>Ga0209694_1000522_pt1 | contig 60414 bp, 52 predicted proteins | sample GluameincwithD2O_FD_187499 | JGI IMG/M metagenome (GOLD analysis project Ga0209694, IMG submission 187499) | Mouse cecum microbial communities from Vienna, Austria - Glucosamine amended microcosms incubated with D2O (SPAdes) (version 2) | ecosystem: Host-associated > Mammals > Digestive system >... | reverse complement strand
TATATTCATTGCGGGTAAAGCTATGATGTAAACTTGATTCGCCTGAATGCTTATATCTGTTATAGATATTACATATTACTCCTTTATGAATTTTACAGCATCTTGATAATTCACTGGCACTCATTATTCCATTTTCTATGACTGTTACTAGATATTTCTTAAACTCATAGCTGTATTTTCTTGCCATATACACTCCTTATATGGCTAGTACAACTTTTTCGGGTAAGTTCATTTTCCATTGTTCATATTGAGCAGGGTGACATTCTGCACATTTTTCTGGTCCTACAAATTTGTTAGGATAGTCTAATGTTGTTTCATATCCCAGTCTGTAAGTAACTGCTGTATATTCAACATTATTTCTTTTTGCAACAGCAGGACCGCCATTAATGCTGGAAAACTCTTCCAGCCTGTCGCTTAAATGGTATTGACCAACTAAGCGTCCCTCTTTTTCATATTGAAAAATTGGGTGTTTTTTCTTTAATACATCAAACAGTGTTTTTTCCTGCTCAATATATTCACCTAATGTTCTAGGTTTTTGAAAATCCTGTTCCTGTGCTTTTGCTGGAATAGTCAGAAAACAGAATAACAGACACATAACTAATACAATAAGATTATAAATCTTTGTGTCTAATAGATTTGCAATGAACTCCTTATTCATGTAAACCTCCCCTGTTTTTTAGAATAATGGCAAAAATAAGAATTGTTTCACGATTAATATAATTATCATTAAATCTATATCATAGTTTTACTATATAGATTAAAATATTAAGTTGTCAATTAATTTGTTTTTACATTATTTTAAACAGGCTCTACACAATGGTTACACATTTAAGATTTTAATATTATTATGCTTAAATACATAAAAATATTATGCAAAATAAGTGTAATACATAATTTTTAGTTGATAAATTGATTTTTTATTAGATATTGTTCAGGTATAAATATATGACATAGTGTCAAATAAAAGGGCTGATTATGTGTTTTTTCCTTTCTATCTCATTAATCATAGCATTTTTTAAATCCAAATCAAGCATATTATTTATATTTCTATATAATTTCTCTAAAATTTCATATCTTATATGCTCTATATGCTTAATACCTTTGCTTAAACTGTTTTCTTCAACAGCCCGTTTAATAATAAGCTTTTTTTCTAAGTATCCTATATTATATTTTAAGGCAAATCTAAGTGATATTTCATAATCTTCACAAACCCTTAAATCTTCATTAAAATATCCTGCCTCATCAAATACTGATTTATGGACTATTAGGGAAGATGGGCTTATCCTGCATTTATCAAGTATTTTATCAAAAATATATCCGCCATACCGCTTGTTACTTTTACCCTGATTTATCCACCTGTCTTTTCTATACCAAAATTCATCAGTATGGCTTATATATAAATTATTTTCAGCCATATAGTTTAGCTGATATTCCAGTTTTTCAGGAAGAAATAAATCATCTGAATCTAAAAAAGCAATATATTCACTACATGCAGCTTTTATGCCAGTGTTTCTTGCAAAGCTTATGCCTTTATTTTCATTAAGCTTTATAAGACGGATGTGCTGCATATAGTTTTTAAGATATAAAACCATATCAAAAGAAGAGCCGTCATCAATAACAATTATCTCTGACGGCTTAACTGACTGTATTAATACACTTTCTACTGCATCTCTAATTGAAAAAGTCCTGTTATATACAGGTATAATAACAGATACTGTTTTCATATTTTTTATATTTTATGAACTCTGTTAACCATAGTTGAAAATACTAATATTGTGTTTGTGCTTGCAACTCCCGGAAGCTCTCTTAATTTACGGATAATACCTGCTAATGTATTAGTATTTTTAGTGATTACTTTTAAAAGCAGTGTAAAATCACCAGTTACATGGTAACATTCTACTATATCTTCATCTACATTTTTAAAAATATTTTCAAAATCATCAATATATACAGGGTTATCCATAACAATACCAACAAAAGCTACCATATCAAAACCCATTTTGCGATAGTCTACTCTCGCAGTATAGTCATAAATTATACCATCACTTTCCATTTTTTTTATTCTATCAATAACGGAAGGGGGTTTCATACCAACTTCTTTAGCAATATCAGTATAAGATATTCTTCCATTTTCTATAAGCATATTTAAAATTTGAACATCTATAGAATCAAGAGCCATATATCACCTCAATTTTCAGATAACTATATATATAAACCAAGTTATTTAATATTTCAAGTGGATAGTTTATTTTGTTTGTAAAATTTTATGTTTTCCCATAAAAAATAATCTTTAATACAAAAATTTTTCACTTTTATATTTTTTGTAGATAAAATTGTGGTTTATATAATTATACTTCTTGATTTTAGCAGAGAAAAATATTATCAATATAATCTACGAGGTGAATATATGAATATAGTTATGAAAACAGAATTTCCTGACTTAAAACTTATAGGCAGAGGGAAAGTCAGGGATATTTATGATTTAGATGATAAATTATTAATAGTTTCAACTGACAGATTATCTGCTTTTGATGTAATACTTCCAAATGGTATAGAAGGAAAAGGAGAAGTTTTAACTGAACTTTCAACATTCTGGTTTGACAAAACTTCTCATATAGTAAAAAACCATCTTATTACTACAAAAATAGAAGAGATGCCTGCAGAAGTGCATAAATATAAAGATATACTTGAAGGCAGAAGTATGCTTGTAAAAAAAGCTAAACCCCTTTTAGCTGAATGTGTTGTCCGTGGTTATATTACAGGTTCTGGTATGAAAGATTATTTAAAAACAGGTGCTGTATGCGGTATTAAGCTGCCAGCAGGTCTGCAGGAAGCAGATAAGCTGCCATCACCTATTTTTACTCCATCTACAAAAGCAGATGTAGGTCATGACGAAAGTATATCCTATGAAAAAATGTGTGATATTGTTGGCAAAGAATATGCTGAAAAAATGCGTGATTACACTATTAAAATATATACATTTGCATCAGAGCTTGCTTTATCAAAAGGCATTATCATTGCAGATACTAAACTTGAATTTGGACTTTATGAAAATGAAGTTATATTAATAGATGAAGTTTTAACACCTGATTCATCTCGTTTCTGGTTTGCAGATAAATATAAATCAGGTCATATTCAGGACAGTATGGATAAACAGATTGTTCGCAATTATCTTGAAACTCTTGACTGGGATAAAAAGGCTCCGGGACCTGTTCTTCCAGAAAATATATCAAAAGAAACATCTAAAAGATATAGGGAAATTGCTGGGCTGTTAACAGCAGAATAATATGATTAGCTGAACTTAAATGTGTATTAAGTTCAGCTGATATATTTCATATTATATATGTATATAAATTAGTGTGTTATTTCTTATATTATTTTACAGAGTTTTTTATTCTAACTTTTTTCAGATTAAAGTTATTAATGTGAGGTTTCATATAAATGGATGAATCAGCAGTAAAAGAAAGTATTCTTGAACTACTCAGAAAATCAGGTTTAAAAATATATGGTGATGTTCAAAGCAGTGAAGAAGCAGGCGAAGAAAATAATATAGAACATAATACACCTGTAGAAATAACTGGAAAAGATATAAAAATATATCCTCATTATAATAATAACTTTGGTTTTTTTACAGCTGTTATAGATAAGATACAATTTATAATATTGAAAGGTCAGTATTCTGATAATATCAGATATATAACTGGCAGACCTGATTTAAATAATGCAGAGATAAATACTCTGCTTGATACAATTTTTAAAGCAGAAAGAGTGGCAGCAACTCCACTTGAAATGGATATTTTCTTATCAGATGATGAATGTTTTATAAAATATGCTGCACCTATTGAAGAAACTTTTAAAGATGATATGAGAGACTATACCATACCAAGACCACTTGCTGCTTCTGAATATAGTGAAAGTAAATCAAGAGTATATGATGAAGAAGTTATACTGTCTTCTGGATATTTTTCTTCTTTTTTTCCGCAGGTATGTTCATTTTTTACTACTTCACTTTTTAGTGACTTGCCTGATATTTTAAACCCGATTTTTGCTTCATGCAATCTTAAAACATCATCGCCATCTGTTGTGTCTGTTGATGGCAGAATATATATAAATATGACTGCTTTTGAAAAAATGATGCATACAATAGGACTAAATAAATCATTATACAGGCGTGTTTTTTCTCCAAACCTGTTTTTAAAAATGGGTATATCTAAGCTGGATAAACTAAACCATTCTTTTTTTCCTGTATCATTTGATGAGATAGATGAAGTTTTAAAAGAAATTAAAAGTCTATCATCAAAAGTAAACATTAATAATATTGCTGAAAAAACTTTCTATGATATTCCTGTTCAGCTTACTATCATATATGAATACATTACTATTGAATTTATAAATAATTTGTCTATGCTGCTTAAAAAATTTCCAAATATATCATTTGTATTAAATGCAGTATATAAAACAAGAGAAAATTCTATTTTTTATAAAGATGATGAAATGATAATGCCAGACTATCTTGATTTTTCGTCAGAAACAGCATCAGTTTTATTTAATATGGAAAAAAACACTGATAAATTAAAAATGTATTTAAAAAAGCTTCCATTTTTTACAAGGAAATCTAAACTGAAAAAAGCTGTAAAAAATATGCACAGGCTTTTAGATATGCGAGATGAATTATATTTAACTACGGCTTTCTTTGTAGTAAACACTAAAAAGGCACTTTTAAAAGCAGGTGAACTTGGTGCTGCAAAAGGAAAAATTGACAATATTAACGATATTTTCTTACTTGACCATGATGAGATACGCAGGCTTTACCATGATACTCTTTTTGGAGAAACAAAAGAGCTTGTATATTTTAGAAAATGCAGGAATAAAAGATATGCAGCTCAGCTTATGCCGCCGGAAATTTATGCTTATGATTTATCAGATACTGCTCATATAGCAGAAGATATGATAATAAGATATAAAAATACTAAGCAGTTTGCAGTATACGGACTTAACAGAATTAACTGTGAAGGAAAAGTAGAAACTGATTTAAACCTTAATGATTATACAGATAAAATTATTGCAGCTTATAACCTGCCTTTTACAAAACTTAAAAATTATAAAAATGCAAAGGGTATGATTTTAGAAAATGTTACACCCCTTTCTTATGCCTGTGAATTTGCAGTGCTGAATAATATTCCTTTATGGACTGGCATAAGGTTTGCGCCACTGTTTTTGAAAAATATTGCAGTGGAAAAAAATACTCTTTTTCAGGTAGATGATGAATAAAAAGATATTCTTTTTATTTATTATATTATTAACATATTTTAACAGTTATGCATCTAATGCATTATATAAGCCTTATGAAGGGCTTGATGTAAAATACAGGTGGCTTGATACTGCAAATTATGATACACATACTATTGAAGTGTCAGGGCTTCATACAAGCACTCCTCATCAGTTTGGATATGAATTTAAACAGGTGCTGGGGCAGGATATTTTATCTCATGTTGGTTTAACTTATGGATATAAAGCAGGCAGTCACTGGGCTGGCTTTGGTTTAACATCTGCCAGCGACAAGCCTTTTACATCACTTAATTTACTTGATTTTGATGTGTTTTATGCTTTTAGAATATTTCAGCATGTAACAGAATATGAAAATATAAAAGGAAAAGCACTGCCTTATTATTCAAGGCTGTATTTAGGTATAGAGTATTCTACAAGCAGAGATTTTTTAGACGGATATCCACTTCCTGTTATAAGATATGAATATAATAAGCCCGGTGTAAATGTTATATTTGGGCTTCCTTTAACTTACTTTAAGGTAGATTTTTTAAAGTTTTCATCAATAGAGTTTAAATATGTGCCTGTTATTGATGTATTTTTTTCACTTAATCTTGGAGTAAATAAAAGTAATATTTTCCAGTTGCAGTTTGAAATGGAAAATGATGTATATAAACTTTCAAACCTTATAAAAGATGTATATTACAGTGAACAAGAAAAATATTATATAGATAGAATAGCTGCTCGTTTTAGATACAGCCTTACAATAAAAGATATAGTAAGAATAAGTCCTTATGTGGAATTTATAATAGATGGTCATAATTATGTATCTAAACAGGTACAGTTATTTAATAACAGCAGCACAGGTATAGGCTATTCTGCAGGAATAGATATTTCTGCCTTTTTCTAAATATCATAATGGAGATAAATATGTCTAATAATAAATCTGAATCTTGGCAGCATATTTTTAATGAAATAAAAGAAAAAGTTACAGATAAAGAAATAGTAAAATGGATAAAAGATTTTAAAATTGTATTTATAGAAGCTAATACTATCACTTTGGAAGCTCCAAATAAATATATTAAAATGTGGGTAGAAGACCATTATTTAGACTATCTTAAAGAACTTTTAAAAGATGCATACCATATTGATGCAAATATTAAAATAGTATTAAAAGGAAATACAATATCGGAAAAAGATAAGTCTAACAATAGTGCAAGTGAAGAAAAAGAAGACAGACAGAATCATAATAATGATTATTACAGTGTGCCTTTAAACAAGCAGTATACATTTGAAACATTTGTTGCAGGCAAGTCTAACAGGTTTGCTTATGCTGCATGTATGAATGCTGCAAAAGGTTTTGAAAGATTAAATAACCCTATTTATATTCATGGTGATGTAGGTCTTGGAAAAACTCACCTTATGCATGCAGTAGGTAATCAGATGCGTATAAATTTTCCTAAAAAAAATGTAATCTGTATTACAGGTGAACTTTATTTAAGGGAGTTTTTAAAATCTTTATCTACAAGACGAATGAATGAGTTTAATGAGAAATATGAGTCTGCTGATGTGCTGCTTTTTGATGATGTGCAGTTTATTGCAAAGGGTAATGCTACAATGGAAGAGTTTTTTTTCCTTTTCTCAAAACTTTACAGTAATGATAAGCAGATAATATTAACATCTAATTCACTTCCTGATGATATAAGTGATTTAGACAGGCGTCTTTCAAGCCGCTTTCAAAGTGGTTTAATTGTAGAAATAGGCACACCATCAGTTGATGAAAAAACAGCTATAATTGGAAACTATTTAAAAATTAATAAATACTATATAAGTGATGATGTTATTAAGTTTGTAGCTGAAAATATTAAGTCTAACAGCACAAGAGATTTACTTGGCATAATTAATACAATAGTTGTTAAAGGACAGCTTTATAATGTGGAAATAACTGTTGATTATATTCAAAGTGAGCTTAAAAGCTTTTTTTTACAAAGGGATAGAGTGCTTTCTACTAATGAGATAATTCAGATTGTTTGTGAATACTATAATATAAAACTTATAGATATGCAGTCAAAAAGCAGAGCAGTAAATATTGTTATACCAAGAAATATGGCAATATACCTTATTTATAAAAACACACCATCATCTCTAGCTTCTATTGGTGCTGTTTTTAAAAGAGACCACTCTACAATTAAAAACTCAATAAGTAAAGTAGATAAAGAAATAGCAGCTAATAATGATTATACAGTTAATACATTAAAAGAACTTTCAAGCAGAATGAAAGTTTTCCAAAGATAATACTTGAGATATTAAAAAGTTATCCACAGGTTACTAAAAATATTTATTTTATTTATTAATAATTTATGAAGTTATATATGTTATCACCATTTATACTGCCTGTAAAATATATAATTAATTTGAAATATTTTTGAATTATTACAAGAAATTTAAACAAAATTCTTGAAATTTTATTATATTTTTTCTAAAATGATAGTTTAGAGTAACAATTTATTATTGATAAAATTTGTTATAAAATATATAATTTTTAATACTTGTTTGAGTTATCCACAGCTCAATAACAATAACAAACTTTTATATATAAGCAGAGCAGTTTTTTAAAGCTTATAGTTAATGAGGTAATTATGCATTTTTCAGTTATTAAAGAAGACATATTAAAATATTTACAGTATGCTAATAGTTTTACTAATCCAAAAGGTTTAAATGATATTCTTCAAAACATTTATATGGAAGCAGAAAACAATACTGTTAATATAAAAGCAACAAACTATCAAATGGGGTTTTCATGTAACTTTGAAGTTCATAATATAGAAAGAGAAGGAAGAATTACTGTAAGCTGCAGAAAACTTTTAGATATTATAAAAGAATTACCAGATGGAGCATTGATAGATTTTCAATATGATGATACAAGATTAAATGTAATATGCAGCAAATCTAAATTTAAACTTTCTACTATACCATCAGAAAACTTTCCATCTATGGGTGAAATAATACCAGAATATTATCTTAAAATCAATTCTTCTGATTTAATTACATTACTAAAAAGAACTGTATTCTGTATATTAAATGATTCTCAAAAACTTGAATACACCGGTGCCCAGTTTATTGTAAACAGAGATGTTTTAGAAATATCTGCAACAGGTATGCAGAGAGTAGCTATTGCATCTGTAAAATTTGATACAGAATATTCAAACGATTTTACAGTAAATATCCCTAAAAAAACTGTTTCAGAAATTATAAGAGTTTTTGAAAATAAAGGATTAATAGAAATAGAAACTGACAGAAGACAGATTTCTTTTAAAGCAGATAATATTACAGTTTATTCTAAACTAATAGAAAAGTTTGTTAAAAACATAGACAGGCTGTTTATGGATGAAAGATACCCAGTAAAAGCTAAAATAGATAGGAAATCATTTATAGAAGCATCTAAAAGGGTCTCTGCTATTACAAGCGAAGAAACACCGGGTATTATATTAGAATTTGACAAATCTGCACTTAAAATGTCAAGCCTTGAGACTATATATGGAGAAGGCTCTGAAATTATAGATATAATAGACTTTAATACAGAGAACTTTGAAATAATCTTAAATGCAAGACATGTTAATGAAATACTAAATACTATTGAAACAGAAGATTTTACACTTGAAATGAGTGATAAACGCTCACCTGTTTTAATTACTCCAAGTGATAATAATTACAGATACCTAGTTGTGCCTATATCTATTGATAAAATATAATAAATGTATGTATTAAATTTAAGGCTTATAAATATACGAAACCATACAAACTCTTTTTATGAGCTTAGTAATGAAACATTATTTACAGGAGAAAATGGCTCAGGCAAAACTACTATACTTGAATCATTATACATATTATTTGGTTTAAAAAGCTTTAAAAAACAGCCATTATCTTCTGCTGTAACATTTGATAAAGATTTTTTCAGAATAGAAAGCGAAATAAAAGATGGTTCACTTATAAGTGATGTGGTATGTCTATTTAATAACAAAAGAACAACTATGATAAATGGTGAAGATATAGATAACATAGTAGATTATGTATATAATCATCCAATAGCATGTTACACACCTGATATACTTGGCATCTTATCAAAAGAGCAGCAGGACAGGCGTAACTTTATTGACAGATTTATTTTTTATTATGATAAAGAACATATATATGATATAAAACATTATAACAGGCTTTTATCACAAAAGCAGGCAGAATTTGACAAAGAAGCATCTGATTTTATATACTTAGATGTTTTAAATGAAAAAATAGTATATCTTTCAGAAAAAATATCTAATAAACGGGTTAAAATTATTGATGAAATTAATGAAAATCTAAAAGAATTATATAAAAGTTTAGATTTCAGCATGGAAAATGTATTTATAAATTATTCCAGTAACATTTTAAACACATCTTTGTTTAATAAAGAAAAATTTATTAAAAAATCATTATATGGAATTCACCGTGATAAAATAGAAATGTGCCTTGATAATAAGATTATAGAAAAATTTTCTTCAACAGGACAGAAAAAAACTTTTATACTGCTTTGTTTATACAGTTTTATAAAAATCATTGAAGAAAATAGAAAAATAAGTATAATAACTCTTTTAGATGACTTTGAAGCTGCTCTTGATAAAAAGCGTGCAGAGTTTATCAAAAATATTTTTTCAAATAGCAGACAAGTTTTATACACAGGTGTTGATAATACTAGGCTTAATTTTGAAAATGTTATAAATATAAAATAAATATATAAGGGAAGGTTATGTCAGAGAATTACAGTGAAAGTAGTATTAAAGTATTAGAGGGCTTGCAGGCAGTAAGGCAGCGTCCTGGTATGTATATCGGCTCAACTGGAGTAAGGGGACTTCATCATTTAGTATATGAAGTTATAGATAACTCTATAGATGAGGCTATGGCAGGATATTGTAAAAATATTTCTGTTATACTCCATGTTGATGGCAGTGTTACAGTAGAAGATGACGGACGAGGTATTCCTGTAGGCATACATCCTACTGCAAAAGTTTCTACATTACAGGTAGTTTTAACAGTTCTTCATGCAGGTGGTAAATTTGATACTAATTCTTATAAAACATCAGGTGGTCTGCACGGTGTTGGTGTTTCTGTAGTTAATGCTTTATCTGAAAGTTTAACAGCAGTTGTTCAGCGTGATGGCGGTATATTTACTCAAAATTTTGAAAGGGGGAAACCAACTGGTGAAGTTCAAAGGACTGGCAACAGCTCTAAAACTGGAACAAAAATTACTTTTAAACCAGATGGTCAAATATTTGAAACATTAGAGCTGAGCTATGAAATTCTTGCAAAAAGATTTAGAGAGCTTGCATACCTTAATAAAGGCATAAAAATAAAACTTATTGATGAAAGATTTGATGTAAGTGAAGAGTTTCATGCAGAAGGCGGTATTCCAAGTTTTGTTAAATATATCAATAAAACAAAAAATCTTATTTTTGATGAGCCAATATATGTAAAGGGTGAATCAAATAATATTATAGTTGAACTTGCTATAATATATAATGATTCTTATAACGAAAATATATATTCCTATGTAAATAACATACATACAGAAGAGGGCGGAACACATGAAGCAGGTTTTAAAGCAGCTTTAACTAAGGCTTTTAATTCTTATGTTACAAAAAATAATCTTGTTAAAGAAAATAACTTATCAGGGGAAGATATTCGTGAAGGAATGTCTGCTGTTCTTTCTATTAAAATGACAGACCCTGTTTTTGAAGGTCAGACAAAAACTAAACTTGGTTCAAATAATGCAAAAACAGCTGTTGAATCAATAGTAAGCCCTGCATTACAGGATTATATGGAAGAAAACGGTATTATTGTTAAAAAAATACTTGAAAAAGCATTGCAGGCTTATATGGCAAGGGAAGCTGCAAGAAAAGCAAAAGAATTAACCAGAAGAAAATCAGCTCTTGAAAGAGATTCTCTTCCTGGTAAACTTGCAGACTGCCATGAAAAGGACCCTGCAAAAGCAGAAGTATTTATAGTTGAGGGGGATTCTGCAGGCGGTTCTGCAAAACAAGGCAGAAATTCAGACTTTCAGGCTATTCTGCCACTTCGCGGTAAAATATTAAATGTTGAAAAAGCAAGACTTGATAAAATGCTTTCTTCTCAGGAAATTAGAAATATGATTACTGCTTTTGGTGCAGGTATAGGAAAAGACGCATTTAACCCTGAAAAACTACGCTATCACAAAATTATTATTATGACAGATGCGGATGTGGATGGTGCTCATATTGCTACACTTTTATTAACTTTTTTCTTCCGTCATATGAGAGAACTGATAGAAAGGGGTTATATATATCTTGCTAATCCGCCTTTATATAAAGTTACAAGAGGAAAATCAAGCCGCTTTGTTAAAAACGACGATGAGCTTGAAAATTTTCTGCTGGATTCTGCATTGTCTGACTTTAACATAGATAATTTAAAATCAGAAAGATATAAGCCTTTATTTATACAGCTTTTAAAATACCAGAAACATTTAGATAAATTAATAAAAAAAGGCTATAACGAAGAAATGGCAGAAACTTTTGCCACATATAAAGATATGGATGCAAAACTTTTTGAATCAAAGCAAAAAGTTGAACAATTAAAAACATATCTTGACAGTATTAATGCTTTTACTGATTATATGAATGTAGGAATAGTTTTTAATGAAGAATTTTCTAAATACTGTATTTCTTTTGAGAAAAAACATGAAAAAATATTTATAGATACTCATCTTGTATCAAGTGGTGATTTTAAGGAACTTCGCCGTATAGGTTCATATATTTCTGAAATAGGCTCTTCCCCTTATAAAATCACTTTAAAAGATAATTCTACTGTGGAATTTGACAGGCTTTCATCTTTAATTAATTTTGTAGATACAAGAGGCAGAAAAGGTTTAGATATTTCGCGGTTTAAAGGTCTTGGTGAAATGAACCCTGAACAGTTATGGGAGACTACAATGGACCCGGAAAAAAGAAGCCTTTATAAAATAAGTATTGAAGATGCAGAAGCAGCAGATGAACTTTTTTCATTATTAATGGGTGATACTGTTGGTCCTAGAAGAGAGTTTATAGAAATGAATGCATTAAATGTCCGCAACCTTGATATATAGGAATGGTGAAAATAAATGAGTGAAATGTTAGATAAAAATATTCAAGATGTAAGTATAGAAGATACTCTTAAAAACAGCTACTTAGACTATGCAATGAGTGTTATTGCAGGAAGGGCACTGCCTGATGTAAGGGACGGTTTAAAACCAGTTCACAGGCGTGTTCTTTATACAATGAATGAAATGGGTGTGCAGTATAATAAACCTAACAAAAAATCTGCCCGTATTGTTGGGGATACTATGGGTAAACTTCACCCACATGGAGACAGTGCTATTTATGATGCACTTGTTCGTCTTGCACAGGATTTTTCAATGCGTTATCCACTTGTTATTGGTCAGGGTAACTTTGGCTCAATAGATGGGGACAGTGCTGCTGCGTCTCGTTATACTGAAGCTAGAATGGCACGGATTAGTGATGAACTTATGGCAGATATTGACTGTGACACTGTAGATTTTATGCCAAACTATGATGGCTCTATGACTGAGCCTACTGTTTTTCCTACTAAAATACCTAATCTTTTAATAAATGGTATTTCTGGTATTGCTGTTGGTATGGCTACAAATATCCCACCCCATAATTTAACAGAAATTATGGATGGACTTCTTTATATGATAGATGAAGAAAACTATACTGAAGAAGGCTTATTTAATATTATTAAAGGTCCAGATTTTCCTACAAGCGGTATTATTATGGGAAAAGGCGATATTATAAATGCTTATAAAACAGGCAGAGCAAGTATAAGAATTAGAGCTAGAGCTGATATTATAGAAGTTAAAGGCGGTAAAGAGCAGATTGTTATTACAGAAATACCTTATCAGGTAAATAAATCTGTGCTTGTAGAAAAAATAGCTGAGCTTGTTAATGAGAAAAAAATACCGGGTATTACTGATATTAGAGATGTATCAAGTATGAAAGGTATTAAAATATTAATAGATATTAAAAAAGGCGAATCAGCAGAAGTGATATTAAACAGACTTTACAAATTTACTGCTCTTGAATCTTCCTTTGGTTTTAATATGGTTGCTCTTGTTGGCGGCAGACCTCAGCTTTTAACACTTGAAAATATTTTAACTGAATTTTTAAACCACAGAATAGAAGTTGTTACTAGAAGAACACGCTATAAACTTATGAAAGCAGAAGAAAGAATGCATATTGTTGAAGGTTTAAGAATAGCTGTTCAAAATATTGATGAAGTAGTTAAAATTATTAAAGAATCAAAAGATACTCAGTCTGCTAAAAAAGCATTAATGGATAGGTTTGATTTATCAGAAATTCAGTCTCAGGCAATACTTGATATGCGTCTTGCAAAAATTACTGGACTTGAAATTGATAAATTAAATGAAGAATATGAACAGCTTAAAAAAGATATAGAATATTATAACTCTATACTTAACTCTAAATCTAAACTTATAAGTGTTATCAGGCAGGAGATAGTTGATATTAAAACAAGATACGGTGACGAAAGAAAAACTGAAATTGCTGACAGTGTTGATGATATTAATTATGAAGATTTAATACCAAATGATGAGATGGTTGTTACAATAACTCATAATGGCTATGTTAAAAGGACGCTTCTTAATAATTTTACGGCACAAAAAAGAGGCGGTAAAGGCAAAATAGGTGCTGCAAATAAAAATGAAGATTTTCTTGAAGAAATAATATATACAACAAATAAAAGCCACCTTTTTATATTCACTACTAAAGGTAAAGTGCATTTCTTAAAAGTTTATCAAATACCAGAGCAGTCAAGAGATTCTAAAGGCAGACATATTTCTAACCTTTTAACATTAGATGAAAATGAAAAAATAGCATCATTTTTAACTCTGCCTGAAAAGGACGAAACAAAATCTATTTTCTTTGCTACAAAATTTGGTGTTGTAAAACGAGTTAAAACTATTGAGTTTAAAAGCGGCAGAAGCGGCATAATAGCACTCAACTTAAAAGATAATGATGAGATAGTTACTACATTATTAACAGGTGATAATGATAAAATATTTCTTGCTACAAGGGATGGCAAAACTATCCAGTTTAGTGTAGAAGATGTGCGTCCTATGGGAAGAACTGCTACAGGTGTTCGCGGTATACTTCTTGAAAGAGATGATGTAGTTGTTTCTGCTGAAGTTGTTGAAAAAGACAGTCCACTTTTAGCTGTAACATCACTTGGCTATGGTAAAGGAACAGATAAGGATGAATACAGGATGCAGTCTCGCGGTGGAAAAGGCTTAAAACTTATGAAACTTACTTCTAAAACAGGGCTTGTAGTAGGTGTAAGGCATATACATCAAGACGAAGATGATATTATGCTTATTACTAAAAATGGTAAAACAATAAGAATTGCAGCATCTGAAGTATCAGTTATAGGTAGAAATACACAAGGCACCAGACTTATGAATACATCAGATGATGAAATAGTTTCATTTACTGTTGTTCCAAAAGATGACAGCGATAATGAAGAAATGCAGGGAGAAGATAATGGCAGTAATTCTTGATGGTAAAATGTTATCTGCTAAATTTAGAGAAAATCTAAAAAAAGAAACAGCAGAGTTGAAAAGCAAAACTGGTAAAATGCCTGGTATTGCAGTAATACTTGCGGGAGATGACCCTGCAAGTTCAGTATATGTTAATTCAAAAGAAAAAGCAGCAGTAGAAGCAGGATTTTATTCAGTTGTAGAAAGGATAAGTGCTGATGTTACAACTGAAGATGTGCTTGCTCTTGTGAATAAATATAACAGCGATGATAAAATACACGGAATACTTGTGCAGCTGCCACTGCCAAAAGGATGTGATGAAAAAACTATTTTAAGGGCAATAAAGGCAGAAAAAGATGTGGACGGATTTCATCCTTATAATGTTGGTCTTTTAAATATTGGTGAAGATTGTCTTATGCCTTGCACACCTTATGGTGTAATGAATATGATGGCTGATTATGGTATAGAATTAGCAGGAAAAAATGCTGTTGTAATAGGCAGAAGCAATATTGTAGGCAAACCTGTTGCAGCTATGCTTACAAAAGCTAATGCAACAGTTACTATATGCCATTCTAAAACAAAAGATTTGGCAGCAGTATGTGCAAATGCTGATATATTAGTAGCAGCTATAGGAAAGCCTAAATTTGTTACAAAAGAATTTGTGCGTGATGGTGCTGTTGTTATAGATGTTGGTATAAACAGAGTAGATGGCAAACTTTGTGGTGATGTGGATTTTGAAGCCATAAAAGATAAGTGTTCTTATATTACACCAGTTCCTGGTGGTGTTGGTCCTATGACTATTACAACACTTATGCAGAATACTTTGAAAGCATTTAAAATGATAGAGAAATTATAATGATTAATGCTGATACTATTGCTGCCCCCATTACTCCGCTTGTAACAAGCCCTGTTATTACTCTGCGTATTTCAGGAAGTGATGCATTAAAGGTCTATTCTTTAATGGAAAAAGGCGGCAAAAGTATCAATATATCTGATATTAAATCAAATTATGTAAGCCTTTATCGTTTTAATATTAAAAAAGAAAATCTTCATGATGATGTTTTAGCAGTTTTTTTTAAGGCTCCCCATTCTTTTACTGGTGAAGATGTGGTAGAAATATCATTTCACGGTAATCCTGTGCTTGTTAATGCTGCTCTTTCTGCAATTTATTCTTTAAATATAAGACCTGCAGAAGGTGGTGAATTTTCTAAGCGTGCTTTTTTAAACGGTAAAATAGATTTAACTCAGGCAGAATCTATTCAGGAATTAATTTATGCAAAATCTATTGAAGGAATTAATTCTGCATATAATCAGCTGCAAGGCTCTTTAAAATATGAACTTGACAGCATAAAAAACAGGCTTTTAAAAATGAAAGCTGTGATGGAAGCAAAAATAGATTTTCCAGATGAAGATACGGTTGATGAAGAACTTCCAGTTTTAAAGCAGGACTGCGAAAATATTTTATCAGTTACAGGCTGCCTTATTTCATCATATAAAAGTTATAGAAATGCTAATCGTGGATTAGAAATAGTTATTGCAGGAAAGCCAAATGTTGGAAAATCTTCTTTAATGAATGCCTTTTTAAAGGAAGAAAGGGCAATAGTTTCTGATACCCCTGGCACAACAAGAGATTTTATCAAGGAAAGTTTATATATTGGCGGTATTCCTGTCCATTTAACTGATACTGCTGGCATCCGCTTATCAGATGAGAATATAGAGCAGATAGGAATAGGTAAGAGCAGGCAGAAAATAGAAACTGCTGATATTGTTCTTTTACTGCTTGATGTATCTATTCCTTTAACAGAAGAAGATTATAATATATTAGAAGATACTAAAAACTCTAACCGTATTATTATTGGTAATAAATTAGATATTACTGATAATAAATCTTATGATAAGGCAGATATTTATATTTCTGCAAAAACTGGTATAAATATAGATGAGCTTTTAGAAATACTTCGTGAGAAAACAAGCCTGTATGATAATGAAATAAAATCAAATGCTGCAGCAATTACAGAAAGACACCATAATATACTTATAAATATTAAAGAAATCATTGAAAAGATAAACTTATCTCTTGGCATATATCCTATTGATATGCTCTGCATTGATTTAGAAAGGGCAATTAATTTGCTTTCAGAAATAACAGGCGATAACTATACTGAAAAAGTATTAGACATAGTCTTTTCTTCATTCTGCATAGGGAAGTGATATGTAGATTATATTACTATATTTATTATACTAATTAATGGGTTAAGTATGTGTAAAAAAATAAAAATAGTTGATATTTTTTCTGGTATTGGCGGTTTAAGTTATGGTTTTGAAATAAATGATTTATTTCAAATTGTTTTTGCAAACGATATTGATAAGAAAGCTGCTTATGGATATTCTTTGAATTATAAAAAAACAGATATTTTTGACTGCGATATATCTGATATAAAAGAGGAAAATATTTTAAAATATGGTAGTATAGATATAGTTTTGGGTGGTCCACCATGCCAAAGTTATTCAACTTTGGGTAAGCGCCAAATGGATGACAGAGCAAACCTTTTTTATGAATATTTGCGTATTTTATCCATTTTAAAGCCAAAATTATTTATTTTTGAAAATGTTAAAGGTTTGATTTCTATGAATAAAGGAAATCTTTTTAAAGAAATTATACAACTTTTTTTTGAACTTGGTTACATAGTTGATTATAAAATATTGAATGCTGCAGAATATGGTGTTCCCCAAATCAGAGAAAGGTTGATTATTGTAGGAAAAAAAGATAATAAAACATTTTCTTTTCCTAAACCTACACATAAATTATTTGTTTCCTTAAAAGATGCTATTGGTGATTTACCAAGTATTGATAGTGGAGAGAATGGTAACAATAAGGAATATAAATATGAGCCTGATAATGATTTTTTAAAATTTGTTCGTAAATCAAATATTATTTCCGAGCATATAAGCCCTAATAATAATTTTAAATTGAAAGAAATAATGAAAACTTTGAAAGAAGGTCAGTCTAAGGATGATTTACCTGAAAATATTCGTCCAAAGTCAGGTTATTCTAATACTTATGCTAAAATGTGGTGGCATGCTCCAGCACCTACCATAACCAGAAATTTTGCTACCCCTAGCAGTTCAAGATGTATACATCCGATAGATTCTAGAGCATTAACCATACGAGAAGGTGCAAGATTACAAAGTTTTCCTGATGATTATATTTTTTTTGGAAATGATGGTGATAAGAAATTGCAGATAGGCAATGCTGTGCCACCACTGCTAAGCATTGCTTTGGCAAAATCCATATCAAATTATTTTACAGGAGAATAATATTTATGTTTACAACCAATGATTTTCAAAATTATCGTTCTAAACTTGGTTTTAAGAATAGGGAAGAATTTAAAAAATTTTTAAGTGCAAAAGATATTATTCCTTCAATTGATTATAATTATATTGATTTGCTAAATAATAGATTACAAAAAATATTCATATCATTAAATGCTATATATTATAAACCTTGTGAGTGTTTAGATGGTTTTTTTGATAGACATTTGGTAAAAACATATAATATTATGAAAAATAATAATATTCTTAATAAACTTAATAATCAGGGTAGAAGAAAAGAAGAAGTATATTTTAATTGGATGCGTGGTTATTTGGTGTGTGAATATTTTAAAGGTGATATATCTAATATTTTTAATATTCCTGTGAAGAAAATAAAGCAAATTGGTGATGATGATTTTGATGATATTACAACTTTTAAGAGAACTCCAAAGGCTGATTTGGAAATAGATAATTTTAGAATAGAAGTGCAAAGTGGATTTCAAGGCATAAATGATATAAAGGAGCATAAAGTAAGAGAAGCAAAGAGAGTTTTTTTTGAAAAAGATTTTAGAACATTAATCTTACATTTTGATTTATTTAATGGACAGGCTGCTTTTGTAGATATATCAGAAATTGAGGAAGATAATTTAAATTGGATTACACGACAGCAAATGGAAGGTCAATCTGTATTTAATATTGATCAAAATTATTTTAAATGGTTATTAGTGGAAGAACCTCCAGCTATAAATTTTAATAAACAGTAAATTTTAAAACGCAAGTCCTATTGTTCCTGCTAGTATTAGTATTAAGCCCAGCACTGTTTTTTTATTCATTTTTTCATCAAATATAAAATATGAAAGTATTATTGCTACAAGCAGGCTTAGTTTATCTATTGCTGCTACTGCTGATGTTACACCGTCCTGCAATGCCTTATAATATAAAAGCCAGCTGCTTCCGCCTGTTATCCCAGAAAGTATTATAAATTTTATTTCTGATTTATTTATATTTTTAAATTCTTTATAGTCTTTTTTTATAAAAAGAATAAGCCATGCAGCAATTACTACTACAAAAGTTCTTATAGCACTTCCTAAATTTGATTCTATTTCATCTATGCCTATTTTACCAAAAATAGGAGTAAGTGCAGAAAATAAAAGCGACAGCACTGCATATATAAGCCATTTATTATTATCAGCATTTTTACTTTTGCTTTTTTTGTAATCTATAATAAAATATGTGCCAATAGTTATAACTATTATACTAAAAAGTTTTCCTGCATTTATTTCTTCATTTAAAAAAATAAAGGAAAGCAGAATAGTTAAAACTAAACTTGATTTACTTAATGGGGAAACTTTATTTACATTTCCAAACTGCAGTGCTTTATAATAGTAATACCAGCCTGCACCAGTAGAAAGACCTGAGAGTATTAAGAAAATCCATGTTTTATTTTTAATAGTATATATCTGATTTTGTGAGTCTGTTATTAAAACTATAATAATAGAAAAAACAAATATAACTATTGTTCTTAATGCAAGTGCAGCATTTGTATTTGTTGTATGCACTCCCTTTTTTAAAAATATTGTTGTAACACCAGCAAATACTGCTGATGCTGCTGCATATAATATCCACATTTTTTACCTTAAAATTATACTTTAATATCAATAAGTTATATTGCTTGTTTCATATTTTGCCCTGTAAGGCACTTTTTTAATAGTTTATGTATATTTATACCATAAAATTAAATACAGGGCAAATTTTAAAGCAGCTATATTTTGCCTTTTATAGATATTAAGTTTAAAAATTTTCCATTATCTGCCTTTAAAAGCTCTATATCTTTTGCTGCATACGGGTTATCACAGCTTAACCAGCTTTGCCATGCTTCATCAAAGCACTTCATTTCCAACACTTCTATTTCCTTTAAATCATTTTTAATAAGATTTTCCCAGTAATTTATACTTTTAAAATATTTAAAGTCTTCTTCACTTATGTGATATTTTAATTCTTTCGGCACTTTTTCATAGTCATCTTTAAGTCCCGGCACTGCAATATATATTTCTCCATTTTCTTTAAGTAATGGTTTTATATTATATTTAAAAAAATCTTTTTCTAATCCAAAGTAATGGTATGCATCAACACTTACTATAATGTCAAAATAGCTTTCAGCAAAGGGTAATTTTTCTGCATCACAGTTTAATGGTATAATTCTATTATCTATATTATTTTCTTTAAAAAATATGTAGTTATCTTTTGCTTCTACCCATAAATCTACTGCAAAAATATCTGCATTTTTATATTTTTCTGCCATATATATAGATGTTAGACCTTTGCCACAGCCTAAATCTAATATTCTTATCTTATCATCTATTATTTTGTTTTTTAAAAGCTCATTTATTATTATATAAGAATCTGGACCCATCATTCTATCTGTTTTTATTTCTTTTTCATTCATTTTTTATCTTTAACCTGTGCTATATAATTTTATTATCATATTTAAGATATTATATTATATTATAATAACTTTTTAATATATAAAGCAAATGTTTTTATTTATCTTTTATGTTAAATATTTTTCAAATTGTTTGTTTTATGTATAAGTTTTTTTAGTCATATTTGTCTGCTGTCTGTTGCAATATATATCATTTAGATTTTTTGCCTTTAAAAATCAGGCTCAAAATGACATAATTATAATATTTTTTTTATTCTTAAAGTAATGTTAGGTATATTATATTATTGTTTTTTAGAAATATTTGTTTTAAATATTTTATCTAATGTTTCACATGAAACATTAGATAAGTCTTGTATTTATTACTGGAAGAAATAGATTATCATTATTACAATACATCATATAAGCATAATGATACAGAATAATATATAAATTAATTTCTTTACAAAATACTTAAAAAAAATTATTATAATCATTAAAATTTTTTATAAGGATTTATATGGATTTTCAAAAAATTTATGATGTAATAGTTGTAGGTGCAGGCCATGCAGGCTGTGAAGCATCCCTTGCAGCTGCAAGAATGGGGGCAGATACTTTACTGCTTACAATTTCTATTGATAATATTGCTTTAATGCCATGTAACCCTGCAATAGGTGGTATTGGTAAAGGTAATCTTGTAAAAGATATGGATGCTCTTGGCGGCGAAATGGCAAAAAATATTGATGAAACAGGTATTCAGTTTAGAGTGCTTAATAAAAGAAAAGGACCGGCAGTATGGTGCAGCAGAGCTCAGGCAGATAAATATTTATATAAAAACAGATTTCAGACAATTATAATGAATACACCGTCTCTTGATGTTAAGCAGGGAATAGTCACAGAAGTGCTTGTGGAAAATAGAGCAGTCCGTGGTGTAGAAACTGCATGCGGTCAGACTTTTCTTGCAAGAAGAATAGTAATATGCGGCGGCACATTTATTGGAGGTGAAATATTTATAGGTGATAGAGTAATGGAAGCAGGCAGAATGTATGAACCTGCTGCAACAGGTCTTTCTCTTTCTCTTAAAAAGATAGGCTTTAAACCTTTAAGGCTTAAAACAGATACACCTGCAAGGCTGCATATTGACAGTCTAAGTTTAAATGGTCTTGAAGAGTATGTCAGTGATAATATTCTAATACCATTCTCTACAGAAACTAAGTCTATAAATCTACCACAGATTAAGTGTTATGGAACGCAGACGAATGAAGAAACCCATAAAGTTATAAGAGAAGCCGCAGAAAAAAGTTTATTTTATAATGGTGCAAGGCAAAGTAACGGACCAAGATACTGTCCAAGTATGGAAGATAAGGTTTTAAAATTCCCTGAAAAAACAGGACATAAACTTGTTATTGAACCGGAAGGGTTAAATACAAAAGAAGTGCATGTAAATGGATTTTCATGTTCTATACCAGTGGAATTGCAGATAAAAGCATACAGAACAGTAAAGGGAATGGAGAGCTGCCAGTTTATCCGCCCAGCTTATGCTGTGCAGTATGATGCATATCAGCCAACAGGTCTTAACCATAATTATGAAACGAAACTTGTAAAAGGTTTGTTTTTTGGAGGTCAGTTAAATGGCACAAGTGGTTATGAAGAAGCAGCAGTGCAGGGATTTATGGCAGGAGTAAATGCAGTGCTTTCTCTTGATAACAAAGAGCCATTTATATTAGGCAGGAATGAAAGCTATATTGGTGTGCTTACTGATGACTTAGTATTAAAAGGAATAACAGAGCCATATAGAATGTTTACTTCCCGCAGTGAATTCAGGCTTTTAACAAGGGAAGATAATGCAGAAGAAAGGCTGATAAGCTACGGATATAAATTAGGACTTATTTCTAAAACAAGATATGAAAGGTATCAGCAGGATATGCAGGAAGTAAATAATGAAATAGAAAGGCTTAAAAATACACTTATTAAGAAAAATAGTGGAAATGAAGAATACCTTTCTAAAATTGGTGTAAGCATAAGCCAGTCATTTAAAGCTGAAGAATTATTAAAAAGACCACAGTTAAGTTATGATGATATTATAAAATTAACCGGTGGTGGTTTAAGTGGCAGGAAAGCACGGCAGGTAGAAATTAAAGTAAAATATTCAGGATATATAGAAAGTATGGAAGAAAGCAATAAAGAAGATATTGAAAGTATAGTTATACCTGATAATTTTTCTTATGATAATATATCTGGTCTTAGGCTTGAATATTCTGATAAATTAAAAAATATAAAACCTAAAACATTAGGGCAGGCTTTAAGAATACCGGGACTTACAAAAACCGCAGTCTCTGTTTTAGCAGTTGAAATATATAAGCATAATAAAATTAATAAATCATAACACTATATTATGTTTCACGTGAAACATAATGTATAAACAATGAGTAATAGTTATAATATGAAAAATATAAATAAATGGAAAGCTGTTAAAATTATATTCTTTTTTGCTATGTCATTAATCATAATTACAGGCACATTATCAGCAGTTATAAGAACATACTTTGATACAGGATTTAAAAATATTTATTTAATACCATTATTTTTAGTTTTGATAAATTTTGCTTATATTTGGCGTGGAAAAAAACAAAGCAACAGCTTTATCTTTGCAGTAATTACTGCATTAATAACTGCAATTATTTTAAGATTAACATAAGCAAAATTATATGAGTGTGGTATTAAAAGCTTGTTTTCAAAGAAAATATTATAATACTATTGTCATATATAAAAAACAGATAATTTAAATATATTATGCACTGCTGAAATATATATGATTTAGATTTTTCACCTTTAAAAATCAGGCTCAAAATGATATAATAAATTTATATTAAAAAATTCAGTCCAGCTATGCATTTCTGCTTCCTCCCTATTTGGTCTGAAAATGCTTGCATCGCAAAAACGGGGTCTTGTTTATATTAATGCAAGCCGTTTTCTGCACTTGGAGCGGAGCATAGTAAAAGACGCTACCCCTGAATTTGAAAAATCATGCTTGGTCGCAGTAAATACTCCCGTCACTTACTTTCAGACGGGACTTTCTGTTCCTATATTGTCAATACTGAGCTTGAAATATAGCTAAGTATCTAAAAAATATAATTTAAACATATTATAAACTGGAAAAATATATAAAACAAAAATAAATATATAGCAGATATTTATAAAAGATGATATAATAACAAGCTGAAAGTAATAACAGAAAAATAAAGAAGTAAAATAAGGTATGTATGAACTTTAAAAAAATATATGATGTAATAGTTGCAGGTGGTGGGCATGCAGGGTGCGAAGCAGCACTTGCAGCTGCAAGAATGGGAGCAAAAACACTGCTTTTAACTTCCACAATAGACAGTATAGGACAAATGAGCTGCAACCCTGCAATTGGTGGGCTTGCAAAGGGAAACCTTGTAAAAGATATAGATGCACTAGGTGGCGAAATAGCTAAAAATATTGATGATGCATGCATACAGTTTCAAATGCTTAACAGCAAAAAGGGTGCTGCTGCAAAAAGCTCAAGAGGTCAGGCTGATAAAAAAATATATATTATAAGAATGATAAATACATTAATGAGCCAAAGTAATCTGGAAGTAAAGCAGGGTGAAGCATCAAAAATTTATATAAAAGACAATGAAGTATATGGCATAGGAAATATCTGGGGTGAAGATTTTAAATGCAAAAAAGCCATAATATGCACAGGAACATTTTTAAATGGAAAAGTGTTTATTGGAGAAACAAGTTTTCCAGCAGGCAGAACTTATGAAAAGCCATCAATTGAGCTTTCAAAGTCATTAAAAGAGCTTGGATTTACTGCCATTAGATTAAAAACAGGAACTCCTGCAAGAATAGATATACGCACAATAGATTTTTCCAAATTAGAAGTATATGAAATGGATGGCGAAAAAATACCATTTTCATTTGAAAATGAAAGTTTTAAGCTTCCACAAATCAAATGTTATGCAACATATACTAATGAAGAAACGCACAAAATCGTAAAAGAAAATATCCATAGAAGCATATACTATAATTCCGCAGATAAAGGAATAGGCCCAAGATACTGTCCAAGTATGGAGGATAAGATTGCAAAATTTCCAGAAAGAACAAGACACCAAATAATATTAGAAAGAGAAGGTGGCAGCAGCAATGAAGTATATCCTAACGGATTTTCTACATCGCTGCCAGTTGATGCGCAGATAAAAGCATACAGAACTATAAAAGGACTTGAAAACTGTCAGCTTATTCGTCCGGCTTATGCAATAGAGTATGAAGCATTTCAGCCTACAATATTATACCCATCTTATGAAACAAAAATAATAAAAGGTTTATATTTTGCAGGGCAGATTAACGGCACAAGCGGATATGAAGAGGCTGCATGTCAAGGACTTATGGCAGGTATTAATGCAGTCCTTTCAATAGATAATAAAGAGCCATTTATACTTGGAAGAAATGAAAGCTATATTGGAGTATTAACTGATGATTTGATAACGAAAGGTGTAGATGAGCCATACAGAATGTTTACTTCCCGTGGGGAATACAGGCTGCATTTAAGGGAAGATAATGCAGAATACAGATTAATAGAATACGGATATAAATATGGTTTAATATCAAAAAGAAGATATGAAAGGTTTATATTAGAAAAAGAACAAGTATATAATGAAGTAGAAAGATTTAGAAATGAGACTATAAGGTTAAAAGATAATAAAGAAAAACTAGAAAAATACAATATATCACTTGATAGGGGCTTATCCATTTATGAGTTTTTAAAACGGCCTGAAACAAATATTGATATGATTTATGATATGGAGCTTACAACTCTTACTGGAAGAGCAGCAAAGCAGGTGGAAACAATAATAAAATATTCAGGATATATCAGCCTGCAGGAAGAAGAGATAAAAAAATATAAATCATTAGAAGATAAAAAAATTCCAGATGATTTTGATTACAGCAATATTGCAGGGTTAAGACGGGAATATAGAGAGAAATTCAGCAAAATTAAACCAAAAACACTGGGGCAGGCATTAAGAATACCGGGTATGAGTATATCTGCTGTATCAATATTAGAAATTGCAATAAATAAAGAGAAAAGAAATAATGGATAAATTAATAAAAACAACAGAAATAATAGAAAAAAAACTTGAAAAGTTTTATGAATTGCATTTAAATTGTCAAATAAATTTAACTGCTATTAAAGAAAGAGAAGAATTTTACTTGAAACATTATTATGATAGTATATACTATTTTCAGCAAAGTGAATCACCATGTGGCAGTTTAGCAGATATTGGCAGTGGCGGAGGTTTTCCGGGGATAGTGCTTGGTATTTTTTATCCTGATTTAAAAGTTACTCTTATTGAGAGTATAGGCAAAAAATGCATATTTTTAGAACAGGCAGCAAAAAAATTAGAGCTTAAAAATATTGAAGTATTAAATACACGAGTAGAAAATATAAAAGACAGAAGTTTTGATATTATTACAGCAAGAGGAGTTTCTTCTGTAAAAGAGCTTTTAAAAAACTCTTTTCAAATATCAAAACAAAATACTAAGTGGGTAATGTATAAAGGTGAGAGACTAGATGAAGAGTTAAAAGAAGCATTACCTGTAATAGAAAAGCGAGGTTTAAATGTTGAAAAAATTAGGATTGAATTGCCGATTACACGAACTTACTGTATTATTAGCTGTTAGTGCAGTTATTATTCTTAATGGCTGTGCCTTAAAAGGTCAGACAAGTAAAACATTTTATCCAGAATATTATGCAGCAAAGCGGCTGCAGAATCAGGATATTGTAAAGTTAAGAGAATTAACAGTTCATCCTGATTTATTTATTGCTGATTCTGCAACACTTCTTTTAGGCTCATATTATTTATACTATGGTGATAAAAACTATGGCAGACTGCTTATTGATAAAAGCTACAATTCAAAAAATCTTGATGAAGAAATGTCAATCTTTGGCCAGCTTTGGAAAATGGAATCTTTAATTAGAGAAGGTGAAAAAGGGGCAGCCATTAATATGGCAAACAATATCAAGGAAATGAGAAGAACACCTGTTTATATGCGTGTTATGCAGATATACTGTAATCAGCTTGGGGTGCTTGTAACAAATGATAATGAAATAAATACATGTATTAATATTGCAATAGGTGGAAAAGAAAAATTTAAAGAGGTAGCAGCAGATACAGCAGGTGAAAAGTCACCACCTATTATGACAGATAATATGACTTATGAAGAATATCTGCATGCAATGGGTATAGGTGGAGCTGTTGATAATATGGATACAGTTTCGTCACAGGCAGATATGATAGATGAAATACATATAAACCCTGATGCAAAAATCAATTTAGCAGGTGGTGATATTTTTAATGATGTGGCAGCAGGCATGATATACGGCATGGGTAAATATGATAATAACTATCAGCTTGAACCAGTAACAGATTTTGCAGCAGATGAAGAAAGTAAAAAAGATATGCTTTTAAGGCTGAATAATTATGAATTGTTTATCAGTGGTCATAAATCAAACTTTGGTGTAGACTGGCTGCAGCTAAGTGAAATTGCTGGAGAATTAAAAATAGTAAAAAATAAACCAAAAGCAGTAATCATAACATCAGACCAGCATGAAGCACATGGCAGGATAATTGCTGATATGTTTAAAAGTGAAGGAAAAAAGGCACATGTAGTAAAAACATCAGGCAAGTATCAAGTAGAGCTGCAGAATATATTACATAGTGACAAAAACAGACCTTATGTAATAATCATTATGGCAGATGAAAAAGAGATACTTGATATAATACCTATTGCTAAATACTGGCAGGTAAACAGTACAATACAAGATGTTCTTGTAATGACAAGCTATATTCCAGAGTATGATATAACAAATGACCAGCGTTCATATTTTAGAGGAGTATATATATTAACTGCTGCATTTTTAGCTGGTGATGAAGAATATATAAGAATATCTACTGATTATAAAGGCTTTTATGGCACACCAATGAGTGGTGAAAATGCATTAGGATATGATATTATTACATATATTAATAAAATAGTTAATAAAGATAAAACAGGAAAATACATTACAAATATTGATGATATAATAAACGGATATGCAGTAAGAACTCCAGTTCTTTTATATGCAGATGGTAATAAACTTGTTGAAAAAGGTAAATTTAAGCCAGAAATAGAAGAAGGGACAGAATCGCTGCCAAGATAAAAGGATTAATACTGAATGAAGAAAATTAAATTAAGTATCATACTTGCAGGAGCATTTATACTGACAAGCTGTGCAGGCACAGCAAATCAGCAGTTAAAAGAGACAATAAGAGAAGCAGGGAATATTGTAAAGGAAGAGTCTGATTATTATGAAATATTTACAGCTATAGATGACAGCACACTTCCACTGCCTGATTTAAGTATATATTCATCATATTCATCAGATGATGTAGAAGAAAACTCCCCATATTATGAAGAGTTTAAAGAATTTAATGTTCCAATGGCAATGACTGGCAGAGTAAATGCTTATATAAAATACTATACAGAGAGAGTGCCGCTGACTACTCAAAGCTGGCTTAACCGTTCTAATAAGTATATGTATCTTGTAAAAGATATATTTTTGCAGGAAGGACTGCCAAGTGATTTAGTAGTGCTTGCATTTACAGAAAGCGGATATAACACTCATGCTGTCAGCCATGCAGGTGCAACTGGTATGTGGCAGTTTATGCAGGGCACAGGCAAAATGTATGGTATGGAACAGAATTTTTGGATAGATGAAAGGAGAGATTTTGAAAAAGCAACAAGAGCAGCTGCAAAATATTTAAAATCACTTTATGAAAGATTTGGCGACTGGTATCTTGCCCTTGCTGCTTATAATGCAGGTCCGGGAAGAATGGCAAGAGCAATACAGAAACATGATACAAATGACTTTTTTGCAATATCAAGCCGAAACACTTTAAAACTTGAAACAAGAGATTATGTCCCTAAATATTTGGCACAGCTTATTGTTTATAAAAACTATTTAAAATATGGTTTTACAATGCCTGCTGATATGCCACTTCTTTTTTCTACAATAGAAGCACCTGCATCAACTAACATATACTGGCTTGCAGATGAGCTTGGTGTAAGCTATGAATTAATGCGTGATTTAAACCCTGCATTAAAACTGCCTATCACTCCACCCCATGCTTATAAAATAAGAGTGCCTTATTTAAGAGATAATGAAGCAAAAAAAATACTTGCCAGAGCAAGTGCAATAGAGAGAGCAAGATATAAAATATATGAAGGAAAGCGTGGGGAAAGTGTTGCAGAAATTGCACAGAAGTTTGATGTGTCAAAAGAAGATATATCAAGGGTAAATGGTATAAAAAGAGAAAGTCTTTTAACTTCAAGGAAAATATTTATTCCTGTAAAAGAATATAGTAACATAAAAATAGATAGTATGTTTGCACAAGTTCTTGAAAAAATAGACCCAAAATATTATAAAGTTAAAAAAGGCGATACATTTATAGGCATAGCTCATAATCACAATATGCGCATGAAAGACTTGCAGAAACTAAATCCAAATATAAAACCAAGTAGAATATATCCAGGTCAGTATATTATGGTAACAAGAGATGGCTATACTAATGTAAGCTATACTGCAAAAAAATCATCCCGTCAGGTTGCAAATGTAAAATACAGAGTAAAAAATGGTGATTCTTTATGGAGCATTGCTAAAAAATTTAATACATCAGTTGCAAGTATAAAAAGTATAAATAAACTAAAATCATCTAATATTTATGCAGGCAGAGTATTAACTATTAAGAAAAATGTAAAATAATGGGTTTATCCAAAAATTTTATTATATATGTCATTTTAAGCCTGATTTTACAGGCGAAAAATCTAAATTATATATATTATAAGAGTGCATAACATATTTAAACTGTCTATTTTTTAGATACTAAATATATACTTATACTTTGCTATAACTATCTTACTGCTAGTTATAATAATAGTTAATAATATCTTATATTTATTATATTTTTCATAATCTAGATACTTCGCCTTTCAGGCTCAGTATGACCTATTTTGCTTTAACTGTGAACTTACCAAAACAAGTTAGTCAAATCCATATAGCTCATTATAGAGACTAGCCTGATAAAATATTTATTTTTTAATTAATTTATCAGCATATATTGAGTTAATATTCACAGGTGAATCACTGCTTGAATAGTGGTATTTTATTTCAGTATTATTATCTCCATCAGTGGATATTTCCATAACAGAATGAAAAAAGATGTTTGGTCTTTTATATATAAAAGAATAATAATAGATAGATAATGGCTTATATACTTTATATGCTTTTATATTTATAATATTATTAGATACTGTAATAACAGGATTATATATGTTTAACAAATTAGAGCCTGTGCATGTAAAATATTCTTTATTATCTTTCCAAAAAGAAATAAAATACTGGCTTGTTCCCCTAGTTGTTCCATCATACTCTGAATAATAAAATGAAATCATTTTAAAATGTTCGCCAGAAAGGACTATATCATCAATATTAATCTGCGTATCTTTAGGAAATTTTGGATTTAAATTTCTTTGCAGATATTCTATGGCACTTTGTGTGTCTAAGGCTTTATAGTCATCAATAACAACAGGATTAAAAACATTCTGAGCAAAAACATCTGTGGCAAAAATAATTAAAATTAAGGTTAATATATATTTCATAACTTAATCCTGCATTTTTGGATTATTACTAAGTATATTATTAACATGATACCGCACTTCTTCTACACCAATATCAAGCATACACTTAAAATGTTTTTTATAACAGCAGCTGCTGCCATGAATATGGCATGGTCTGCATTTTAAGCCAACATATTCTATAACTTTTGTATTTTTAAATGGTGGATAAAATCCAAGTTCTTTTGTAGTAGGTCCAAATATTGCAATTGTAGGGATATTTAAAGCTGTAGCTATATGCAATGGCCCTGAATCTGTTGTAATAAATACATCAGCCTGAGCAATAAACTCTATTAAGGCAGAAAGAGAAACTTTACCAGTTTTATCATCTGCACAGGCTGGTATATTCATCTCACCATTGCCAATATATATAACATTTAAACCATCATCAGAAAGCATACATCCAAGTTCAGCAAAAAAAGGCCATTCTTTTGTAGCTTTTGAAGCAAAAGGGTGGATAACTGCATTTTTTAATGAATTATTTTTTTCAATATTAGGAAAAGGCAGATAAGGTCTCAGCAGTTCAATATCAGGCATATCCAGTTTAAAAGCTTTCATAAATGGCTTAAAATATTTTATAACAGTATGTTCCTGTAGTTTAGAGCGGCACAATCTTTTTTTTACATAAAGTCTTCTTCCAAGAGAATTTTTATCATATACATAGCTTTTGCAGGAAGAAATAAACCTTACAAAAGCAGAGCGAATATTATTATGCAAATCAAAAACTGCATCATAATTAGGCATAGTAGATACTGTTTCATTTAAATCAATTAAAGAAGCCCCTTTTTTGATAGTATATATATTCCTAATATATGGATAATCCTGCAATACACCTGCAAAGTGGAAATATGTAAGCAAATCTATTGCAATATCTTCTGCAATGTTTTCTTTTACATATTTTAAAACACCTGTCAGCAGAACAATATCGCCAAGGGAAGAAAACCTTACAATTAAAATTTCTTTCATACATTAACCCTGCTGTAAAATAGAAAGAGCAGCGATTAAAACTCTTTCAGGCTCAATATCTTTCATACATTTAAAATGACCTTTTGGGCATGTATTGCCACCATGTTTTCCACATGGTCTGCAGTTAATATCATTATTTTCAACTACAATACTTTTTTCATCATATGGAAAAAAACCAAGTGATTTAACAGTAGGTCCAAATACTGCAACTGCTGGTGTACCTGCTGCAATAGCTATATGCATTGCTCCACTGTCATTAGATAAAAGCAAATCAACTGCTGAAAGAATAGCAGGAAGCTCTTTTAAAGATGTTTTATATGCAAAATCAAAGTAAGGATATTTGAAAAGTGAAGCAAATTCATCAAGGCTTTCTTTATCATCTTTTCCGCCAAATAATGCTACAGCATAACCTTTATTATATAAATCTTCTGCCACATTAACAAAATATTCTACAGGGTATCTTTTAGTTGACCATACACTGCCCGGAGCAATACCAATAACTTTTCTATCAGGTGCAGAAACGGCAAAATAAGAAAGTGCATTTTCTTTTAAATGCTTATCAATATAAGCAGTAAGTGGTCCGCCAATTTTTTTAGCATCTTCTAAAGAGAAATCATCACATAATGCACTTAATATCATAAGATTTCTTTCTACTTCGCAAAGTTCCTGCTTTTTCTCAACCCGTTTATTAAAAAGATAGCTCATAACAGCAGAAGAAAAACCAACAATGTATGTATTTTTTACCATAGAAAATAAAGTAGAGGAGCGAAGTGACAAGTGTAAATCAATAATTAAATCAAACTGATAGTTTGAAATAATCTTTACAAATTTTAAAAGTCCGCCAAACCCTTTATGCGTATTACGCTTATCAAAAATAATAACTTCATTAATAAATGGAATATTATAAAAAAGGTCAGCATGTTCTGGGCGAATGCAGAAAGATATTTTTGCTTTAGGATAAAGCACATGCAGTGCTCTAATTAATGGTGTAGTAATTATAGTATCCCCTAAAAAAGCAGGGTTAAATACAAGTATATTTTTAAATTGATTATTTGCTTTCATAGTTATATTGATACACACTTTTTTCTGATAATTCAAGCATATTAATATATTGAAGCATAAAATTTGTGATATTTGATGTAAAGCTGATATATTTTTCGTTTGCTGGATTTAAAAAGCCCATATAAAAGCACTGTAAAGTAAGCCTTTTATCATCTACTTTTTTATTATAAAGAAAATCTTGATAAAGTGGAGCTTTTAATGCTTTAATATGCACTCTTATCTGGTGAGTTCTGCCAGTTTTAGGACTGGCAAGTATCAATGCACCTTTATCATTTGATGAAAGATTATAAAAAGAAGTAACTGCCTTTTTACCGCTTTTAAAATTAATAGAGTATTTTCCATGGTTTGATTTAGCAATTGGAAGCATTAAAGATTGGGGAACTATTTTATTTTCAGTAACAGCTATATAATACTTTGTAACAGAAGATTTTTCAAACTGCAATGATATATGCCTGTGAGCAGTTTTATTTCTTGCAAATATCATTAAACCGCCGGTGCCTGCATCAAGACGGTGAGTAACATATACTTCACCATAATCATGCCTTAAAATATCTATTAACGGTGTAACAGTATTCTTCCTGTCTGGTATAACATATATGCCGTGATTTTTCTGCACTGCTAATATATTTTTATCTTTATATATTTCAATATAGCTGTATTCATTCATAGTGAAGTTATAATAAAAGAGTATAAATGTGTCAATATCTATTAGCTGAAATAACACTTAAATAATAACATTTGGCAGTGAATTTGCTAGAATTAAGATATAGTCACTATATACTAGGAAAATATTCCACTTTTTATTAAGGAGATTGTTATACAGATAAATAATAATTACACTAATACACAGATATTGCAAAGTAATTATAAAAATAATACATTGCCATTTGCAGATATATCTGCCAAATACCAAACAGAAATGGATAAAGTAGATATTACATCAAAAGAAACTATACAAGTAGAAACAGTCAATAAATCAGATTACAGCGATGAAGAAATATCAGAATTTTTAAAAGATAAACCATATACAGCATTTAGTTATAATTACTACAATAAATATGCTAAAGAACAACAAGCTAAAGAATATATATACAGTATTATGGATACATATTATAATTCAATTGATGTATATGATAATCCTATTGAAAGAAGAAGAGAAATGGATTTATATGCATATAAAAATGATATTACAGAAGATGATATATATAATATATTAGGAAATGAAACTGCACTTAATATTGGGCAACTTTTAGATACTTTAATAAAAAACTACCTTCTGTAAGTCAAGAAACAGCAAATATTGGAATTAGTATTTATATAGATTATATACCAAGAGAGTTTAATAGACTAGGATATGATGCTTCTGCAATGTTTCAAGATAGAAAAGTAGATGAAAATGGAGAAATAATGATATTACCTAAAGATAGTGACAAGTGACTTACAAAAGAAGAATTTATAAAAATTTATCCAGACTATAAAATATTTATGTCATTAGAACTTGGAACACAAGTTAATTCAGAATATCCATCAGAAATTCAGCTTGCATATAATAAGAGTGAAGAAATATTTAAAAAATATGTAGAAAAATTTATATCAGAATTAAGTGAAGAAGAAAAACAACTGTTAAGAGAATATGATATTTTTTCAGCCCCAGTGTTACAGGTAGCGGGAATAAAGGGAATAGAACAGTTTACAAAAGATATAGATGATATAAAAGCAGCTAGTGTAAATAAGTGGAGTGGGTTAAATACTATCAAAAAAGAATTTATTCAACTGGCTGAAGAAGTCAAGTTAACTTTTGCAAAAGGAATGTCAAGAAGTGAGCTAAAAGAAGGAGATATTCCATCACAACAAAGACCATATGCAATAATACCATTTTATTCTAATTTTGAACGAGATGCAAAATTAATTAAAGAATTAGGGTTAAGTGATTATATAAAAATAGATACCAGTAATATGGATTTGGAAAAAGGCACAATAAATGGTTACAGATTTGATATGGATTTTATAAATGAATATAGTGAATGTTTTTATAATCCAGAAGGAGATATACCATATATGCAAAGCTTATTCTATACTCATGAAGAATATGATAAATTGTTAACCCAATATGGCACAGCTAAAAATATAGAGAAAGCATATTTATATGCAATGGATAATAATTTATCACTTGATATATTAGCCAATGATTATACATTAGCCATAGGAGTAGAAGCGGGGGCAGGAATACATAAAGAATTACACAGTAATTTAAATGGCAGAGATGATTTTTTAGAATCATTATTCAGTGAGAAAAATAAAGATGAAATAAATACATACACAAATATAACAATAAATATTGAGCTTGATTTAAAAAGTAAATATTTATCTCTGTTAAGCAAAAACGATAATATAAATACTTTATTAGAAGACATTATATAAAAATATTATAAACATCTCTATCAATACCAATTAATAAGTATCAAATTATGCGGGCATTTTAAGCCCGCAATTTTTATACTTAACATTGTTAAAACAAACAGCCTGCAAAATATCTTGAAAAGAGAACTCATAAGCAGTTCTATTGCAAAGCAAATAAAATGACACAGTGTATTTTTTCAATAAAATAAATAATATATGTATATATTTTCTTGAAAAGACATTTTATATTTATATATTAAATAGATATAAAAAATGGCGAATATTATAATAATTATCCTTGAAAAAATTATATGAAACCTGTATATATATGAAAAAATAAAAGGATATTAAAATTTTATACGGCAGTTTAGAGGGAATTTCCCAAAAAATAATAAAACAGATAGAAAAGCTTGAAAATAAAAAAAGTCAAGGCACAGATATTATTTCCATTGACCTTTTAAAGCAGTTATGTACTTATTCTTATGAAACAGGCAGGCAGTTAGGGCTTTTAATAAACAGAGCAGGCGGCATTGAATATGTGTTAGCAGGAAGTTATGACAGCATAATGATTCCTGTTCTTTCAAGGTTTAAATTAGTTTCTGGCAGGCTTAGAGGGCTGAGATTAATCCATACTCACCCAAAAGGTGACAAATTAGACCATGACGATATGGCAGATTTAGCACTTTTAAGGCTAGACAGTGTTACTGCATGCACTATGAATAATAAAGGCTATCCATTGTTTTTAGATACTGCATATATTTTGCCGCCAGAAAATGATGCATCACAGAGTGAGTTTGGATATTTAGAAGACAGCGACCCATATAATCAAAAAACAGATTATCCGCTTTTTATTGAAGCATTAGATGATGAAATACAGCGTAAAACTAAACAGATGCATATATCTAAAGATGGAGAGTATGCAGTCTTAACAGGTGTGTTTAAAAGCAAAGAAGAGTGTGATATAAATTTAGATGAGCTTGAAGAGCTTGTAAGAAGTGCAGGTGTAAATATAATAGCACGGGTTCCGCAGGTAAAAAAAGAAATCCATCCAAAATATGTGGCAGGACCGGGAAAACTTAGAGAAGCAGTTATTAAAGCACTAATGACAGGTGCAGAATATATTATTTTTGATAACAGTTTATCGCCATCTCAGTCAAGAGCAGTTTCAGAATTTACTGAACTAAAAATATTAGATAGAACTCAGCTTATACTTGATATTTTTGCAAGGCGTGCAAAAAGTAATGAAGGTAAAATACGAGTGGAACTTGCACAGCTTAAATATATTCTTCCGCGTCTTGGTGCAAAAGATGATTCTTTATCAAGGTTAACAGGTGGTATTGGCGGCAGAGGTCCTGGAGAAACAAAACTTGAAATAGATAAACGGCGGATAAATGACAGGATTGCTTTTTTAAACGACAAACTTAAAAAGGCAGAGCAGGCACGGGACATACAAAGAGCAAGAAGAGAAAAAAATTCTATACCTGTTGTATCTATTATAGGCTACACTAATGCAGGAAAATCCACATTGCTAAACAGCCTTACTAAATCAGATGTTTATGCAGATAATCTGCTTTTTGCAACTCTTGACACTTCCAGCAAAAGAATAAGGTTTCCAAAAGAAAGAGATGTTATAGTAACTGATACAGTTGGATTTATAAGGGATTTGCCTGCCAACTTAGCTGGTGCATTTAAGTCAACATTAGAAGAGCTGCATAATGCTGATATGTTTCTGCATGTGGTGGATATCAGCGACAAGCACTTTAAAAAACATATAAAATCAGTGGAAAAAGTGCTGGAAGAAATGGATTTGCAGGAAAAAGAAAGAATAATTGTGTTTAATAAAATAGATAAATTAATTGATGAAAAATTAGATGAAATAAGAAAAGAATACAGCGATGCAGTATATATCAGTGCATTTAAGCGGGCATCATTTGATGATATGCTCAATAAAATAGGCTATTATTTTTTTAAAGAGGGTATTGAGGGCTTTAATGATTAAGGCAGAAAATATATTGCAAAACAGACTGGAATATTTTAAAAATAAAGATTATGAAAAAATATTCAATATATACAGTCATAATAGTGAGTTCCGCAGTTATTTTGAAAGCAGTGATAAATATGGAGAATATTTTAATAATCTGGTTGAAATGTTTATACCTGAATCTATTGAAATTTATAAAGTTTTATATAATAATGAAAGTGCAGAAATTTTGTTTTTAGAAAAAATTAGAGATTTAAAAGAAAATAAACTTGTATACTGCTATTCAAAATCATATTTTGTGTTAGAAGAAGGCAGTTGGAAAATATTAAAAGAAATAAGAGAAAGCACATTAAATAAAGGAATTTAAAAAAAGGGGTATCCAAATGGTTAAAGTATTTACAGCATTATTATTTGTATGTTTGCTGCCACTCAGCATATATGCACAGGCACAAAACAGCAGGCATGAGCAGAAAGAGGCAGCATCAAACAATAAAAGTAAAGAATTTTTAGGTATATTTTTTATAGAAACATACCCTGTAACAGGCTGTGAAATAATTAAAATAAGACCATCTGTTATACGCTCCACTACAGAATTTCGTGCACCAGAAAGAGAAGAATTTAATAATGACAGAAATTTCAGTAAAGTAATGCATAAATATCAAGGTGATTTAATAGATGAAGCTAAAAGTATAGCAGAAAAAGAAGGCTATAATGCCATTATAGGCAGTAAATTTTTAGTCAACACTCACTATCAGGGTGCTGCAAATCTTGGAGCAGTTGACGGCAATATTGGCTATGGTGTTGGTTCTATTACATATATTGGGCATCCAGTTTATATTGTTTGTGAAGATTTAGCAGGGGCAACAGAATAAAAACTATTGCAATAATTTTATAAAGTAATAAATTAATTTTTTAATAAATAATCAGTGAGGTAACTTATGCCAATATATGAATATCACTGCACAACATGCGGTAAAGATTTTGAAAAAATGCAAAGTATTAATAATGACGAAAGAGCTATAGAATGTGTTTACTGCGGCAGACAGGCAGAGAGAAAAGTTTCTGTTACATCATACCATTTAACAGGCAGCGGTTTTTATAATACAGATAAAAAAGCAGCTGCTCCGTCATGCTGCCCAGCTGGTTCATGCTGTGCTGGCGGAGCATGTAATATAGAGAAATAATATTTACAGCCTGATATAGTTGGAAAAATATATTTTACTATTAGTTTGAAATATTAATATTTATCAAAATATTACTTTGTGAGATTTGCGACAGTAAGACAGCTGTATATTTTATTCCATTGAACCTGCCTAAAAATACAGCTTATTATAGTTATGTTATACTGAGCTAAAGGCGAAGTATCTAAAAAACAAGATATTTAAATATACTATGCACTTTTGCAATATATAATAATTATAAATTTTTCGTCTTTAAAATCAGGCTCAAAACAACTGAAATATAAAATTTTTGGATAAGTTAAAGTATCTTTACATTATAATATATAAATCCTTGCTATTTTATAAAATATCTATTATTTTATAATGTATCTAAGGAGATATTATGAAAAAATATATTGAAGATATGTTTGATGAGGCAATAAAAGCACATAAAGAGTTTGCATTAGACCATGCAGGCATCATAGAAGAGATAGCAAAAACAATAGCAGAGTGTTTTGAAAATGGAAATAAACTGCTTATTTTTGGCAATGGTGGCTCAGCAGCAGACGCACAGCATATTGCAGCAGAATTTGCAAGCCGTTTTGTAATGGAAAGACCGCCGCTTGCAGCTGTTGCACTTACTACGGATACTTCTCTTTTAACAGCAGTTGGCAATGATTATTCCTTTGATGAAGTATTTGAAAAACAGGTATCAGCCCTTGCAAACTCAGGGGATGTGGTATGGGGAATATCTACAAGCGGTAATTCTGAAAATGTAATCAGAGGCTTAAAAAGAGCCATCAAATGCGAAGCAAAAACGATAGGGTTTGCAGGCAAAGATGGCGGTAAAATGCCGGGTCTTTGTGATAAAATTCTTATAGTAGACCACCAGTCAACAGCAAGAATACAGGAAATACATATTATGAGTGCCCATATTATATGCGGTCTTATAGATGAAATAATGTTTGGCAGGTTTTCAGGTTAGGAATGTCTAACTATTTTGAATATCATAATGCATGGGGAGCATCAGCATCTTTTTACGCATGTTGTAAAAAGAAGAAAGGTGTTCCCTTAGTTATTTTTCTGCCTGAAAATAAGTCTGTAATGGAAAGTGTTAAAAATGAATTAGAGCTGTTCTCTGATTTAAAAATATTAGACTATCCATCTTATACACAAAACCCTTTTGAAGAAGCAAGACCACTTACTTCCATAATGGCAGCAAGAAGCAGAACTCTTTATAATATAATTAATGAAAAAGATTATATTCTGCTTTTATCTCCATATTCTATGCTTAAAAAAATACCTTTTAAAAATGAATTTTTAGAAAGCATAATTACATTAGAAAAAAATAAGGAATATCCCATGCAGAAGCTTGAAAGGGAGCTTGATAAACTTGGGTATATCCATGTTGAATTTGTAACAGATGCGGGTGAATATACATTCCGCGGCGGTATAGCAGATATTTTTGCGGCAGGATATATTGACCCTGTCCGCATAGAGTATTTTGATGATGAGATAGAAAGTATTTTTATATATAATAAAGACAGTCAGACAAGGAAAAAAGAAATAACAGGTATAAAAATACTGCCAGTATCAGATTTACTTATTACAACAGAAGAATTCAAAGCACAACTAAAAGATGGAGAGTTAAAAGAAAAGGCGGAAAGTTTTGGCAAATTTGCAGGCTTCCACTGGCTTGTGCCATATATTAATAAAGAGCAGTCAGATATTTTTGAATATTTAGACAAATATGACACTGTATGTTTTATGAGTAATATACAGAACAGCATATATGGATATTATGACATAATAGAGTCATCTGTGCAGAATGCTATCCAGAAAGAAAGTTTTATTACAGCAAAAGAAGCAGTAGAAAAATTAAGAAGAAATGATATTTATATAATATCAGAGATAACAGACAGTGTTGAAAGTGTGCCGTTAACTTTTGCAAGTTCAAAGACACGCTTCTCATTTGAGAAAAAAAACTTATACCAGTCCATGACAAATGCTGCTGAAACTTTGCTTGCACTTTTAAAAGAAAATATGAAAATAGTATTTTCTGTAGAAAGTGAAAAGTTTGCAGGCATATTTAAAGATTTTCTTAGAGATTATGATATTTTCCCAAAAGAAATAAAAAAACTTTCAGAAATAGAAAAAGCATCTATTTCTTTATATAGAAAGCATATTTCTGGCGGCTTTATTGATAAAGATAGTGGTTATGCAGTTATTTCTGATATGGATATATTTGGCTTTACAAAAAGAAAGCCAAAGCCTAAGAAGAAAGACGCATTTAACACTAAACTTTCAGATTTGGAAGAAGGCGACTATGTTGTTCATGTAAACCATGGTATAGGCATATATCAGGGTATAAAACATATAGCTATTGCAGGCAGTGAAGGTGATTTTTTATCAATTATGTATGAAGGGGATGACCTGCTTTATGTTCCACTTCATTCAATAGGTCAGCTGCAGAAATATATAGGTATGCAGAACCAGCAGCCAAAACTAAACAGTTTAAAAAGTTCTGCATGGCAGAAGCTGAAAAAGCATGCAAAGGAAAGTGCAAAACATATTGCAGAAGATTTGCTCCGTTTGTATGCAGAAAGAAAGGCAAGGAAAGGTTATGCTTTTATTGATGACGGCTCTTTAATAGAAATATTTGAGAGAAATTTTGAATATACAGAAACAGAAGACCAGCTTTCTGCTATATATGATGTTTATAATGATATGGAAAGCGAAACACCAATGGAAAGGCTTGTATGCGGTGATGTTGGGTTTGGAAAAACAGAAGTTGCAATGCGTGCAGCATGTAAAGCTATTGCATGCAGCAAACAGGTTGCCGTGCTTGTGCCTACTACTATACTTGCAAGGCAGCATTACGAAACATTTATAGAAAGATTTAAAGGGCTGCCTGTAAATATTGAGTTTGTATCGCGGTTTAGAACAGACAGGCATACAAAAGAGATTTTTAATAAAATTTCAGACGGTGCAGTTGATATATTAATAGGCACTCACAAGATTTTATCAAAAGATTTATCATTTAAAGATTTGGGGCTTTTAATAATAGATGAAGAGCAGCGGTTTGGAGTAAGCCATAAGGAAAAAATTGCATCAATTAAAAGAAATGTAGATACATTAACATTAAGTGCTACACCAATACCAAGAACACTGCAGCTTTCATTATCAGGCATAAGAGATATGAGTATTATAGAAACACCACCTGAAAACAGGCTGCCTGTTGTAGTTAAAGTTATTAAAGGACTATCTGAAAGGATAAAAGCCATAAAAACAGAGCTTGAAAGAGGCGGACAGGTTTTTTTTCTGCATAACAGAGTGCAGGATATAGAGGAAGCTGCTATTGAGATAAAACGAGAGCTGCCACTTGCAAGAGTTGACTATGCCCACGGGCAGATGGATGCAAAGACAATGGAAAAAATCCTTTCATCTTTTTACAGTGGGGAAATAGATGTGCTTGTTGCAACAACGATTATTGAAAATGGCATTAATATTCCCAATGTAAATACTATTATAATAAATAATGCAGCCCGTTTTGGACTTTCTCAGCTTTATCAGTTAAAGGGTAGAGTTGGCAGAAGCAGCAGGCGTGGTTATTGTTATTTAGCAGTGGATGATTTTGCAAGATTAAACAGTATAGCACAAAAAAGACTTTCTATTATTCAGCAGTTATCTGATTTAGGCAGCGGATTTAAAATAGCTATGTATGATTTACAATTAAGAGGTGCTGGCAATATTTTAGGTGCGGAGCAGTCAGGTTTTGTGGTTAGAGTGGGCTATGAGCTGTATGTTGCAATGATAGAAGAGGCAGTGCAGGAAATGAAAGGGGAGTATACAAATATTGCAGATACAGAGATAAACTCTAATATTGCATATTTTATACCAGCAGATTATATAGAAAATCCACGAATAAGATTTGATTTTTATAGACGGTTTGCAGATATTTATGATATTAATAGTATGGGTGAGCTTTTAAAGGAAATAGAGGCAGGTTATGGGGAGCTTCCTGAAGAAGTTTTAAATCTTTCCTTAATTATGCTTATTAAAAATTTTGCAAGTATGCTTGGTGCAGAAAAACTTATGCTTTCAAAATCTGGAGCGTCAAAAGTAACTTTTGCAAAAGAAACAAAATTAAATCCTGCATTAATTGTAAAATGCAGTCAGGACAGGAAGATATTATATAGATTTATTTCAGAGTATGAGCTTTCACTGGTGGCAGATACACAAGAACCATTGAAATTAACAGCAGATTTTTTTCAGGATTTATATACACTTTCAAGGGCAGATTAGAGAAAAGGAGAGTATATGAAAAAGTTTAGTATTTTGGCAATATTATTACTGTTTTTTACAACAGGGTGCAGTTTTTTTGAAAAGGAAAAAAATGCAGAAAATATTGATGCCAAAAAAGATAACAGAACTGCTTATGTAGTTATAAATGGTAAGACATTATATACGGATGATTTTTTCAAATTTGCAGGTGTTGTGCTAAAAGAAATGAATGAAAGTGATTTCAAAAATCAGGAAGTAAAAAATTATCTTGTTAAAAATTTTATAGAGCATAATTTACTTCTTCAAGAAGCACAGCGTCGTAATATTAAAGTAGATGAAAAGAAGATAAGTGCAGTTACAGAAAGTTTTTTGTCAGAGGCAGGCACTCAGGATTTAAAAGTATATTCAGGCTCTTATGATACTGATGCGAAAGCCTTGTCAGAAATATTAAGAGAAAAATTTATGGTAGAAACACTTATTTCTGATATGATAAACAGCAATATAGATATAAAAGAAGATGAAATAAAAAAGGAATATATAGATAATTACAGCCAAAAAGAGCCGTCTAAAAAAGCACATATTTTTCAAATTTTTACAACTGATAAACAAGTGGCAGAAAAAGCAATGGCAGAGTTAACAAGAGGGCTTGCTTTTAATGAAGTAGCAGTTCGCTATTCTGAAGGTCCAGAGAAAGAAGACGGTGGCGATTTAGGTTTTATTATAGATACAGATTATCCAGAAATCTTTGGTGAAGCCTTTAAATTAAAGCCCGGCAAAATAAGTGATATAGTAAAAAGTGAGTATGGTTATCATATATTTTTAGTAAAAGAATACAGCAGGTCTAAAAAAATAGATTATGATGATGTAAAAACACAAATACATTTTTCTCTTTATAATAAAGAGCAGGATAAAAAAATAGAGGAATTAATTAATGAACTTTACAAAAATGCAGATATTAAATATCTTACTGATATTAATCTTAATGATGCTTCCTTATCAGTTAAAAGCGGAAGTAATAGGTAAGATAGAAGCCCATGTCGGCAATAAAATAATAACTTCTTACGATATTGAGGGGCTTGACCCAGCCACATATAAAAAGCTTCTTTCTATACCTGATGAAGAAACAAGAAACATACAGCTTGAACAGTATAAATCTCAGGTGCTTAATTTTCTTATAGAAGCAGTTATTATGGAGACAGCTGCAGAAAGGGAAGGCATAAAAGTAACAGATGCAGAGATTGACAGGGCTGTCAGTGAGATTGCTGCAAATAATAAAGTAAGTTTAGAGCAGTTTGAAAAAATGATAGCTGATGAAGGGTTGAGTTTAACTCAATACCGCTATCAGATTAAGGGACAGATAATTCAAGCAAGAATACGCAGTCAGATATTTATGCCGCAGGTAGTTATTACAGAAGAAGATATATATAATATGGTAGATGAAAAGGGAGATGAATACAGTCTTAAAGATAAGTATAAAACAAAGTTAATAACTGTTCAGTCAAAGCCTGAAATAAATAAAATTATAAAGAATATAAAACAGGGTGCAGATTTTAGTGATGAGGCAGTTAAAAACTCTCTTGATGTAAGTGCTGCAGATGGTGGAAATATTGGCTGGGTAGATGTAACCTATGTGCCTATTGAAATGGAGAAAGCACTGGAAAAAGCACAAAAAGGCGGCTTAACTGAGCCATTTAAATACAATAATTTATGGGCAGTGTGCTATGTTGATGATTTTATGAGTAAATATACAATGGATAATGAAACAGAGAGCAAAATAAGGGAAGCCATAGGGGAAGCTCTTTTTGCAAAATCTGTTACAGAATGGCTGCAAAAGCATAAAGAAACCATTATTGTATTAAAAGCATCTGACAGATTTAAGGTAAAATAATGAGACTTGATAAATTTTTAAAAACAGCTCAGCTTATAAAGCGGAGAACAGTTGCAAACGAAGCAGCTGATGAAGGGTTTATAAAAGTAAATGGCAGAGATTCTAAACCTGCATTACAGCTAAAATCTGGAGATATTATTGAGATAGATATGTGGAATTATTATAAAAAAATAGAAGTCATAATGGTGCCTGAAAAAAATACTATTCCTAAAAAAGATATAGATAAGTATATAAGAGTGCTGGAATATAAGGCAAAAGATATTGAGTTTTAAAGATTATTTATAGACAAGTGAACTTGCATAAAAATATAATGCACTAAAACTGCCCGCTAATGCATGTTTTAAAAAATTTAAGGATAAAATTTTTAATAGAAGTGTATATAGGCATATAAAAGGATTTTAAGCCACAGGAAGTGGCTTCTTTAGTAAGCATTAAGGGCTTTTGCCCGCTAATGCGTGTTTTAAAAATTTTAAGGATAAAATTTTTAATAGAAGTGTATATAGACATATAAAAGCATTTTAAGCCACAGGAAGTGGCTTCTTTAGTGAGCATTAAGGGCTTTGCCCGCTAATGCGTGGTTTAAAAATTTTAAGGATAAAATTTTTAATAGAAGTGTATATAGACATATAAAAGGATTTTAAGCCACAGGAAGTGGCTTCTTTAGTGAGCATTAAGGGCTTTGCCCGCTAATGTGTGGTTTAAAAATTTAAGGATAAAATTTTTAATAGAAGTGTATATAGACATATAAAAGCATTTTAAGCCACAGGAAGTGGCTTCTTTAGTGAGCATTAAGGGCTTTGCCCGCTAATGCGTGGTTTAAAAATTTTAAGGATAAAATTTTTAATAAAAGTATAAAGAGGTATATATATGATTACTAAATTTGAACTTATTAACCCAATGGAGACTATTGCTCCAAGAAATGGAAAAGGCGTATCTTATAACTTTCCTTATGAAATTTTAAAAGGATTAAGTGGCACAGTAAAGGCTTTTAATCACATGAGATTAGATGAAAATTCTGCAATAGGTTATCATCAGCATATAGATGATTTAGAAATATATATAATTACGGAAGGAACTGGCATATATAATGATAATGGTAAAGAAGTGGAAGTTACTGTAAATGATGTTATGCTTTGCAATAAAGGGGAATATCATGGTATCGCTTCAAAAAATGGTAAACTGGACTTTATTGCAGTAATTATTGGTTAAATTTTGCAGATATTTTTAAAATACCTTGAAATAATATTAAAAAAATAGTAAAAGCAGAATAACAAAAACAGTTTAAATAAAAACAAGGAGAAATAAATGCTTGAAAAAACATTTGCAATTATTAAACCAGACGCAGTAGCTGCAAAAAATGCAGGTAAAATTATTGATAGAATAGAAGCAGAAGGTTTTACTATTAAAGCTATGAAAAAAATACACATGACAAAAGCAATAGCTGAAAGGTTTTATTTTGTTCACAGAGAGCGTCCATTTTATAATGACTTAACTAATTTTATGAGCTCAGGTCCATGTATAGTTATGTGTTTAGAAAAAGAAGATGCAATTAAAGGCTGGAGAGCTTTAATGGGAGCAACTAATCCAGATGCAGCAGAAGCTGATACTCTCCGTAAATTATACGGTAAAAATATTGATAATAATGCAGTTCATGGCTCAGACGCACCAGAAACAGCAGCAGAAGAAGTTGCATTCTTCTTCACTGGTATTGAATTAATGTAATTTTTTTAATAAATTATTGTAAACAGCCCGTCTTTAATAAAGGCGGGTTTTTGTATCAATATAGGCTTATCCAAAAAACTTATTATATAAAAAACATATAATTAAAATGTATTATTTACTCTTGTAATATAAACAATTTAGATTGTTTGCTTTTATAATCAGGCTCAAAATGATTGCAATAAAAGATTTTTTGGGTAAGTTCAGATTTTCATTTTATTTACATAATCTTGAATATATGGAAAACTATATGAAACTTCTGCAAAATAAAATTAGTAATAATTTTATAAAGCTGATGTCAGCTATTAGTCAGCATTGCAATAAAAATCAGCTGTTTTTTATATATAAGAGCACAGTATTGTCTATTTAGATTTTATTCTTGCAGTAATAAAAAATTCCATATATAGTATTATGGATATATAATATTATGCAGGAGAAGAATATGCGTTATAAAAGCACAAGAGGCGGGGTATCAGGTCTTTCATTTGAAGAAGCTGTTATGATGGGGCTTGCAAGTGACGGCGGTCTTTTAATACCTGAAAAAATACCACTTTTAAATGAAAAAGATTTAAAGCACTTATTTGAACTTCCTTATACAAAACTTGCTTATGAAATTATAAACAGGTATCAGGATGGTATTCCATCAAATGACCTTATGGCTATTATTCAAAAAAGCTATGCAAAATATGATACTGTTAATATGATACCTGTAAGAAAAGCTGCAGGTATGCGTATTGCAGAGCTTTATCATGGACCTACATACTCTTTTAAAGATGTGGCACTGCAGTTTTTAGGAAATCTTTTTGAATATATATTAACAAAAAAGGGTCAAAAACTTAATATTTTAGGTGCAACAAGCGGTGATACAGGCAGTGCTGCAATATATGGTGTAAAAGGCAGGAAAAATATAAATGTTTTTATGCTTTATCCTGCAAACAGAGTAAGTCATGTGCAGGAAATGCAGATGACTACTACAGAATCGCCTAATGTATTCTGTTTAGAAATTGGTGGTAATTTTGATAACTGTCAGGATTTAGTGAAAAGCACATTTAATGATTTAGAGTTTAAAGAAGAGCTTAATCTTGGTGCAGTTAATTCTATTAACTGGGCAAGGATTTTAGCACAGACTGTATATTATTTCTGGATATATTTTAAAACTGTCCACAGAGTGGGTGATGAAATAAATATTATAGTGCCAACAGGTAACTTTGGTAATGTTTTTGCAGGATATTTAGCTCGTAAAATGGGGCTGCCTATTGCAAAACTTATGATAGCAACTAACAGAAATAATATATTAACAAGGACAGTTAAATTTGGCGATTACAGCATAGAAAGGGTGCATCCTACAATTAGTCCAGCTATGGATATACAAATTGCAAGCAATTTTGAAAGGTATCTTTACTATCTTTATGGTGGAGACTGTGAAAAAGTTACAGATGCTATGGAGCTTTTAAGGGTAGAAAAAGAGATAGATATTAGAGGTCATTTATTAGGTCAGCTGCAGAGAGATTTTATTGCAGGGGAAGCATCTGATGATGACATGAAAGATACTATAAGAAAAGTTTTTGCTCAGTCAGACTATATGATAGACCCACATACTGCATGCGGAGTATATGTTGCAAATCAGATGGATATAGTTGCAGATAATACAGTATGTCTATCAACGGCCCACCCTGCAAAATTTCCAGATGTAATACATGAAGTGTTAGGTGCATGGCCAGAAATACCAGATGGTCTTCGTGATTTAGAAGAAAGGCAGAAAGTTTCATATAAAATAATGCCTGAATTACAGGACTTAAAAAGTTTTATTTCTCAGCATGCAAAATAATGGCAACAAAAGTAGATAAATTTGATTATAATCTGCCAAAAGAGTTAATAGCACTCTATCCTGCTTCCAAGCGGGATAAGTGCAGGCTTATGATGGTAGATACAGTAAATAAAAGTATTACAAATCATATCTTTTCCGACATAGTGAATATTTTAGATGATACATCTTTTTTGGTTGTAAATAATACAAAAGTGAGAAATGCAAGGCTTTACGCAAAAAAAGTAACAGGCGGTTTATCAGAAATATTTGTTACTGATGTTATTGATAATACCCACTTTAAAGGTCTTGTCCGAGGTAAATTTAAGACGGGGGACAAAGTTATTTCAGAAGGTATGTATTTTACTCTGCTTGAAAAACTGCAGGACGGTTTATGGATTATTCAGGCAGAAAGCGATATAGAAAAGATTATGTATGAAAAAGGTCATGTGCCGCTTCCTCCGTATATTAACAGGCAGGATACACAGCAGGATAAAACAGATTATCAGACAGTATATGCAAAATACACAGGCTCATCAGCAGCACCAACTGCAGGTCTGCATTTTACTAATGAGCTGCTTTCAGCTTTAAAAAATAAAGGGGTGGAAGTCATTGAGATTACTCTTGATGTAGGTCTTGGAACTTTCAGACCAGTAAAGACAGAATATATGGAAGACCATGAAATGCACTATGAAAGGTATTATATATCAGAAGATGCAGCAGAAAGAATTAACTTATTAAAATCTAAAGGCAAAAAACTTACAGCAGTAGGCTCTACCAGTGTCCGAGCATTAGAAACTGCGTCAGATGATAAAGGTATAATAAAAGCAGGAGAAAGCAGCTCAAATATATTTATTATGGAGCCGTATAACTTTAAAACAGTTGATAATATGATAACCAATTTTCACCTGCCAAAATCTACTCTTTTAGCTATGGTATCAGTTCTTGGCGGCTATGATTTAATTATGCAGGCTTATCACAGGGCAGTGCAGGAAAATTACAGGTTTTTTAGCTACGGCGATGCTATGTATATAAAAAGAAAGTAATATAAACAGTATATAATCATTTATTCTGATTAATTTAATGGCAGCAGCTTTCATATATAGTAATTTTAATATTTATTTTGCTTTCTGATACTCACTCATGAATACATATTTTAATGCTCCAAAAATATATGCAGAATAAAAACCTTATCTTTATTCAGCAGATATTCCTATTAAATAAGATTATATTTATTTCTTACAGTTAAACTAAAAACTTTTCAGAAAGATATATATTTTTAGATACTTCGCTGTATTTCAAGCTCAGTATTGACATGCTGTTTTCGCACTATATGTCATTTTGAGCCTGATTTTTTAAATGCGAAAAATATAAATGATACATATTGCAGTGCTTTATAATATGCTTAACTTATTGAGTTTAGCAGCTAAATATTTCACAATACATAATCATAAGCTGTGATATTTATAAGCCTGCACTATCATAGATAAGACTTGTAATTTTTTACACTATAATACAATGATTATATCAAAAAAATGTATTTTTTCGCTTGTCTTAATAAATAAAATTTGCTTTTTTTCTTATATAATGATATGTTACTATTACTTATAATATAACTTTCCGAGGGCATATAATGAAAAGTAAAGTTCTTCTTATTGATGACAGTGTTACAATACACCGAGTGATTGACCTTTCTATTGATGTAGACAGGTATGACATTGTTAAAGTTTTTTCCAAAGAAGATGCAGCTTTAAAAATGCAGTCTGAGCAGTATGATTATATTCTGCTTGATAATAAGCTTGATAATATTGTTATCTCAGAATACATTAAGGAGCTGAAAACAGCACAGACATCAGCATATATCATACTTCTTGTAGGTGCATTTGACAGGTTTGATGAGAGTGATTTGGAAAAAACAGGTGCAGATGATTATCTTGTTAAGCCTTTTGATTCTCAGTCATTAAATGAAAAATTATCATCTGATGCAGATATGATGCCTGCAGGTATTGTTGAAAAAATAGCTGAAGCAGATTTTGCCAGAGATAATGATGACTATATTACTCCAACAGCATCTTTAACTACTGGTGATGTTATAGATGGACTTTCAAAAAAAGAATATTTAGAAAATTTAGAAGAAGTGCAGCCTGATGATTTAACAGATAACGGATATGCTGAAGATTTAGATACTGCTGCTCCATCATTAGAACTTGATAACTCATCACAAGAATCAGAAGAAAGCAGTGGCACAGCAGAAAATGAAGTCATTGAAGAAAGTCTGGAAGAAGATACCAGCACAGTTATAGAAAATAATAATGAAGAAACAGAAAATTCTGCTCTTGATGATACAGCAGAAGCAGCACCATTTGAAGAGCCTGTTTTAGAGCCTGAACCAGTCATACAAAATGAAGAAGAAACTATTGAAACAGAAAACAATGAAGAAGTTTTAAATATTCCTGAAGCAGAAGAAAATAGTGCAGATAATGAAGATATATCATTAACAGAAGAAATATCAGAAGAAACTGCACCAGAAAATAATGAAGAAATAGAAATTCCTGATAATATTACAGCAGTTCATAACCCAGTATTGCCAGATATTGATGATGCTGCAGATATTTCAGATGAATATGTCATGCAGGACAATTTAGAAGAAATAGATGACATAAGCCAAAATGAAATGCTTGATGAATTTCCAGATTTTCCAGAAGTTGATGATATTTCAACTGATGAAATGCAGGATAGTCAAGATATAGAAAACATTCAGGCACAGGAAACAGAAAATATAGAAGAGCTTTCAGACGAAAACTCTATTAATGAAACAAGCAGTGAAGAAATGCAGGAAGTAAGTGATAATACCCCTGCAAAAACAGAAGAACAGGAAACATTACTTGTTGACGATGATGACTGGCTTTCAGATACACCATCTACACAGGAAGAAAATACTGCCGATATGCAGATGGAAGAAGCACATGTAGATTTATCAGAAGAAAGCTTGGCAGAAAATCAAGAAGCAGTAGAAGATAATGAATTAATTGATAATGCTTTGCAGGAAGAAGCTGCTGCAGCACCAGTGCAGGAAGAAACTGAAATACAGGAACAAGTTGAGCCTGAAGAAGCACCTGTAATGCTTGATGAAAATACAGCGGATGAAACTGCTGTGGAAGATGATATGCAGGATTTAGATATTCAGGAACAGTCTCAAGAAGATTTATCTGAAGAAAATGCTACAGATGAGCTTTCAGAAATGCCATCAGAAGAAGCATTTGATATAGAAAATGAAAAAACAGAAGAAGAAAACATTGCAGAAGAACCTGTTGAGCCATTAAGTGAAGAAACTATTGAAGAAAGTGCAGAAGATACATCTTTTGATATGCCAGAAGTTAAAGCAGAAGATGCCGCAGAAGTAAATGAAGATACAGCATTAGAAGAAACTTCTCTTTCAGTGCAGGAAGAAATGAAACAGGAGCCTGCAAATATTCAGCAGACAGAAGTTAAACAGGCTGAAGAATACAGCCCTGAAACATCTGGCAGGTTTGGCGGGATAACTGTTACTATCAGCAGAGATGAAATTATAGCAATGCTTGGAAATGCAATAGATAAACATTTTCTTGAAGAAGCAGTAAAAGAAGTTATTGCAGCTAATATGAAAGACATTGTTAGAAATATTGTGCCTGCAATAGCAGAAAAATATATTAAAGAAGAAATAGAAAGGTTAAAAAACGATGAGTAGGCATGGTGAAACACAGAAAACAGGTTATAGACAAAGTGGAGTTGATATTGATGAAGGTAACAGGTTTATTTCACTTATTAAATCATCAGTAGACAGCACCAAAATAAATGGAGTGATAGGTGGTATAGGCGGTTTTGCAGGGCTTTTCAGTCTGGCAGAATTTAAAGATATGGAAGAGCCTGTTCTTGTTTCTGGTGCAGATGGTGTCGGCACAAAACTAAAAGTAGCTTTAATGAGTGAAAAATATGATGCAGTGGGTATTGATTTAGTTGCAATGAGTGTAAATGACCTGCTTGTAACTGGTGCAAAACCATTATTTTTCTTAGATTATGTGGCTGTTGGTAAATTAATACCTGAAACTATGAAAGATGTTGTGCTTGGAGTCTCAAAAGGCTGTAAAGATGCAGGCTGTGCTTTACTTGGCGGTGAAACTGCTGAAATGCCCGGGCTTTATGTTAATAAAGACTTTGATTTAGCAGGATTTGCAGTAGGAATTGTTGACAGGAAAAAAATAATAGACGGCTCATCTATTAAAGATGGTGATGTAATTATTGGTATTTCCAGTTCAGGCTTCCACAGTAATGGTTATTCCCTGCTTAGAAATGTATTATTTAATGATAAGGGATATAAAGCATCGGATATTTTTTATGATGATGTAACAGTGGCAGAAGCCCTGCTTATCCCTACAAAAATATATGCAAAAGTAGTGCAGAAAGTTGTAAGTCAAGTTAATGTAAAAGGTATGGTGCATATTACTGGCGGCGGTTTTTATGATAATATACCTAGAGTTCTGCCAAAAGATATTTCTGCAGAGATTGATGTATCAGCTATGGAAATGCCAAAAGTTATTAAAAGATTTGCAGAAGTTTCTGATATTGATAAGCATGAGCTTTATCGTGTATTTAATATGGGTGTGGGCTATATATTTGTTGTATCACCTGAAGATAAAGATAATGTAATAAAAGCGGCACAAGATGCTGGTGAAAAAGCATTTATTATAGGTAAAGCAGTAAAAGGTGACAATACAGTTAAAATAAAAGGGATAGATTTTGATTAATATAGCAGTATTTATTTCAGGCAGGGGGAGCAATTTCCTTGCTCTGCTTAAAAATATAGAAAATGGTGCTTTAAAAGACTGCCGCATAGCAGTTGTATTTTCAAATAACCCAAATGCAAAAGGGCTTGAATATGCAGCAAATGCTGGTATAAAAACAATTATTATACCATCAAAAAACAGAGATGACAGGAAAGAGTATGATAAAGAAATTATAGATGCTCTTGCAGAATATGATATTGATTTAATATGCTTGGCAGGCTATATGCGGATAGTAACAAGTGAGCTTGTAGAAGCATATAAAAATAAGATTATGAATATTCATCCAGCATTACTTCCTTCTTTTCCCGGTCTTCATGCTCAAAAACAGGCTTTAGATTACGGTGTAAAAGTTTCAGGCTGCACAGTTCATTTTGTAGACTGTGGTATGGATACCGGTGCTGTAATTCTGCAGAAAACAGTTCCTGTATATGATAATGATACAGAAGATACATTATCTGCCAGAATATTAGAGCAGGAACATACTGCATATACAGAAGCTGTTGCATTATATGCAGCGGGCAGGCTTAAAGTATCTGGCAGAAAAGTAGGAGTATTGGATAAATAAATTATGAAGAAGCTGAATATATTAATAATAGTTATAGTGCTTTTAGTGCTTGCAAATATGACAGTTATGGTATTCCTTTCAGGAGGCAGTAAGATGGCAGAAAATAATGGTGCCGCAGTTTTAACAAAACATAGAGATTTTACAAAAACAGTTACTATACAATTAATGATAAAAGGCGGCTTATTTGCTGAAAATAAAGAAAACAATGGTATAGGCTCACTTTTCAGCAGAGTATGGGTAAAAAGTAATAAAGTATTAGAAACAGTAGAGTTTTACGGCGGAAGTGTTAGTGCAAAAGTTTCACCATTTGCATTAGAAGTAAGGCTTTCTGTGCCAAGTGATAAAATAGATAAAGTATATAACGATTTTGCAGCTTTTTTAGCAGCTCCAGAATTTAAGGAAGATATTTTTGAAAGAGAAAAAATGCAGCATATAGATGAGCTTAGAACTTCACTTGATAACCCAAATTTAATTGCACAAAATGGGTTTATGGCTCTTGCATTTAAAGGCTCCCCTTATGAAATGCCTGTGGAAGGTATGGTAGAAAGTGTTGAAAAAATAACATTTGAAGATATTAAAAATTATTATAAAAATAATATTAAAGCATCATACATTGTGGCAGTGATAGCTGGTAATTTTGATAAGGGGCTTGAAGTTTCATTAAACTCAACTATTGCTAAACTTGATAAAGGATATCCTTATGTATATGACTGCAGCAATTCTGCTATTTTAGAAGAAAGAAGGCAGGAAGTAGTAGATTCTAGAATACAGCAGGCAAAAGTATATGTAGGTTATACTGCACCAGATGCAGGAAGTGATGATTATGCTGCATTAAAAGTGCTTACAGATATTCTTGGCGGTGGTATGAGTTCCAGATATTTTACAGAAATCCGTAAAAATTCAAGCTATGCTTATGCTGTTGGAGCAGGCTATCCAACAAGATACTGTTCTTCAAGATTTTTTATTTCTATGGGGCTTGATTATAAAAATGTAGAATCAGCAATAAATAAAATAGATGAAATCAACTTAAATCTTGATAAAACAATAACAGAAGAAGAAATAGAAAAAGCAAGAAAATCTATAATAGGCTCATCACTTATGGAAACACAGTCAAATGGCAGTCTGGCATGGGTAATGGCATTTTATGAAACAATGGGGCTTGGTGCAGATTATTATGAAAAATATGTTGATACATTAAAACATATTAATAAAGATGCACTTTTAAAAGCAGCAGAAATATTTAAAACTCCAAAAGCAGTATACATACTAAAACCAGAAAATGAAAAAGAAGAAAAATAAATACTAATGGTATGATTATGGATATTAAGTGTGGAATAGGTTTTGATGCTCATAAGTTTGATGAAACAAGAAAACTTTTTTTAGGCGGTATAGAGATACCTTACAGTAAAGGTCTTTTAGGGCACAGTGATGCAGATGTATTAATACATGCAGTCATTGACAGTCTTGCAGGTCCTGCTTTTGGAAAAGATATAGGTATGCTTTTTCCAGATAATGATGATGAGTATAAAGATATAGATTCTAAAATACTTTTGCAGCGTGTGGCTGAAATGATATACTATGATGACTGGCGTATTTCTCATATTGATGCAGAAGTGATTGCTCAAGAACCAAAACTTATGCCATACATACCAGAGATGCAGAGAGTTTTGGCTGAAATTATGGGTATAAAAACCACATCTATAACAATAAAAGCCACAACTACAGAAAAAATGGGCTTTACAGGCAGAGGGGAAGGAATAGCTGCCATTGCCTCATCAATATTGATTAAGGGAGCTTAATGAAAATATCTGTTTCCAGCCTTGGCGGTGTCGGAGAGATAGGAATGAATATGTATATCTATGAAACAGATAGATATGCAGTAATTGTTGATTGCGGTGTTAAATTTACTAAAAGCGATGAAATAGGTGTTGACCTTATTATTCCAGACTTTTCCTATATAGAAACCATAAAATATAAAAAAATAATGCTGATAATAACTCATGCTCATGAAGACCATATCGGTGCAGTGCCTTATTTAATAAAAGAATATCCAGATATTGCAGTAGTCTGCGGCAGATATTCTTGGGATATACTTAATAAAAGGCTTGATGAACATAATATATCAGTTAATCAAATATATATAGAAGACTTTAAGTCTTTTGAATGGGGTGATTTTGAAATTACAGCATATCCCATAAGCCATTCAATACATGGCACTTATGCAGTTATGCTTAAAATTGCAGAAGAATTTAAAGTGGTGCATATATCAGATTATAAAATAGATTCATCCCCTGTTACATGCACACCTTTTCCATTAAAAGAGTTTATAAGTTTTGGAAAAGATGGCATAGATTTGCTGATGGCAGATTCTACCAATGTTATAAAAAACGGCTTTACTAAGGGGGAGTATCAGGTAACAAAAGGCATAGAAGAAGTATTTAAAAAAGCTTCTGGGCGGATATTTTTTACTACTTTTGCATCTAATACAGAAAGATTGCAGACAGTATTTAATGCGGCAGAAAAATATGGCAGAAAGGTTGCACTTGAAGGCTCTTCAATGATAAAACATGTAGATACAGCAAGAAAACACGGCAGGCTTTCTTTTAATGATGATATACTAATATCAAGAAAACAGGTAGAAAAACTTGATGATAATAAAATATGCTTTATAGCAACAGGCTCTCAGGGTGAAGGGGTAAGTGTAATAACAAAAATAGCAGAAAATGATTACTCAAATATAAAAGTAAGAAAAAACGATACTTTTATATTTTCATCAAGAATAATTCCGGGAAACGAACACAGACTTATTTATATTATGAATAATGTATATGCAAAAGGAGGCTCAGTAATAACAGCAGATGATTTGCCTATACATGTTTCAGGTCATGCGGCAAAAGAAGATGCTCTGCTTTTATTAAAAATTTTAAAGCCAAAATATTTAGTGCCAATCCATGGGGAAGTGCAGCATCTTGTAAAGCATAAAAAACTTGCAGCAGATTATGGAATGCATGATGAAAATATTATTTTCTTTTTATCAGGTAATAAGATAATCTTTGAAAATGGCAGTTTTAAGGAAATGCAGGAAATACCAGCAGGCAAAAGATATGTTGATTTAAATACAGAAGAGTTTTTAACTTCTGATGGATTAAAGGAAAGAAAAAAACTTGCAATTAATGGGGCAGTTGTGGTAGTTAATAGTGCAGAAAATGTAGAAAATATTAAAGAAGATGATATAATTATACAGCTAATTGGATTTTCTATTGAAAAAGAATATATAAATATATTAAAACAATCAATTATAGAATACAGTCAAATAGAAGAAAGTGGAATAAATCAGAAAATAGAATTCAGCGAATATACAGAACAGACTGTTAAAAGATTTTTTAAAAAGCGATTCAACAGGCGGCCGTTTATAAGCATAATAAATACACATAATGGAGCAGTATAATAATGAGTATAGTAAGTGCAGTAATTTTAGGAATTTTGCAAGGTTTGACGGAATTTTTACCAGTAAGCAGTTCAGGGCATTTAGCAATAGGAAAACATATATTAGACTTTGAATCACCAGATATGCTTTTTGATGTAATGCTGCATGCAGCCACACTGCTTGTTGTTTTAATCTATTTCCGCAGGCGTGTATTTCTAGTAATTAAAGCATTCTTTGGCATATTTTTTAAACGGTTTCAAAAAGATTATTTTGAAAATAAAAGATTTTTATGGGGTATCATTATTGCATCAATACCTACAGCAGTAATAGGGCTTGCATTTGAAAAATATGTCCTTGCATACTTTGAAACAGTAGTTTTTGTAGGATATGCATTAATTGCAACATCTATCCTTTTAGTTATATCAGATAATTTTCACGGCAGGGACAGGGTAACAGCAGGCAAAAGTTTTATGGTAGGCATTGCACAGGGGCTTGCAGTTACTCCCGGCATATCAAGAAGCGGCACAACAATAGCTGTAAGCTGTATGCTTGGTATAGAAAGAGATGAGGCAGCAGAATTTTCATTTCTGCTTTCAGTGCCTGCCATTATTGGGGCTATGATTTTACAGATTAAGGATGCAGCAATAACAAATGTTGATATGCTTATTCCATATGGAGCAGGAATGGCAGCGGCTTTTATATCAGGTTTTATAGTGATAGGAATAATGATGGCGTTTATTAGAAGTGCACAGCTTAAATTCTTTGCCATATACTGCCTGATATTAGGTTTAATAGTGGTTATATTCTTATGAACAAACGCAAAAATACTGTAAAGAAAAACACAGTTAAGCAGGATAAAAATGATAAAGGAATATCAAGCGATATTCTTTTGCTTTTTTTTGGGTTAATAGCAGTATTTTTTATGCTTTCCCTGCTTTCATATTCTGAGCAGGACCCGGGATATTCAACAATAGAGTTTTCAAAATATAACGATGTTAGAGCAGAAAATCTTTTTGGCAAGGCGGGAGCTTATGCTGCAGATTTTCTAGGGCTTTATTTTGGCTGGACTGCTTTATTTATACCATTTCTTTCCATATATATATCAGTGCTTTTATACAGGTATAAAAAAGGGCTTACCTTTATGCTTTCCCCTATTTTAGGCTTTATATATGGTATGGGTGTAATAATAAACATTGCAATCATAAGCGGGCTTATTGGCGGGATGGATTTTTACTTTACTAAACAGCCATCTGGGGCAACATTAGGTGCTCTTGGCAGCAGCTTTATACTTTCGTTTATGGGCAGAGTTGGTGGAATAATTGTATTTTCATTTATTACAGTAGCTTTTAGTATGCTGCTTTTTTCTATATCTTTTTCAGATATGGGATATGGATTTAGAATGCTTTTTACATATATTAAAAAGTTTATACTCTTTATAAAAAGTCTGTTTAATAGAGAAAATAAAAAAGAAGAATATATAGAAGATGATAAAGAAATATATGATAAAGAATATGAAGAAAAACCATCACTAATCAACCGAATAACATCATTATTTAAAAGGGAAAAAGAAGAAAAGGCAGAAAACATAGAAAATTCAGTTACTTCTTTACAGCTTTATGAAAAACAGCCGGAACAGCTGCTTGATAAAGATGAACTTGAAGCAATATCTAATATTAAATTTTTAAACAGTTCAGAAGAAACTTTAATAGAAAAAGATGATAATAATTATATTATAGATATTGAGCCGGAAAAGGAAACTATCCATTTTGAAAACGAGATAAAAGAATATGTAGAAGAAGAAACTGCACCAGTTGAAGAATTGGAAGAAAAAGTTATAGAATATAAAGAGCCTTTAATTAAGCAGGCTTACAGCACAGATAAAAATGAAGTTAAAACATTAGAAGATGAATATATTGAAATAAGAGAAATGGAAACAGCTAAAAAAGCTTTTATTACCTTATATAATATACCTTTAAGCATATTAAAAGACTCTGTTAATAATATATATATTGCCAGTGCTGAGGAAATGAAAGCTCAAGGTGATATTTTAACTCAGAAACTTTTAGATTTTGGCATTTCTGGTGTAGTAAGAGCAATACAGCCGGGACCTGTTGTTACAATGTTTGAGTTTGAGCCTGTTGCTGGAACAAGAGTTTCAAAAATTGCTTCTCTTGAAAGTGATTTAGCATTAAGTATGAGTGCATTATCTATAAGGATAATTGCACCTATTCCCGGTAAAAATGCAGTAGGTATTGAGATACCAAATAAAAACAGGCAGTCAGTATCTATAAAAGAGTTATTGCAGACAAGTGAGTTTAAAAACAGCAAATCTCCGCTTACTGTTGCATTAGGAAAAGATGTTATAGGCAGACCATATATGTCTGATATTCGTAAAATGCCACATTTACTTGTAGCAGGCACAACAGGCAGTGGTAAATCTGTTGGCATTAATACTATGATTTGCTCTATTTTATATAAATCTTCCCCTGATGAAGTAAAATTTATAATGATAGATCCAAAAATGGTAGAATTAAGTATATATGATGGGATACCACACTTAATGGCACCAGTTGTAACAGATACAAGGCTTGCAGCAAGTGTATTAAAAAATGTAGTTGCTGAAATGACAAGAAGATATACACTTCTTGCAGAGAAAAAAGTTAGAAATTTAGATGGCTATAATGAAATAATAAAAGATGATGAGCAGGCAGAGAAAATGCCTTATTTAGTAGTTATAGTAGATGAATTTGCAGACTTAATGATGGTTGCTGGAAAAGATGTAGAAATGTCTATTGCTCGTATTGCTCAAATGGCAAGAGCAGTCGGGATACATTTAATAATAGCAACACAAAGACCTACTACAAATGTAATAACAGGGCTTATTAAAGCAAATATGCCTGCAAGGCTTTCATTTAAAGTATCTCAGAAAAATGATTCTCGTGTAATAATAGACCAGAATGGAGCAGATACACTTTTAGGCATGGGGGACAGCCTTTTTATTCCACCGGGCACAAGTGATGCACTTCGCATACATGGTGCATTTGTATCAGATGATGAAGTAAGAGCTATTGTAGAGTATCTTCATGAGCAGTATGGAGAGCCAGAATATAATATGGCTATGGTGCAGGAAGTGCGAGAAAATGGCACAGCAGGCGAAGATGAAGATGAGGATGTGCTTTATCAGCAGGCAGTAGATGCCGTTATGGATAAAGGCACTGCATCAATATCTATGATACAAAGAATGTTTAAAATAGGCTATAACAGGGCTGCCCGCATTGTTGAAATGATGGAAGCCCGCGGTATATTAGAGCCAAGTGATGGCACTGCAAAACCAAGGAAAGTTATTAGAAGGTAATATATGGCACATATTTCAGTTGACTTACCAAGTATAAGTCAGGCACAGAAGAAAAAGTTAATAAAAAGCATGCAGGAAATATTATCAGAAATAGCAGAAATAGATAAAAATGAAATATCTGTTTCACTTCATGAACTGCCAAGAGAAAATATGAATATATCTGAAAGCAGTGCAGAAAGTAAAAAGCTAGAAAAAAGCAAAGAAAAAACAGCAGCAAAAGAATTAAAGAAAAAATCATTTTTTAAAGAGATGTTTCCATAAAAATAGATAAGTTTTAAATCATTTATATATCTAATAAATACCTTTAAATAATAAAATATCCTATTTTATATAAAATCCCTGCATTAACAACCAAACTTATAAAGTTATAAGAACAAAACTGCATATAATCTGTAAAATGTAAGATTATGAGACATATGTTACAAAAATAAGTATAAAAAAATACCTCTTAGTATATAGTATAAAATTAAGCAAAAAACTAAACTAAACTAAGAGGTATCACAATGAATAAAGTGATAATAACAGAAGAAATGCGATTTCGTCAACGGTTATGTGAGTATGCATTAAAAAAAGGAGCAACGAAAGCAGCCCGCAAATATCAAGTGAACCGTATGTTTGTATACAGGC
>Ga0209694_1000521_pt1 | contig 60546 bp, 59 predicted proteins | sample GluameincwithD2O_FD_187499 | JGI IMG/M metagenome (GOLD analysis project Ga0209694, IMG submission 187499) | Mouse cecum microbial communities from Vienna, Austria - Glucosamine amended microcosms incubated with D2O (SPAdes) (version 2) | ecosystem: Host-associated > Mammals > Digestive system >... | reverse complement strand
ACCCAGCCGCTTGGACAGCTTGCGCTTCTCCCGTTCCAGGGCCTTTTGCTCGGTGGCCCCGATGGAGGATAGCTGCTGCTGAAGCTGGCGCACCCGCTTTTCATCCCCCTCCACCGCCAGCCTTGCGTAATGGCGAATATCGGCCAGCACAGCGTCAAACAAGTCCCTGGCCTCGATGGTGTGGGCCGAACAGCCCCCGGTGCCGTTGGTGCCGTAGTTGTTGCACACATACTGCACACAGTCGATGGGATCGGGCCGTTTGCGGCGGTTGGCGCTCATGGCCCGCATGGCGTAGCCGCAGTCGGCGCATTTCAGTATCCCGGAAAAGATGTTGTCAAATCCGCTCCCGCCCTTGTCCCGCCGTCTGCTGGTCATAAGCCGCTGGACGGTATCAAACTGCGCCTGGGTGACAATGCCCTCATGGGTGTTGGGTATCACCTCCCATTCCTCCGGCAGCTTGGAGGGGCGCTTCTTGCTTTTCATGCTCACCGCCACCCGCTTATACCCCACAAGGTTTCCGGCGTACACAGGGCTGCGTAGAATGGCCCTGACGCTGTTGTTGCTCCACTGGTAGCGGTTATCCTCCTTGCCCTCAAAGTGCCGCTCATAGCCGCTCTCACCCCGCTCTGCGGCGGCGTAGGCGGCGGGGCGGAGGATATGGCTGGCGTTGAGGTGGTTGCGTATCTTGCCAATGCCAGCCCCATCCAGCGCCATTTGAAAAATCAGCTTCACCACCGGGGCCGCCTTTTCGTCGATGATAAGGTGGTTGTGGTCGGCGGGGTCTTTCAGGTAGCCGTAGGGGGGAGAGGTGGACACATACAAGCCGCTGTTGAACCTGGCACGGAGGGCCGATTTCACCTTCATGGACACGTCGGCGGCGTACATCTCGTTGAACATGGACCATTGAGGAAGGGGCTTCTATTGTTTCCCCTATTTTCGACAATTCTGCTATTTTAGTCTGCATATTGTTTTTACTCTACCAGACCGACATACCGATAAAACACTTTAATGTCCTGGTGGCGCTGGCCGTCTACAACGGTGCGCTCACCGATTTCGATGTGGTCTATCAGCTCGTCCAAAACGGCCCGGTCAAGTTTCTGCAAGTTCAAATATTTTTGAATGAGTACCGCCCAATCATGAATGGCGGCAACTTTCTTTTCTGCCGCATTTACTTCGGCCAAAAGCGCCTCCAGGCGTTCCGCCTTGGCAAGACGTTCCTGCTCATTCTTTTGCATCAGCAATACAAAGGTATCCCCGCTGATTGCACCGCTATACTTGTCCTCATAAAGTTTAGCGGTCAGGGATTCCAACTCATGCACTCGGCGGCGAAGTCTGCTGATCTCCTGCTTAACTCCAGACAGCCGCCGTTCATCAAGATCGGCAATCTGGCATTTCAGCTTGTCCACAACCGCATCCTTGTCCAGCGTTACCGCCTGGGCCTGCGCTCGGATTTCTTCTGAAATAATTTGCGCCAGTGTCAGCTCTGATACTCTGTGTCTGGAGCATACACATCTGCCGGACCGCAAATACCGATTGCAGGAATAGGAAACGTAGCGTTTGACATCTCCGTTTTTCCGATGCTGGATTTGCGAAGATGCCACCATGGGGGATTTGCAGTCGGCGCATACCAGGATTGAGGAAAACAGCTTGGGCAACGGCGCTTGATTGTTTGTGGTGCGCTCTTTTGCGGTCTGGTTAATTGTCTGAACCGTCTGCCAGACCTCTGTTGACACGATAGCCTCATGCGCCGCTTCATGGCGTATCCATGCGGAAGCAGGCTTGTTGATTAGTGTAGGGTCCTTATAGGAACGTGACCCCGTTCGATTCTGGCACAAGGTCCCGGTATAGACCTCATTGCGAAGAATAACCTTTACCATGGTGTCTGTCCAGAGCTGTGCGGAGGTCTCAGGACCTTTACCACAGTTCTGCTGCCAGTACCGGCGTGGCGGTAAAATACCTTCCCCGTTGAGTACGGCGGCAATCCTGCTGTAGGCTGTCCCCGCCAGACGCATCTCATATATCCGGCGCACGATACCGGCGGCATATTCATCAATCACCAGCTTGTGCTTGTCCTCAGTACTTTTTTGATAGCCATAGGGGGCGTAAGCAGAAACATACTGCCCACTGACCTTTTTGCTGTGCAGGACGGATTTTATTTTGCTGCTCAGGTCCCGAAGGTGGTAGTCGTTCATCAGACTGCGAAAGTGGAGCATATCGGTATTGTCTCCCTCGCTGTCTAGGCAGTCCAGAACGGACACAAACCGGCATCCCAGCTGAGGAAAAATAATGTCTGTATAACGTCCGACCTCCACAAAGTCCCGGCCCAGCCGGGAGAGGTCCTTCACCAGGATGAGGTTGATAATACCTCTCCGGGCATCCTCCAGCATCTCCAGAAAACCGGGCCGCTGAAAGTTGCCCCCACTGTAACCGTCATCCACATAGGTTTTGACCTCTACCCAGCCGTTGAGCATAGCAAATTTGGACAGCAGCTCTCGCTGATTCTCAATACTAGTGGATTCATCAGCGGGAATGTAGTTCATCGCTTTTGCGGAATTGGAAGCGTCATCCACGCTCAACCGGCAGTAAATGCCCACGTGATACACAGTATTCATATAGCCTCCTGCTCGGTCTGCGCCAGGGCATCGTCTACGCACCCCACATAGCGGTAGAACACCTTCACATCCTGGATACGGATACCCAGGTGCTTTTTGGCCTCGCCGATTTCAATCCGGTCTACCAGCTCAAACAGGATGCTCTCATCCAGTTCGGTAATTTCTGTATATTGCCGGATGATTTCTGCCCAGCGGTCAGCACCCTGACGCCCTTCCGTCTGCTCCTTGACCTTCCGCTCCAACTCCGGGAGTGTGGCCGCTTTCTGCGCCCGTTCAGCCTCATACTTCTGCATCAGCGTCTGGAATACTGCCTGGGGAATGACCCCCGCGTATTTATCCTCATAGAGGCTTTGCATCAGATGTTCCAGTTCCGCAATGCGGGCAGAGACCGCCCGAAGTTTGTTCTCACAGGAGGCCATCAAATCCTGCCGTTGGGCATTCTTCATGTGGATGATCTTCTCCAGCAGGCGATCCCGGTCATACGCCGCAAATTGAGCCTTCTCCCGAATATCGGACAACACCAGTTCTGCAAGGATATGTTCATAGATTGTGTGAATTGTGCAGGCACTCTTTCCCCTCTGGATATAGGTTCCGCAGATAAAGGAGCTGTATCGCCCTGGGGTTCCATCCTTGCGGATAAACCGTTCCACCCGATTTCTCATTTTTGCGCCGCAGTCAGCACAGTAAACGAGGCCGGTAAAAATGCTTTTGATACCGTCGGAGGTGGGAGATTTACGCACCTTCTTTTGGGCAATGCTGGCAGCGGTATCCCATACCTCACGGGAGATCAGCGGCTCATGGGTTCCCTCCACTCGTATCCAGTCCTCTTGCGGCTTGGATTTCAGTTTTCTGGATTTGTAGGACAATGTGCCGGTTTTCCCCTGAACCATGTTGCCGATATAGACCTCGCTTGCAAGGATTCTTCTTACCGTAGCTCCTACCCATTCCTGACTGACCTCACTGGGAATATTTTGCCCCTTCCGCTGGTAATACAGCGACCGAGGCGGCGTGATGCCGTCCTTGTTCAGCTTGTCGGCGATTTGGCTGAACGTAGTGCCTGCCGCCCTCATGTCAAAGATATGGCGCACGATGGGCGCGGTTTCTTCATCAATGACGAGGTGGTGTTTATCCACAGGGTCCCGTTTGTATCCGAAGGGGGGATAAGTCCCCATGAATTTCCCGTTTTCCGCACAGGCTTTTTTGACCGCCTTGACCTTTTTGCTGGTATCTCGACTGTAAAATTCGTTAAAAAGGTTCAAAAAGCACATAACATCGGTGCTGCTGTCATTGTTCCCGGTGTCAATGCCGTTATTGAGGGCGATGAACCGGCAACCGATGGACGGAAACAGGTAGTCCGTATACTGCCCAAATTCAATGTAGTTTCTGCCGAACCGGGAAAGGTCTTTTACCAGAATGACATTGATTCGCTTGGCCTTTGCGTCCTCGATCAGCCTCTGGACACCGGGCCTTTGAAAATTCGTCCCGGAGTATCCATCATCAATATAGATGTCAATCTCATTCCAGCCCCGGTCCCGAACATACTGCTGAAGCAGGAGCTTTTGATTTTCGATGCTGGCGGATTCGCCGTCACGCTCATCATCGTTGCTCAGTCTGCAATAGATGCCGACATTGTATGTAGTCTCAGCCATTTGTTTTACCTCCCGGCCTGTCAGATTCATACCCTGTGCGGCGCTTGGCTCTCATCGGATTAATCCGATGCTGCCATTATACAGATAGGCACAGCCCGATGCAAGGATGCTGCCAGCCACCGTAGGGCAGGGAGAAGGAGCTAGTAAGCAGGGGCAGAGGCCAGGTCCTCCATAGCGCGGCGGACCGCCAGTTGCTCCAGGCTTTTTCCCAGGTCCTTCTCACCGGAAAAAACACTGGTGACACGATAGATTGTGTTCCCAATGCGTACTTCCTTATAGGAAGTCGTGACTTTGTTCTTGTCCTTCATGCCAACCTCCAGTCATATTGATAACTGCAAATTCGCAGTGAGTTTCTCTGAAAGAAGCAGCCGCGCCGGAGAAAAGGTGTGTCCGCATACATAATGGCGGCGGTTTCCCGGCGCGGCTGTCCCGATTGTCGGTGTGATTGTCGATGTATCACTCAGTTCGCCGCATTTGCCACGCATCCCCGGCGAGTGGGGGTATTGCCTCTTGTTCATGGGTCGCTGCTGGCGCAGCCGTCATAACTCCGCAGCACCGTTATATAACATATGCCGCAGGGTTCCCCCCTAGTCCTTGGGAGGCCGTGAGGAAGTCTCATTATTCCCCATACAGGTCAATGCGTACCGGGTGCTGCCCCGGCTTACAAGGGTTATACGTTGATCGCTCGACCAGCTTGTCCATTTGGTCCCCCTTTCACAGGCTGGCGTCCTGGCGGCGCACCCTATCCCGCTGCTGCATGGTTTTCGTACCCGCAATACCGTGTATTCAATTTTCAAAGTACAACGAACGGCACGAAGTACGCGCCCTTCACCTAACACAAGGAAATAGCCGTTTTTTGAATAGCGAAAATTGTCGAACCCCTATTGTTCACAGTTTATTTACAATTTTCTCTATGATTTCAAAGCAAGCATAGATTGCCCTGGGAGATACTTTCTCCACAGCGGCGATCTCTGGGATGCTGAGATGATCTACATGGTACATCCACAAGCGATGGTACTGCTTGGATGTAAGACTGCTCCTGACTTGCTCTAGCATCCTGCGCCGCCGTTCACGCTGCTCCGCTTCTATGTAGGGGGCAAGCACAACATCCTCAGCAGAGGGAACCTGGATGCCGTACTGGTCCTCTAAGGAAAGGCAGGCATCGTCCTCACGCCCAGTGCAATCAATTTCCTTGTAGTCACTGTCAGACCAGCTTTTCCAGTAGATGAACTCCTCCTCGCTGGCGAAATCCTCACGAGTAAGGCGAATATTGGGACCGCTGACGCTTTGACAGACAATGGCGGTCTTGTCAAATTTGTTCAGCGAAAAATCAGTGCGTGTATTGAACATAATTGTCCTCCTGCGATTGTCAATGGGTGAATAGTTTGGGGGCATCGACAATCGGGAGGACCTCGGCAAAAATACCACGCTTTGCCAAAATGTGAACTTTTTGTTAATATTTCGTCGTTTTTCTGCCTGGAAGCAAAAAATTTGGAAAGCGGGAGAACAGCTGTGAAAGCATTCGACAGCTTCTCCCAATATCTGATGTCACCATTAGTCAGGTATTGGGAGAAACTGTCGAGTAACAAAAATACCACAGAAAGCATGAAAACTTTCTGTGGTACTGGAAGTGAGGAATAATGGACTTGTAAGTATGAACTGGGTGGCCTGGGCGAAAATGCCTGGATTTTATGTAACTGTAAAGCCATGTAATCCTTTCTGTTGGAAACAACCTTGCACCATGTGCTGATTACGGCCTATTTCTGTAATCGTAAAGAACCTATCAGCCATAGAAATTACGCAAGCGTTATTTCCGTGAAGGATTAGCATCTAAACTTAGCTTAATCATAGCATCTTCTGACAAAATATTTTGTCGGAATTTGCAGATTCTGGAAAATAAAAATCTTTGTTTGGAGATAGAACCTGGAAAATGAAAAATGCACCAGGATAATGCCATATCCGGGTACATTCTTCACCATATGCCTAGCCCATATGAGACTACTCATTTTTGTCCAGATAACGACTGTCTATCTGAAAAATTGAATCAATCGGTATTGCAGTATTGTCTTGAAGGATAATGTTGCTGCCTATTCGGTCAATTTTCTTTATTTCTCCTGAGACTGATATATAGGCCCCACCGCTCTTATACTTATCCGGTACATAGTAGACAACCGTAACCTTTGGGTGCTGGGGAAGAACATCTTCCAGCATACGGAGACGCGCATCCAAATCCACTTTCTGATCTTCGCTCAGGTCAACCTCTGAATCAGTAAGCCGTCCCGCCTCTCTGATTGCTCCCTCAAAACCAGTCAGGGCCGCAAAAGGGGAAAATTGGGCAGCTCTATCAATCGCTGGCATCCGGGGATGTCGTGTGGAAACATGATGCGGGAGGTTGATAATATCATCATAAGCGCCCATTATGCTTTGTGGCCTCCAATCTGACCGTTGCGGCTGATTGTGGTTGCGCCTTCTTCCAGGTTCATTCCTTTCAGAATGGCATTTTTACCAAACCTCTTTTTTATATCCAGCATGGTCCTCTGCATCCGCCGTTCTCGTTCCATGGCAGCTTTTTCCTCGGCCTTGAGTTTTGACTGTGCATCATAGTCGGTAAACAAATCAAGCTGCTCCATTGGGTGTTTATCCGGGGCGGTGCCTTCCTCTACAACTCGATTTGCAGTCAAGTAAATACGTCTGACTAGAAGATTCTTGTCCGTGATACGATCAAACAGTTCCAGCGCAGCCGCAATGATCCGCTTTGTAGAGGCGGTATAGTCATCGAGATTTGCTGTCCCATGGGCGTGCTTGGGGACTGCGCGGCCATATCGGTCAAATGTTACCTCTCCCCTGTAACCACTGCCTATTTTGTTGTCCCTCAGATTATCTATGTCATAGCCCACCGTCAATGTCAGCTGGTCGGTTACAAGCCCCTTGTCTACCAAATCAAGCGCAAGAAGGTCTGCCATCTCATGGACAACTAATCTAGCTTTCTCGTTGGAGTACGGGCATTGTAAAACCTGACCTGAGCCAATGCTGTTGCTCTCCGGCTTGTATGCCTTGATCTCAGAGATGGTGCAGGGTTCCCAGCCCCAGGCGTGGTCAATGAGCAACTCGGCATTGATGCCAAATAGCTTATACAGTAATTCTTCATTATGAAAAGCCTCCGGCTTACCAATGGAACATCTCGCTATATCACCCATGGTATAAAGTCCGTTTGCCTCCAACTTCTTCATATATCCCTTCCCAACACGCCAGAAGTCAGTGAGAGGCCGATGATCCCACAGGTTGCGGCGATAACTCATTTCGTCAAGTTCAGCAATCCGCACTCCGTTTTTATCAGGAGGAATATGCTTTGCCCAAATATCCATGGCAATTTTGCAGAGATATAAATTCGTTCCAATTCCTGCCGTTGCTGTTATCCCCGTGGTTTGCAGAACATCAAGAATCATCTTCATTGCCAGATCGTGCGCCGTCATGCGGTATGTGTCCAGGTAGTTTGTTACATCCATGAATACTTCGTCGATGGAGTAAACGTGAATATCTTCCGGCGCGACATACTTCAAATAGACCTGATAAATCCCTGTGCTGGTTTTCATATACTGCGCCATCCGGGGCGGTGCAACAATATAGTCTACAGCCAATGACGGGTTAGCAGCCAGTTCCGAGGCGCTGCTGGATGAACCGCTTAACTGCCGCCCTGGAGCATGGGACTGCCGGTAGGCATTTACTTCCTTGACCTTCTGAACCACTTCAAACAGCCTTGCCCTTCCCGGTATGCCGTAGGACTTCAAAGACGGAGAGACAGCAAGGCAGATTGTCTTTTCCGTCCTGCTCTGATCCGCGACAACGAGGTTTGTTGTCAGTGGGTCAAGACCGCGATCCATGCACTCCACGGAGGCATAGAAGGATTTTAAGTCAATGGCAATGTAAATGCGTTGTTTCATCGGTCTATGCCTCCCTTCATCTCAACAAATAACACTTTGCAATTCAGCTATCCTTGCTTTTACCGCGCTTGTAGGGTTTCACATGAACAGTTTTACCATTTTGTTGCCTATCATATCCTGTCACAGAATGTTCACGGGGCGATGCTCGTTCAACGCTCTCTGAACTTTCAATGGAAGATTCTTCGGGAGTAACGGTTTCCTCATCTTCGTCAAGGAATGAATTATCTTCCTCATCGTGTTGAATGGGCAAACTTTCTCCAAAAGATATTTCATCAGAGCCAGTCCCTGCTCCCCCTCCACCATTATTTGTAAAAACAGTGCTTTTGATAATTTCTATGCCACCAGCAGCGGCAGCTACTGCCAACCCAGTTAATATAGGATGCTCTGTTGCAAATCCTGCAAAACCTTTTACTACTTTGCGGCCAAATTGTATAAGTCCACCACTACCTGTATCTTCCGTTAGTTGAGCTGCTTGATGAGATATAGAAGTATCTGGATGAACATCACTCCTTTCGATGGAGGGTTCTGAGGGTTCTTTCAAATTCCCGTTCGTAGCTTTCTTACAAACAACTGGGTTGCTCAATTCTATACTTTTACAGGGTTTTGGGCTTTTTTCACCAAAATCCTGCGTTTCTCCAGTGGCTGGATTAAAATAGCCGTTTGTAGGATTTTGAAATTTTCCATTGTGCGCTTCACAATGTTCTGATCTTGTAAGAAACTGTATGTTTTCTGGGTTTCCCTGATAGTCAGGGTATTTTTCAACGCTTTTCATATGATGCCCTTCAAATGCTTTTCCATCACCATCATATGCTTTTCCTATATTCAGAATATCCTGTTGCTGCTCAGGTGTCCAATCACGGGTCCCTTTTCCCTCTCGCACTAACTGTTGCTCATTCTGCCATGCTGCCTCAATAGCTTTGTGGGCCTCGGCGGTTCGTCTTGACATGACTCATTCTCCAATCCCAAGCAGATTAAAAAGGTCGCCTAAAAAGGAGAAGAAGTCTGGATAAGTTTCATCGCTTTCTATTCTGTCCGCCTCTCTATTGTAAATTGAAATTCGTTCGCCTTTTCTTTCGCATAAAATTGGGTCACCTGATGCTAGTGCGCCAATTACGATATAACTGTCATCCGGTCTGTCATTGTCATTTACATCAATCAGTGGTTTGTGCGACACTCCATATAACTGCACTCCGGCAGGCAAAAAACATTCACCACCATCTGAAAAAAGTAGCCACTCTCTAAACTTTGTTGGAAATGTTACTTTGTTCTGTTTTTCAAATGCAGCAATCTGTTCCGCTGTCGCCCCATGTGAAAAACGGTTTTTTCCCTGATTATTAAGCCGTTCAACGATTTTCTTCAACTCATCAGAAATCATCTATATTACCCCTTTCACCGCAACGGCCTTTCAGCCCACTTTGCCAGTTCTGCCTTACCAGTGCTGCTTTTGAACACTTTGCCCTCCAGCAGCTTTGCACCAGGGCAGCTTGGCATCAGTTTTTCATTCGTCTTGCCCATTCCGCTGCCGCCAGATGTAGCAAATGGAATGATGATCTTGCCAGTCAGGTCGTAGCTTTCCAGAAAGGTGTTGATGATGGTGGGGGCGACATACCACCAAATCGGAAACCCGACAAAAATTGTATCATAGTCGGCCATATTCTCCCTTTTAGCAGCAATCGCAGGCCGTGAGGCTGGATTCTGCATCTCAATGGTGCTACGGGCTGTTTTATCCTGCCAGTTCAGATCGGCTTTTGTGTAGGGAACCTCCGGCTGAATCTCAAAGATGTCTGCGCCGGTGGCCTCCGCCAGGGTTTCGGCTACCTTTGCGGTTATGCCGCTGGCCGAAAAATACGCAACAAGTTTCTTGCTCATAATCCTTGTCCTCCAAATGTAAACTATGTGTCTGGTGAAAGGAAATATCCCCGTCCCCGGCGGGTGAGGATGATTGCTGGATTACCCGGATCATCCTCAATTTTTTCCCGCAGACGCCGGATGCTCACATCCACGTTTCTCGGATCACCGATAAAGCCGGTATAGTCCCATACGTCACGCAGAAGCTCCTCCCGTGAGAAAACCCTTCCTGGTTCTTTTGCCAGGAAAAGAAATAGATCAAATTCGCGCTGTGAAAGATCAAGCGGCTCCCCGTCTTTCAGTGCGATTACCTGATCTGGAAATATAACGATCCGTCCAAGCACTATCTGTTTTGATGGCTCCGTAGCTACTACAGAGTTTGTTCCAATGTGCCATGTGTTGGTCATAACCTTCGCCAGCAATTCCCGCATGGCGAACGGTTTTATGAGAAAGTCGTCTATCCCGGCATCGGATAAATCCTCTATTTCACTTTCGGCTCCAATGAGTGCGAGAACAGGGGCAATGACACCCTTGTCACGCAGGAAACGGCAAACCTCAATGTTGTCCTGGACAGCCGCCTCGCTCTGAACGGATGGCATATCCAGAATAACCAAATCCGGCATATTCTCCCCGTCCAGCAGTGCATCAACAAGGCTGCTGGCCTTGTTTACCAGGTAGCCCTCCCTGCCCAGGGCAAATGCCAGAATGTCCAGAATTTTCTTGTCGTTCTCAATGATAAGTACCCTTTTTCGCAAAAGCACCGCCTACTGTTCTTCGGTAAGTTTCTGATACATCCTCATCAGCTCCGCAACACACTTGCTCTCGGTCATGTCCCTGACGGAGAAACCGTAAGCCAGCATTACCGCCTTGTCATTCATTTGATGGGCGCGGCGCAGCTCCGGGGGCATGGTAGTCTCGTCATAGAGATCGGCAAGGCTGGAATCCGGGTAGAGGACGCGGGCGTCCAGAATGGCCTGGGCGGTCTGCTCAATTTTGGCCTTTTGCTCGGCGGTGGGCGTGGGCCAGGGGAAGTTGTTGTAAACAACATCTTTGGAATAACGATAGTCACTTTTGATACGCCCACAAACCGCTCTTGTCCAAGCCATATGGACATTCGACATCATAATACCAAAATGATAAAGCCCGGCCCCTGGGATGATCTGCACTGCATCATTGACTACTATCTTGGGAGAAACAAATCCAAATGGAATATATCGGCGTGTTTCTGATGAATGACGGGGGATAATAATGTATTCACTATTTGGATGCCTGATTTCCTGGAATAGCGTTGGTGTTTCAGCACTTTTCTGTGTCGCCGCTTTTGTACTGCTCAATCGAAACTGTTTGACTTTTTCTACACGGTCCATAATAAAAGTTGACTTCCTCAACTCGGCAGGAGATGCTCCAACAAGCCACAGGCAGTAGCGGGCTTTGTTATTGATATACTCGGTTGCGCCGTAAATCTGCCTGACAAACTTTTCTGTTTCGGGTTCTTTTTGTAAAAGTTCATCACGTTCTTCCGCAGTAAGAAACAGAAATCCTCCATCCGTCGGCTTATTTCCATATACCATTTGTGGTACATCACAAATAGCAGCAGATCGGCTATCAATAAAAACATCAGGAGCGTCAAGCAAATAGGCGTTGATGTTTTCAACAACCTGCATCCTTTCAGAAGTGAACAACCGCCGCTCTTGGCCGTTTGGAGCAACACTGAAACCCACAATTACACAATGCACATGGGCCTTCAAACTGGCCTCGCTGTCCCAGCGGAACGTGCGATGAGCAAAGTCGATATGAATATCAAAACGGTCATACAGCGGCTTCCAAACACCAGCCACCTGTTCCCCCTGAGTAATGGAATTGGTAGACACAAAAGCGGTTCGTATGCTTGTCCCCCGCATGAACTGCGCCGCCTTGAAATACCAGCCGGAAACATAGTCAATTTTACCAGCAGTTTTGTAGGGCTTGCCCTTTTCATCGACATAGATTGATAGAATATCTTCTTTCTGCTCTTTGCTCTGCAAAGAGTAACCCACAAACGGTGGATTACCCATGATATAGCTCAACTCATGCTTGGGAACAACTTCTGTCCAGTCCACCCGCAGGGCATTGGCCTCTGTAATGTTGGCATAGGATTTCAGCGGCAGGAAGTCCAGGGACATATGCACTACGTCCTCGGTTTCCCGCATCATCTGACTTTCCGCGATCCACAGGGCGGTCTTGGCAACAGTCACGGCAAAATCATTGATCTCAATACCATAGAATTGCCCAATGGAGACTTGGATTGGATTGCCAATGTCCAGCATGATCTGTCCCCTATGCAGCAGGGAAATTGTCTCATTCTCCAACCGCCGCAGGGAGATATAGGTTTCCGTCAGGAAATTGCCGGACCCGCAGGCGGGGTCCAAGAATTTCAATCCGGCCAGTTTCCGTTGAAATGCCTCCAGTTTGGCCTTGCGGGTTTTCTCCACCGTCAAAGCGGCGATTTCCTCAAATTCAGCTTTTAGCCCATCCAGGAAAAGCGGGTCTATCAGCTTGTGGATATTCTCAATGCTGGTGTAGTGCATCCCGCCGGAGCGGCGGGTTTCCGGGTTCAATGTACTCTCAAAGACGGCCCCGAAAATGGTGGGGCTGATAGCGGACCAATCGAAGTCCTCGCTGCCCCGGTGTAGAATCAGGTCGATAACATCATCGCCAAGGCGGGGAATTTCAATATCCTCGTCCGCGAACAAGCCTCCGTTGACATAGGGGAACGCCGCAAGATCATCATCCAGGTACTTGTCCCGCTGGGGAATATCCTGGTCAAGCACCCGGAACAGGTTGATGAGCGCCCGCCGGTCCTCAGTGCGGTGATGCTCCAGGTAGTCGTGGAACATACTTTTGCCACCGAAAATTCCCGCGTCCTCAGCGTACAGGCAGAACACCAGCCGGACGCACAGCTTGTTCAGACTTTTCAATGTCTCCGGGTCATCCGGGTTTTTGTACTGCTTCAGCAGCGCATCATAGAGAACCCCTACCAACTCACCAGCCTGGAGGGAGACTTCCATTTCCTTTTTGATATGCTCCTTGCCAGTGTCCACCAGGAAGTCCAGGCGGTGAAACTCCTTTTCCAGATCGGAAAGGAGAAGAATCTCCGGCTCGTCATTGGGGCGGCTCATATTGTGGATATGAAACTCTTGGAAGTTGCAGACTACAATCCAACGAGGCTGCTCCGGCTGGGGCAGATAGCCGCCGTAACGTCTCCCTTGTTGGAAGGGGGTCAGCATGGCCCCGTCAGACTGGCGCTCCCCCTTTTTAAGGTCACTTTTTACGCCCTTCTGCTCGATCAGGACGCGGGTTGCTGGCAGATAGCCGTCAATGTATTTCGTGGTGGTGGTCCCATCACTGTTATCAACTTCTACCCGTTTTTCAAATTCGATTGCGGATGTGGGTTGTTCAACGCCGCACACATTTTGAAGCAGAGACATCCAAAACCGCTGTATCTCCTGCTTCTCATCACCCCGGCCTTTCCAGTCTGCCGCAAATTTGGCGGCGGCACTACGCCGTTCTGCGTCGGTCATATGGCATATCCTTTCTCTATTTCACCTTGATAACTAAGGAGACATCCCCATCATCGCTGATGGAAAGCTGGAGGGTCTTAATGTACTTGTTATAGAACTGCTGCCGTTCTGCCTGGGACATCTCTATCCGCGTAGCCCGGAGTGCGTCAGAAAACATTTCGTTTACATTTAGGCGGATAGCCTTTGCCATATAATTACGCATTTCCTGAAATATGGCATTGGTTTTCAATTCCTCAGAATCGCCAGAATAGAAATCATCTAAGTAGCAGTAGAAAATACCCGAATCGACAAGCGCAGCTTTCATATCCGGCCCACATTTATCGTGTTCAATCATAACAAGAAATTGGGCATTGGGCAAGGAGGAAATGAGGCCCCAATAGTCTGAATCACTTGAAACAATAATGAATGAATCAACCTTATTCTCGTAGTGTTCCTGACAGGCCCGAGCCGTGAGACGAATGTCCACAAGAGATTTATTCTGTTTGATACGCTCAATCAAAATATGCTCAACGGGAATCGAAGTAAACCGCTCCAAAATGCTCCACGCCGTTGCGGTATGAATATCGTCAAAAAGGATAATTGAGGTGATCTTCTCTGTGTAAACGCTGTTCAGCCTCCGCAGCGTGGCACTCAGCTTATAGGGGTCGGAGTTTTCACAGTCTACTACAATTACGACCTTTTCACTATCGTCAATGAAGTCATAAATACTCCCCTTGATATAGCTACCAGCATCAGAAACTTTGCTATATTCCGTAAATTTATCGTCATGCCAGCGATAAAGGAGGGTTACAAATTTTTTATCGTTAAACAGGATGTTTCCCTCATCAACGGGGTTCCAGTTTATATACATCTGATAAGGGTAGAGGCGCAAGCCGGCATAATAAACCTCTGCCGCAGTCTTGGTCGCTTGTGAGCAAAGGCCATCTGGCATAATGAATAGCTCACGAATGTATTTCCAGTTGAGCCAAAGCGGAAACAGACTTTTACAGTTGTTGATGCGGTCTGAGATAATACGATTGATCTCAACTATGTGATCTGCCAGTTTGGTGCTGGACTTCCTGATAAAACTGATTCCATCTGCTAGAAGCTGGTTTATTGAATCGGCTGGCACATACTGAGGAAGGGACAGTATTGTCCGAAATTCAAATTTCATTTGTTCATTGATTTGTTTGAAGTTGCGCTCAATCGCCGTCCGTATAATGCAGAGGTGTCTAATAATTCGTGCGTTTCTGTCATTTTCTAACTGATGAAATATTTCTTGTTGAGGCGGCTCGTGCTCGTTTTCAAATATTCTGTTTGGAACGCCGATCAAGTATGCAACTTTTGAAACAATAACATAGGTACTGTCTTTGTATGTCGCTTGTTCTGTATTGCTTTGAACCGCTGTTTGAGGGAGCGGGTTGCTCATCTGGTAGAAGTCCTCCCTTCTATTTTGTTTTGCAAGGAAAAATATGTCATGACCGCTTTTCTGAATTAGTATACCATACGTCTACGAACTTGTCACCCGCTTTCAGCAGAGCGAAAAAAATATTCACATTTTACCTGTTGATATGTTGACAACATATCAGGATTATTTTACAATGGAAAATATCTTATTTTAGGAGGTTCCCATAATGCCCGGAAGAAGAACGGTTGAAGATCGTGTTGCGCTTATTGACGAGAAAATCGCCAAAAAGCAGGCGGAAATTGAGGCGCTGGAGGCACAAAAGAATAAGCTGCTCCACCCTGTCACCATGAAGTCGGTGATGGAAAAGGCAAAGGCCGCTGGTCTTTCCCCGGAAGAAATTGCAGAGAAACTTGGTATCGAAGTTTGAGAACGAAAAGCGCCGCCTGTGCCACGCATGGGCGGTGATTTTCTATCAAAGCCCGTTATCCTTTATGAACTGCCGTACCATTTTATCAAATTTGTAGGTGATCTCATCGGGCAGCTGTTGCTCCGTCAAAGCCCTTGGAAGTGCAATACCAGATGTTTTTTTCCTGACCTTGCGAAACACCACTCGATTAGAATCACGGTGTAGCGCCTTGATGGCATAGCCCTGGCTGTGCCATGAGTATGAGATGTTGTAATTTGGTTCGGAGAAGCGAAACATTTGAAAAGGAAACCCCTCATCCCGCCACATGGGCGAGGTCATCTCCTGGGTATCGTCATACCAAAAAGCATCAAAGCAATATGCCTCCCATGGTAGACTGTCCCCCAGAATGGCCTCGATCTGCTTAAAGTGGATGTTGATGATCTGCTCCTTGCTCCGCCGAAAAAATTCGGTAAGCTCCATGTAAGGTGATTCTTCCGCTGGGGCATCGTCCATTATTCCATCCAGCAAAGAGAACAGGTCAATATGTTCTCCCGTATCTTCGTTTGAGTAGATGACAGTCTCTCCGCACTGTCGGTGGATGTAAATCAAATTACGAATATTCCACCCCTGGCCTAAGTTGCGCTCAATAAGCTCTACGTCTTGATCGGCCAACATCCTCTCACCGCAATAAGCGCATCGTCCGCTTTGTCTTGTCCAAACAGCACGATAGCGCCCGTTGCTTTTTTGAACATCACGGCGATGTTTGAGATAGATATGGTAATCATTATCCAGGTAGGGGTTGAAACTCAGTTTGCAGGGCTTGTGTCGAACTATAGGAAGCGGGGCAAGCCTGTTGACCCTGACCGTTTTATCCGCTGGCAGTACAAAAACATAATTGTCCCCATCCTTCATCCAGAATTTATCCAAGACCGTTTGCCTATGCCATCGCGGATATTTTGCACACATTTTTTTGATTAACAAGCCCTCCACCACTGCGTCTATGTGCCGGAACTCCATGTACGCATCCTCTACCCGGTGATAATTTCCCCAGCCTGTCAGTTTTTGATTGATCTTTTCAATTAGCTCCCGCTGTGTTCCAACAAAACCAAAAATAAATTTTTCCAACTCCTGCTCCATTCTTTTCATGGAGGCATCTGAGGGTGTTGTTACGATAATATTTTTCTGACGCTGATAGTGTCTGCCCAGGTAGTTGAATCCTTCCCGAACATCCGCAATAGAGGACTTGTCAGGGTGCATCCGCAGGCCACGCAACGCTAAAAAGTCAGCAACGATTTGCATGATCTGTTCGGCGCTTTCACGGGTGCGGGCCGTGATGCACATATCGTCCGCAAACCGATTTAGGTTCCCATCCAGGTAATCTACTTTCCCGTTTGGATAGAGATGGTCATAGAGATCGGTTTGTAATCCGTCCAGCATGATATTCCCCAGAATAGGCGACAAGCTGGAGGCCATCGACATACCTTTGTTTGTTGGGAAAAATTCGCCGTCATGCAGCATCCCCGCCTTGAGAAACTTACGCAATACGGTCTTATCCATGGGTGTGTTCAGAATAATCCAGTTATGTACCACAGTGTCATAAAAGGTCTGCACATCCACCAGAACGACAAAATTGGGGGGATTGTTCCCGCTGAGGTCACGGATAAGGTAGGCATGAGCATCCAGGGCAGAACGTCCCCGCCTTGAAAAAAAGGATTTGCGATCCGCCGTGGCCTCCGCCACCGGGTCAAGCGCAAACGAGAATAGCATCTGCATCGCTTTGTCCCTCATGGCAGGAATCAAATTTGTTCGGAGTTTGCCCCGTTCTTCAAGGGTCCGATGGAGATAAGGAAGCGGATGGTAGTTTCTGGGGTTCAACGCGAAAATTGCCCTTGCCTTTTGTGCGTCAGTAGTCCACCGCACTCCATCCACACCGGGCGTTGTGCTTGTGTTGAGCGTTTCTTTCACCGCCATGGCACGAGCTGCCCACGAGTTGACAAGCCGGTGCTGGAGACCGCTCACTTTGTCCCATTCCCTATTGTAGGCCGCATAGGATATGTCCTGCTGCATGGAGAGAAGGGTATCCTCCATGCGGTCCCAATCAATCGTTTGCCAAACGTCAGCCAGATCATCCTCGTTGATCTCCTGCTTTACCCTGACCGGGCAAAACAGCATCGAAATGGGGCAGTGATCTGAACCCAGAATGTCCTTATGAAATTTGATACTCTGTACAAAAGAAAGAAGCTCCCCGGACACAAGAAAATAGTCCAGCCGGGAGCCTCTGTTATCAGCGCGGTTATGATTTTTAGGTCCCCACCATGTGTACGCACCTTCTCTATTGGGATACAAGACCCGGAAAGCATCTACCAGGCCGATGGAGAGCAGCCTCTCCAATCCAGCCCGTGCCTCCGAGACAAAGAAAGGGTCATCAGGCTCATTCTTTCCGTTGGCTGGATAACTGTCGATCCACGCCCGTGTTGCGTTGAAGTCGCCGCATAGAACCACGGGCTTATGCAGGCTTTGAATGTAATCTCGCAGGGCGGTATCCCATTCCAAGCGGTAGTCTGGGCGAGGAGCGGCGTTGTGTGGGTGGATACTGGGGACATATACATTGACCACATAGAAGTCACGATATTCCAGCGTTATCACACGGCCCTCTATGTCAAACTTTTCGATACCAAAGCCGGTAGACCATGACAGCGGCATCTGTTTTGCTAAAACCAACGTGCCGGAATATCCTGGCTGTTTGGCCTTGTTCCAGAATTGCTGGTATCCCGGCGTGTTCAATGGGCATTGGGTCTTGATCTCCTGGCAGCACAAAATGTCAGGCTTTGTGTCAGCGAGAAACCGTAAAAAGCCTTTCCTCCGGCAGGCCACAATCCCGTTCACATTCCAGCTCACGATCTTCATAGAATGTCCTCCAATCCGAGAAACACAGTATTCCGTTGTTTGCCTAATTTAAGCATAGCCTGACGGGAAAAGCAATCCTACTCGTTCTTATCAGAAGAACTTGCTGACACAAAATATGGCATCAGTATTTCAATGTGCAGGTCGCCGGAGGTAAGCGGCTCAAATCGAATTAACATTGCGTATTGCGAAATTTCGTGTAGTATGCTCATAAATTTGCCGTGTGCAAATTCAACATAACAACACCAGATTTCTATGGAAGCCGTGTAATTTTCATAGTCTATTTTTGCTTTGATTCTCCCGGAAAATTCTTCCGCTATCTGCTCACAGTCGGCAACAGCTTTTTCAAAAAGAGCCGGGGCAAAGGGCAGGAGGAAACGAGGATTGTTTTTCAAATCCTGTTCATGGTGGTGGAGAATCTTTCTTATATCTTCCACCTCATCTGGAGCAATATCCATATCCTCGCTGTCAAACGGGTACGCCTTATTGTATTCATAGTTTTCCATTGAGGACCGATACCTCCCGCGTGATGGGGTTGATTATTGTAATCATCCGATGCTTCGCATCCGCATAATTTACTGTCATACCCGTTCCGCTGCGCCGTGTCCCATTGTAGACTGCCAACAGGATAGAGGCCCGGTCCACCATGTAGCGGTTGCGCTCCAGCATACAGTCCGAGTGATAGGCTCGACTGACATATACCACCTCATCAGCCTGCCGCAAAATAGAGCGATAACGCTCCTGCTCTGCCTTTGGCCACTTGACCTCCTGCCCTTCGCAGGGGAGAATACAGTGGAGCCGCAGAGCGGGGTTTTTCTTTTTGAGGCTCAGCACGATCTCCGCCCCCCAGAGGTCTGTCCCCAGGGCCATGCCCGACAGCCACTCCGTCACGCCCTCGCCCACCAGGGCATCAATCTGTCCGGCCAGGACTTTTTTCAGCAGCACACAGTCGCGGGCGGTCTCATCATATTTCCAAGGGAAACTATTGGGCCTGTGTCCCGTAAAAGCACATGTTTTCATTTTTGGGATTCTCCTATTAGCGTTTTTATGGTATGAGCATAAATCAAATATCTATTTTTATGATTATACCATCATTTCAGAGAAATACAAGGCAAAAGTTTATGCACATACCATCAATGCGCCGTTTTGATTAAGGATAAAATACTTTATATAGAAAGCGGAGGCATACGATGGATACAAATGAAGTGTATATTGCTTTTTTACGTTCTCGCATTTCAGAATTACTCGCGCAGCGGGGCGTATCAGAGCATAAACTTAGCCTTGAACTGGGTAAGGGCGGCTCCTACATCCGTGCCATTACCAATGGTTTGACCTTGCCCTCAGTTAAAGAGCTGTTCAATATCATCGCATACTTTGAAATCAGCCCAGCAGAGTTTTTCGAGGGATTGGAGGATAAGGCTTCTTTGCGTTCCGAACTTCGGGAAAAATTACGCGAGATGGATGATGATAGCCTAGAAAAGGTGGCAACATTTATCAAATGGATTGGAAAATAGCCATTTTCCCCTGCGGGGGAACGGGGGTTGGAGAAACCGGCAAGCGATGCCTGTTTCATGAAAACAGGCCCTTGCGCTTGTTGGTGGCAAGCCCCCAAACCCCCGTTGAACAGCCCCGTGCCGGGGCTGGCTGCGCGTTTCTGCGAAACGCTTTTGTCGGACCTCCGGCCCTCCCATGGACGTGGGAAACGATCAGCGTTGTTCCTCATGCCGGGTGGCCTCCGTCTCCTTCTCCTGCCGGTCGTAGCCCATGATCCTGTCCACGTTGGCCCGGACAGTCAGTAGCTCCCGCATTTCGTCACGGGCCTTTTTGTAATCGGCGTAGGCCGATTTTTTCTCCGCCAGCAGAGCGGCGTACTCAGCCTGGAGGCTCTTGACAGTGGGCAGCTTTTTTAGCCCCAGGCCGTCAAAAAAATTTTTCGCCGCCTGATGCAGCAGGATGTCGCTCTCATGCTCGGCCTTGAATTTCTTGGAGTACCCGGCCTTGCGATAGGCGACATAGGTGTCACGGGTCTTGGCGTAGTTGATGATATGGGTTTTCAGCACGGCGATCTCCGCCATGCGCTGCTCCGCCCCCTTGATCTGGCCGGATAGGACGTTGTAGCGGGCGGTGGCCTCCTCCGCCTTGGCGGTGAGGTCGGCGTAGTCCAGCAGGCCATGCTCCGTCAGATAATTCATGGTCTGCGCCATCTGTTTGAGGTTGAACACGCTGGCCCACCGGGCGTAGCCAGCGCCCTTGCCCGCTTGCAGCTTGGCTTGAATATCCACCAGCAGATTGACCTTCGGCGGATCTGCGGGGTGGATATTTTTCTTGCTGTAGACATGGACGCGCTTGCCGGACAGGACCTCCATCAAAGCGTCCACACTGTACGCCTCGCCCATGCTGTCGGCATCCAGCCGGACAAATTTTTTCTTCCCCGCCGCTTTCAGCCGGATAGATTTTCCCCGTGGGGAAACTTCAATCCCGGCCTCGGCCAGCAGCTTCAGCAGGGCATCCAGGTCGGCGGGCTTCTTCTCCAGTGCGGCATCAATCGCCGCTTGAAGCTGCTCCCGGTGAGAGGGCGGTTTGTCTCCCAGCCATTTGTTGTAGGACTTGCCCCGGCGCTTGGGATTCTCCACGATGGAGTATCCGTTTTCGATGCAGATGGTATCATTCAGCCGCCACAGGGCCTTGGTGCTGCCCCAAAAATTTCGGAACTTCCGGGAATGGTCCAGGGCCGTGGAATTGAAAATGATGTGGTTATGGATATGGGCTTTGTCCACATGAGTGCAGACAATGAAAGCGTGTTTGCTCTTGGTGAACCGCATCGCCAGCTCCTGCCCCAGGCGGTTGGCCTCCTCCGGGGTAATCTCGCCGGGGACAAAGGACTGACGTATCTGGTAGGCGATCACATCATCGGCTCCGCGCCGCCTGCCGGTCTTGGCCTGATACTGCCGCTTGGAAAATAGAAATTCTGCGTCAGCGATTTTGCTGTTGCATTGGTAGCTGGTGATGAGCTTGCCGCCGTCTGTCTTTTCCGGGTTCTCCACATAGTCGATGATGTCACTGATTGCTGTTCCCACGGTCCGACCCTTGCCAGTGTGCAGGGGGATGAGGCGGGTGGTGGCGATTACCTTATACCTCCTTTATTAGGTGTGTAACTTCTTAGACAAGACTTCTTAGAGCTTTTAACTTGATTCTAGCAAATATACACTGTCCCTGTCAAATACTATTTGCGACAGGGGGTATCTTTGTGGAGCGATATGGAACAGTTAAAATCAATCTGGCAAAATTGATTGAGGACAGCGGCCTGAGTAAAAACAAGCTCAGTCACCGTGCGGAGATGCAGCGGACGCAGATCAACCACTACTGCAACAACGAAGTAACCCGGTTGGACATTGATGTGCTGGCTCGTCTTTGCACGGTCCTGGAATGTGAGATAGGTGATCTTCTGGAATTTGTACCTCCTGACAAGTAACACGGTCAGAAGGAGAACGACCATATATAGTCCATCTCATTATAGTCCCTCTGGAGCCGAAAGTCCATATAAAGTCTTGATTTTGTTTGACCAGCGGTTAAACTGAGATAGACTATTTATGGACAGGGGGCGCATGGGTGAGTACGTGGAAACTTGTGTCGCTGCGTATTCAGCAGCTATGCGCGGCGCATGGTTACAACATCAATTCGCTGGCCAGAAAGTGCGGTATCCCACCTACTACATTGAAGAATATTGTGTACGGCAACAGCCACAATCCCGGTGTTGTTACCATTAAGCTGGTCTGCGACGGCCTGGGCATTTCGCTCTATGATTTCTTTGATACGGAAGGGTTCAAAAGCACGGAGTTAGAGGATATGGACTGAGCAAAAGATAAGGCTGGTGAGAGTTGCTCCCACCAGCCTGCTTTGCAATTTGGACACATGCTACTTGATATTCCTCCATCACCGTCTGTGAAACTGCTTGATATTTTCTTGATACTATGGTAAGCTACCAGAAACAGCGCAAGGAGATGTGCCATTATGTATGATAGGAAGAAATACGGGGACCGCATCCGCCAACTACGAATCCAAAACGAGTACACACAGGAAGAACTTGCTGAAAAGTTGGGTATCGACACAAGTCTTTTGGATGATCTCGAAGCTGGCAAAAAAGAATGCCCGGTGGAGCTGGTCGTTCAATTCTCCAACATCTTTGGGGTAACAATAGATATGCTAGTCTTGGGCAAAGAACATGAAACATCCCTTTCAGCGGCAGACCGCAGCCATTTGAAAGATGAAATAACAACGATTCTGGCTGAGTTAGAGAAACTCAAAGGGAGACTGTAAAGCAATTCTTTAGCTCATGGAGAAGCTGGTGAGGGCTTGCAGCTCCCACCAGCCTTTTGACTTTAGTACACGCTGTCCTGGATGAAGTACCGCAGGTCCTGGACCTTCCCCAGCAGCCACAGCGCCGCCGAGGGCAGTCCCAGGGGACTGAGAAGGAAAGCAATCACCAGGAGAATAACGCCATTCTGAACGGAGTAGGTCAGCAGCACCGCCACCCCCAGGAAACCTATCACCCACCCGGCCAGTCCCGTGACCATGGTGACACAGTACAGAACCCCGACACACAGCCAGACGAACACGGTCAGTGCCGCAACAATGGGAGCGGCCAGCACCTTCAGCAGAAACCTCATATTCTCTCGCCCCTTTCCTGTTCTGGCATCATCATATAGGAGCATCGAAAATTTTGCAAGGATGCGGCGGGGATATAAAAATCTACTTGTGTTTCCCGGAAAATGTGTTACCCTAAATTATGCCTGATTTAACCGAACGGAGGACGAAGCTATGTTTGTCCCAATTTCCATTGAAGAATTTGCAGACTCAACAATGAAAAACAATAAAGGCTATAATCGGAAGGAGTTGATCCGCACTTTGGAAGAAACCCTTCAAGCCAAGAAAGCGGGTGCAACGTGCATCATCTGTGGCGCACCAATATGGGCGGCAGGAAGCGCCATCACAGGAACATATATGTGTTTTACCTGTACCACGGGCGAGGCAGATAACAGCGAGGACTATGAGATTGAATAGTTCCCTCCAAGGTTACTGCTCTGTCTCCCGGCGCTTCTCACAGAGCAAGTTGCACATAGCGTCCACCTGGGATTTGATCTCTGGCGTGTAGTCCTCAATTCCCTGAGCCTCTGCCAGCTGATAAGAATAGTATTTATCGTATTCCTCCAGCAGAGCGTCAAATAATTTTTCCGGTGTTTCACAGTGTGTAACTTGCTCCCAACCGCAGAGAACCGGCTCCCACATCATCAGCGCAGGGCCGTGATGTGTGGAAACAACCTCGGCGCACTCGTCCTCCCTCAAATAGTCCGAAAAAATTTCAAGCACTTTTTCGTATGTCAGCATGGGATATACCTCCTTTTTGTGATACACCCATTCTAACGAAGGACTGGAAGAAACTCAACACTGTTACTGAATCTTTGCCAGCGCGGTCAAAATTTTCCGCGCCGCTCCCCACAGTCCGTCATAGTCCCGCCGCAGTTCCTCCAGATCGGCATCATAAAAGCGGCCAGTCTCATGGACGCGGCGAGTGAGCTGATTGAGATTATTTGAGGACCGGCGCAACAGGGATACCATCTCCCCCAGTTCCGGCAGCTCCAGGTTGACCACATAACCGTCAATGGCAATCTTCCGCAGATAGGCGCTCATGTTCTCTGTGCCATACTGCTCCATTTTGGTTTGAATAAGCTCCCGTTCCTGTTCAGACACATAAAACTGCAACGGGATTTTCCGTCCTTGCTCTGCCATCGTCACCGCTCCTGCTCCTTGGGCTTTTTCTTGGCGGCAGGACTGTCCGGGAGGGGCTGCTGCAATTTCTTCCGCACGGAGGGCTTGCGAAGGACCAGCTTCTGAAAACGATTCTCGTCCCTGGTGATGAGAGCGTAGGTCCCTCTGCGGCCCTCCAGCGTGGAAAAGGACAGGGATTGGAAGGGTAGCATAGCCATCAGCCGGTCGGTGTCCTTGGTCTTGGCCCTCGCCAGGAAGTCTGGGGAAATCTGCGCCATGTAGTGGGTCCCGTTGGGACTGTTCGGCTCACGGGCGTCCTGGAATTTGCACAGGATGTTCAGCGCCTCCGCCTTTATATCCTCCTTCGTCAGCGGCAAGGATAGCAGATATTCGTGGCGGGCAGTTGCCAAAAAGGCGTCCACAAGGACAGGGTGGCTCCGCACCGCATACTCGCCGCTCCTTTTGCTGTCAAAAACGGGGACGGTCCTCGCCCAATCCTTGTTGGCGCTGGAGTACCGCCCATCATGTAAATTGTTCTCCACCGTCGCGGCCAAGACAAAGAGTGTCCGTTCATAGCCGAATTTCTGCACCACATCCCGGACCGCCGCCTTACTTTCAAAGTGAAAACCGTCATGGTATTTACTGATAGCTGCCTCGATTTGGCTTTTGCAGGCGGCGTTGGCCTGGTAAGAAGTCCGATATTGCTCCAACTCACCGTTCTCCTTCGCATAGTCGCCGGGATATTTGTAAACGGGAGACTTGCAAAGTTCTTCCTCCTGCCGGATCACCGTGTCGGCCCGGTCCTCGATTGCCGACACGATGTTGTCCATGAGGTTAAACTCCATGTTGCTCCAATTTTTGTAGACATCGGCCAGCGGCGTCGGCGATTCCAGCAGCGCTTTGACCTGAGCTTTGGTCAGCTCGGCAAATTCCATCGCCATCAGAATGTCCTCGCGGGTGGTGTATTCACTGGTATGGTTCAGAATTTCCTCCGGGGGCTGGGCCACCAGCCACGCCCGGTATTTGTCCTGCTCGGCGCTCATCTTTTCAACGAGAGCGTCTATCAATTTTTCAGTTTCCAAAATGATTGCTCCTTTTTGAAAAATTTACATCTGCGTCATCCTTGCGATGTATGTCAATTTAGGATATTCTAAGATTGCCAACTGCAAAATAAACTTAGGGGGTTTCAAAAATGATGCCAGGAACGTCAACCGCTGATGTTGGAAAGAATCAATTTATCCAACACCAGACAGAATTGGAGGATGCTCTGCGCCAGTTAGCAAAAGCCTTGGGAATGGAGCATATGCTCACGGATAGTCCGCATTTTTTCCATGAGTTTATGTCGTATAACTGGGACCCATTTGAAGACCTTTGCACCGAATGTAAAAAACAAAGTCAGGAAATTGATGAACAAATCAGCCCTTTGAATGAGCACCTCGTAAACTGCATGGACCCAAGTCTCCGTAAGGTCTTTGAACGATATAAGGAATTGTTGTACCGCAAAGATGCTGTTGCACTTGATTGTGCATTTCTAATGGGCTACCAGTCCGCATTTCAATTCCTCTTGATGGGGCTGACACCAGCGGCAAAAGTGTTTTCCGAGCATCAAAGAAGAAATTGACGAAAAGGTTGCCCCCCTAATTTGAAGGGGGCAACCTTTTTTGACTGTCACCGCTCCAGCTGGGAGCGTTTCGGTTTGTCGCTCTTCTCCCTGGGTGGGAGAGGCCGTTTCAAGCTGTCCAGTACCGAGGGCCGCGCACTCTTGGCAACGGCCTGTTCCGGCGGCGGTGCGCCCCGGTCGATGTTGAGGGCGGCGTCCAATTCGATCAGACGGGCAGACTTCTCTTGCAGCTCCGCCTCCTGGGGGAAGGGCTTGCCCAATTCAGCTTTTGCAGCGATCAACTGCTGTTGCAGCGTCTGGATGCTCCCTTCCACGGCCATCAACCGCTCCGGCATTTTCTCCAGAGCGTTGTCCATGCGGACCAAATTGCCCAAAATGTCCTCGCCCAGGTCAACCAGGTGGGTCATCTCTCCCTTGAGGGACATCTGCGTATTTTCAAATATCTTACTGCGGGAAACTGTCATGGAAAAGCCCCGGTAGCTGCCGATCTCCTTTGTCTCACCAGCTTCAAGTTCCTTGCAGGCGGCGATCAGCGCCTTGCCCGCCTCCACCTTGTCAATGAACGTCACGCCGCTAATCTCCATCCCGGCAAATCCCTGTTTCAGTTCCACGGCGGCAGGGGGCTGAGATTCATCAGGGCCAGCGGCGGCGGGCTGCTCCCCGTCAGCTTTGGGCGGCGAGGCCGCCACTTTCACAATGGGGTGAGGATGCGCTGCCAGCGTTTCCATGTCGGCCTTGAAACCGGCAATAAACTCCTGGTTCTGCTTGATCTCCGCCGGAATGTGTTTCAGAACCCGGTCCTCCAGCCGGAATTGCTGGCTCTGATGGTCCGCTTTCAGCAGCTTCAGCCGGGAGACTACAATGTCCAGGTCCATGCGCTCCTTGATGCGGGGGTCCCCGGCGCACAGGGCCTTGATCTCGGCATAACTGAGCGCCGCCTCGTCCACATCCTCGCAGGAGCGCACCGGGGATTTAGAGGTCATGATTTGCGAGATAAATTTCTGCTTATTCTCAACAGTTTGCCACAAATAAGCGTCAAAAGTTCCTTCTGTGACATAACGGAACACATGGACTTTCTTGTTGTCGTTGCCCCGGCGCTCAATGCGGCCCTTGCGCTGGATAAGGTCGCGGGGCCTCCACGGGCAGTCCAGATCGTGCATGGCGATGAGCTTTTTTTGGACGTTCGTCCCGGCTCCCATCTTGGATGTACTGCCAATGAGGACACGCACCTGACCAGCGTTGACCTTCGCAAACAGGTCTTTTTTCTGTTTGTCGGTTTTGGCGTCATGGATAAAGGCGATTTCCTCTGACGGCATACCAGCGGCAATCAGCTTGGAGCGAATATCGTCATAGACGGTAAAGGGTCTCACCGGGTCGGCGGCGTCCTCCGTCAGCTCCCCCGCCTTTTGCCTTTTTACCGGGGCCTGGGGTGTGGAAATATCGCAGAACACAAGCTGGGTCAGCCGGTCCGCCGCGCCCTCCCGCCAAATACTCAGAATGTTTTCCACGCAGCGGTTGACCTTGGTTCCCGGCTCGTCCGGCAGCAGCGGGTCAATGATACGCTGGTCCAGTCCTAGTTTCCGGCCATCGCTGGTAATTTTTAACATATTGTCGATGTGTGGGTCCACCGAACCGCTGTGTACCCTGGAGGCCCGTTTGGACAGCTCCTGGACCATGGCCTTTTGATGTTCGGTGGGCTTGGAGGCTACTGTGTGATATTCTACCTCCGGCCTGGGCAGATTCAGCTGGTCGGCAGTCTTTACGTCCGCTGCCTCTTTGAATAGGTTCATTAACTCCGGGAGGTTGAAAAACTTGGAGAAACGTGTCCGGGGGCGGTAGCCGGTCCCTTCCGGGGCCAACTCCAGCACCGTGGCCGTCTCCCCAAAACGGGAGGCCCAGCAGTCGAAGTGGCCCATACCCATCTCTTGCAGCCGGTCATACTGGAGATAGCGGTGGATGGTGAACATTTCCGTCATACTGTTGCTGATTGGCGTACCCGTGGCGAAAATCACGCCACGATTCCCGGTGATTTCGTCCAGATAGCGGCACTTGGCAAACATATCGCTGGACTTTTGGGCATCGGTGGTGGAGAGGCCCGCCACATTCCGCATTTTCGTGACCATGAACAGATTTTTATAAAAATCTGATTCGTCCACAAACATCCTGTCCACGCCCAGCTGCTCAAAGCTGACAACGGTATCCTTACGGTGGGACGCTCTCAGCTTTTCCAGACGGTCCTCCAACTGCCGCCGGGTCCGCTCCATCTGCTTGACGGTGAAGTGTTCCCCGTTGTTGTCCTTAACCTCCTGGATACCGGCCATGACCTCCCGTATTTCATTTTGAATAAGCTGTTCCTGGCGCTCATAGCTGACGGGGATTTTTTCAAACTGCGATTGTCCGATGATAACGGCGTCATAGTCGCCGGTGGCGATGCGGGCGCAGAATTTTTTGCGGCGGGCGGGTTCAAAATCCTGTTTCCTGGTGACGAGGACGTTGGCCGAGGGGTACAGCCGCATAAATTCCGAGGCCCATTGTTCCGTCAGGTGGTTGGGGACTACAAAGATGGATTTGCGGCACAGCCCCAGCCGCTTGCTCTCCATGGCGGCGGCGATCATCTCAAAGGTCTTGCCAGCGCCCACCTCATGGGCCAGGAGGGAGTTTCCGCCGTACAGTACACGGGCCACGGCGTTGACCTGATGGGGCAGCAGCTTGATCTCCGGGTTCATGCCGGAAAAGGTGATATGGCTCCCGTCATACTCGCGGGGCCGGGTGCTGTTCATTTCCTCATTGTACTGCCGCACCAGGGCCTGCCGCCGCTGGGGGTCCTTCCATATCCAGTCCCGGAAAGCGTTGCGGAGCAGCTGCTGCTTCTGCTGGGCCAAGGTAGTTTCTTTCCCGTTGAGTACCCGTTTTTCTTTGCCGTCCGGGCCTTCGACCTTATCATAAACACGCACATCCCGCAGATTCAGAGAATCCTCCAGAATTTCGTATGCGTTGGCCCTGCTGGTCCCGTAGGTGGTGTAGGCGGGAATGTCGCGGGTGGATACGGAGAATTTTGCCGTGATATTCCACTCCGCCGTATGGGGAGAGTAGTTGACCTGGATGTCCCGCCGCAGATTCCGGGGGGTGTCCAGGGTTTCCTCCATAAACTGCTGGATATATTTTTTGTCGATCCAGGTGGCCCCCAGACGCACCTCAATCTCGGAGGCGTCCAGGTCCCTGGGCTGGGCAGCGGTCAGGGCCTCCACATTGGGCTGAATCCGCGCTGCCTCCTCCGGGGGCAGCACCTGGGCCATTGCCTGGGCCATACGCAGCTTCCGGCGCACGTTGCCGGAGAGATATTCGTCAGCGGTGACAAGGGGAAAGCGGTTCAGATCGGCATAGGCTTTTGGAATATAATCGGGGTTCTCATTACAGCGCACATCCCGGAAGATCACGCCGGCCAGCGCCCGCTCCAGTTCCGCCTCGGTCCTGCCGGTGAGCTGGGCCATGTAGGGCATATCCACTCTGGCCTTTTCCGCAATAGAAACAGCCAGGGCCTCGCTGGGGGTGTCCACATGGTCCACAGCCCGGTGGGGGCTGATGGTCCGCTTGGTGAACATATCCGCCTTGCGTTCCAGCCGTCCGTCCTCGTCCACGACCTCCAGGGCGCACAGAAGATAGTAGGCGCTGTCGCTGGAAAAGGCCAGCCGGTTGCCCCGGTCATTGATAAGGCCGAATTTGGCGGTGAAGCTGTCATAAAGCCGGTTTAGCTCCCGCTGCTGCTCCCGGATGGCGCTGTCGGGGGTGTATTCGTCCATCTGAAGGTCGATCAGGCGGTGTACGCAGTCCCGCAGCTCCACCATGCCCTTGACACGCTCTGCGGCGGTGGCGTTCAGCTCCTGCTTTGCCATGATGGAATTTTCCCGGAAATACACATCCCCGTCCACAATGGTATAGGAGAAGTTTTTTACATCCGGGTCGGCGGGGATGGTGACGCCCTCTTGGGCCGTTTCCTCCAGTTCAGGTGGGTCGGCCTCCCGGTACTGGCCGCGAATGTATTTGACGGCATCGTGCAGCTGGTCGGCCAGCACCAGCCCCTCAATCGGCTCCACTGTGAAATCCTGTTTGCCGTATTGTGTACTTTCGGCGCTCTGACGGCCTAAAATCATCTCCGGGTGGTCCATGAAATAGCGGTTGATGGTAAAGCCGTCCTCATTTTCGCCGGTATGGACCCAATCCGGCAGTTCCGTCTGCGGACTGTCCCGCTTTTGGAGGAACAGAATGTCGGATACTACCTCGGTTCCAGCGTTGGCCTTAAAAGCGTTGTTGGGCAAACGGATGGCCCCCAAGAGGTCGGCCCGTTCTGCCAGATATTTCCGAACGTCCTCACCCTTGGCGTCCATGGTGTAGCGGCTGGTGACAAAGGCCACGATGCCGCCGGGGCGCACCTGGTCCAGGGCCTTGGCGAAGAAGTAGTTGTGGATGTTGAAGCCCAGGCGGTTGTAGGCGGGGTCATTGACCTTGTACTGACCGAATGGGACGTTGCCCACAGCCAGATCGTAGAAGTCCCGACGGTCGGTAGTCTCGAAACCGGCCACGGTGATGTTGGCCTTGGGATAAAGCTGCTGAGCAATGCGCCCGGTGAGGCTGTCCAGCTCCGTGCCGTACAGCTTGGACGCGGCCATGCTCTCCGGCAGGAGGCCGAAGAAATTGCCCACGCCGCAGGCGGGTTCCAGGATGTTGCCGCCGGTGAATCCCATATTGCCCACAGCCTCATAGATGGCCTTGATAACGGCAGGGCTGGTGTAGTGGGCGTTCAAGGTACTGGCCCGCGCCGAATTGTACTCCTCCGGGGTGAGGACCACTTGCAGCTCTTTGTATTCGTTGGCCCAATCCGGCTTTTTCGGGTCAAAGGCATCCGCCAGAGCGCCCCAGCCCACATAGCGGGAAAGTATCTCCTGCTCGGCGGGAGTGGCGGCACGTTTGTCAAACTCGATCTCATGCAGGGTAGTGACGGCCTCCAGGTTCCGGCGGAATTTCTCTTTCAGTCCTCCCTCGCCCAGGTGATCGTCCGTAATGCGGAAATTCGCTGGGCCGGGGACCGCTTGGGCCTGTTCCGGGCCGTCAACAGGCAGACGTTCCACGACTATATCAAAGGGCAGGCCGTTTTTGTCACCGGGATAGATGGTGGCTGGTCCCGGCGCTGGCCGCTCAGGCTCCGGCTCCTGGGTGAACAGGTGGGCGTTGCGCTCATCGTGGCGCACAGCATCCTCGAAAAAGTCCTTGGAAACGGTCTGGTGGCTCCAGGCATACGGGCCGGTATGAATGAGAACATCTAAAACACCGATGCCCTCAATGGTGCCTATGACATCGTGATCTCCGTAGGCAAAGGCCACTTTGTCCCCCACCTGATAGGACAGTTTGCCCTCCAACTCCACTGGCTCCCGCTGAACCGCCGCACGGGAAAAGCCGTCCAGCTCTTGCAGCCAGAGGGCGCGGAGGACGGAGGGAACCAGCGCCCAGCCCATATACGCGCCAGAGGAAAACTTGTCGTGTATCTTCACTTCTATGCCGGTGGTAGAGGTAAAGTAGTCTGCCATCTCGCCGGTCATAAGCGTCATAGTTTCGGCCCGGTCCGCAAACTGTTCAGACAGACGATGACCAATTTGGGTGTTGTTCTCCCCGGAGCGCAGCCAGCCGGAGATATACGCCTTGTCCCGGTCAGTCAGCAGGCCGGAGGTCAGGATTTCCCGCAAATCCGCATTGACCTTCCCCAAGTCAGCGGGCAGAAACTCCGTGACAGGCCCATTCCGTGAATCCTGCCATAAAAGCTGCTCAAAGCGGTCCTTGGGTTCAGAGCGCAGGATGGGATAAGCCAGAGTGGGGTCCCGCAGCTGCACATCAAACAGGTTGATGTCGGTGATCTCAAAGGCGGTCTTGTCCAAGTAGACGGTATCGCCCACGTTGTAGGCCGGGGCCAGCGGGTCGTGGGTCGGCTGGTCCGCCGCACTTATGACCTCCTGGGGGGCGTTCACCTCGCGGGTGGCGGGCTGGCCGGACAGGTCAGGCGGTTCAGCCGGGGTATTCTCCGCCTGTTCCTGCGCCGCGATCTGCTCCACATCGGCCATGACCTGTTCCACAAAGGCGCTGGGTTTGCCGCTCTCCAGCTGCTCCCGGATGGCGGCGGGGTCGATGTCCTCAAAATTGTCCAGTTCCTGCTGGGTAAAAAAGCGGTCCTCTTTAATGAGTTGTGCGATCCGGCGCTGGACCTTGGGCCAGGGCAGTTCCAGCATCTCAGGACTGCCCTGACGGATAACGAACAGATTTTTGCCCGCAGCCCCGCCGTACTCACGGGACAGCCACTCCGCCGTACCTTTTTCCCGCCCATGGGCCTCCATGTAGCGGACAACACGGCGCTTGCTGTCCAGATCACCGTTCCACGCCTGGAGGGCCTCGTCAATATCGTCCTGGGACAAAGGCCGCAGCAGCTCATGGAGCTTGGGATAGGTTTCGTCTATGACCTCCCGATGCAGCCGGTTACGAAATTCCGGCACATCAGAAAAGAACCGAATCAGTTCCATATCGCCCGAATGGAGGACCGCACGGCGCACAGCGGCGTTGCCCTCAATGACGGCGTTCTCCCGGTCGGAGTGGCCGCAGGCGTTGCGGTAAGCCGTGTCCTCGGTGACGGCGGCGATCACTATCGGCTTATATTTGTCATACTGCTCCCGGATAGTAGGCGCTGGCGTTTCTGCTTCATGGTCGATAGAACGCAGCGTATAAACGCCGCGCTCATTGGTTGCAGCGTCCACCGCTGAGATCGTCACATCGTACTTATCTCGGAGTTTTTCTACATACTGTTCCAGAGCATGGGCGGGGATGCCGCACATCTTCACCCGGCCAGCGCCGGGGACAGGCCGGGTGGTGAGGGCCAGCCCCAGCAGCGGGGCGGCGGTTTCAGCGTCATTGCCGTACATCTCAAAGAAGTCGCCCATCTGAAACAGGACAATATCGTCCGGGTGCGCCGCTTTTGTGGCGTTGTAGTCATTCATAGCGGGAACGGGGAACGGTTCAGCCTCAGATATAACAGAGGGACCGGGCGCTTTCACGCTCGGTCCCTCCGGGGCAGGCTGTGTATTTAACTGTAGATCAGTTCCGAGAAGATGATCTCCTCCGCCTGGGACTTGCAGCTGTTCATTAGTCCCACCCAGGTCATGGGGTCCCTGGATTTCAGTTCCTCTGTGGCCCCCGCCGTTTGCGCCAGGGAGGGCATCATCCGCTCCAGCATCTCGTTGGCCTGATCCTCCACCTCCAGCAGGTGGCTGAACAGTGTCCCGTTCAACCACAGGCGGTTGAACAGGCCCGGGCGGTGCTGTTTCAGATAACTCCGGCGCAGCAGTCCGTATTTGGTCAGATTCCGTTTCGGCTGTTCGGGCAGGGTCAGGTTCGGCAGCAGAACGTCCCCCACCTGGGTGTAGGTCAAGTTGTTTTCCATGTTCGGCGTTCCTTTCCGCGAGTTTTTCTCGCTCATACCGTTTGATGATGACTTCGATCTGCCGAAGCACCGCTTCGCTCCCCTGGCTGACCGCAGTACCCAACTCTGTGATGGTGTCGGGGGTATTGAAGTCGAAAATACTCAGAAAATCCTCATGCTCAAAGTAATTTTCCGGCTCCAGGCCGCAGCGGGCCATAAGGGCAAAGGTGATGCTGACGGCGGCGGCGTCTCTGAATTGCTTTCCGATGTTAAACGCATCATACTCCTCCAGAAAACTTCCGTCAACGATGTGGAGCAGATCGTACTCATGGTCGTTCCAGTAGTCCGCCGCAAGCTGACCGGCGATTTTTTCAAGCTGGTCGGCAAGGCCGTCCTCGCCGGAAACGCCGTACCGTTCCGTCAATGCCGAGGACACCGCCGCCTGATGCTCCGGGCGGTACTGCCACAGCCAGGGGCGGCGGGCGTTCTCCTTCTCGCGGGTGTCAGACACATCAAAGACATAGCGCACCTTGTTTTCCCCGGTGCTGGTGTCGATGAGGGCGATACCCCTGGCTCCCTGCATCACATACCGGCGCATCTGCTTACTCCACAGTTCATAGCTGGCACAGGCGGTTGCATCCGGGCGCTGGGCGTAGATCATCAGCTGTTCCCGGTAGGGGTATTTGTAGATACGGCCCATCATAGCCAAAAAGCCGGTCCACTCCTGGTAGCTGCTGGTGATCTGATGGGTGGCGTGGTCGGCAAGTTCCAGATATGCCAGGGCCTTATCCGCCATAGGCAGCATCCTCCGGGTCAATGTCGGGGGTGAGGTCCAGAGCGGCGTAATCACTGTCCGTCATGCGTCCCAGCTTGGCAAGGGCGCTGTCAGTCAGGTCCCGCAGCTCATCCTCGTCCGGCCCCAGATACCCCCGCATCTCCGTCAGGGCGGCGATCAGGCCGGTACGGGTCCCGGCGCTGTTGTAGAGGCACAGCAGGGTGCGCTCCTCAAAGGTCAATTCGTTCATCGTTCCAAACTCCTCCTTTTCTTCTGCGCGGCCTTTTTCTGCCGCTCCCGGATAGACTGTATCTCCCGGCCTTTGTACGCCGCCCGGATGTCGGCCATCAGGCGCTCACGGTCATGTTCGGGGACCTGTTTCAGCTTCTCCAGGGTAGAGACGAACAGGCCGTACACCTGGGGAGACTTCCGCAGGGCGGGGAGAGCGGCGGTCAGGTCCTCGATCAGATGCTCCGGGGTGTTCATAGCGTACTGAAAAATGGTCTGCTGCTCCTCGCCGGTAAAGCGGGTCAGGTGTTCACTCATGCGGCGAAAGGCATACACAGCGCCGTCCTCGTCCCGGACCGGCTCATACCGCTCCGGGGTACTCAGAAACATCCCGTCCATGCCAGTGCCGCCGATGTAAAAACCGGCCTCATCCTTCTCACTCTCCAGCACCGCCGAGCCGTCCGCCAGCACAAAGCCCGGTTCGGTATGCTTGTTAATGAGGCCCATTGTCACGCCCACCTGATTGATGCCCACGATCTCCCCTGGGACCTCAAACAGCGTAAGGTCATATTTGCCCAATTTATCACCGCTCCCTTTCCGCGCTCTTTCTGGGCGCTGTTCGTCTCGGTTCCTGTTTCGGCTGATTTTTCAGCTTTTCCCGCACAGACTGTTTCTTTTCCCGTTCCTCCCGGTGGGTGGCAGCGGCCAAATCCATCAGGGAAATGGACTTTCCCTCCTTGACCTGGGCCTCCAGTTCCGCCACAGTCGGCACCTTGGGGCCGTTGTTGATAATGCCGTCAATCATGCCGAAATCATCTTCCGTAGCCATTTCAGCATTTTTCAGATAGTTTTCCGGCTTGATGAAGTCCGGCAGCTGAACAAATCCAACGCTGTCGCAGTAATGGAAGGATACCACACCGTCCTGTTTCAGCGCAACGATGTCGCTGACGGACATGGAGGGACGGTGATAGTCCGCAGGGTGATTGAGATTGAATTTTTCCCACAACTTTTCCAATACGCTGAAACCCTGCCCAAAAGCAATTTCCCCGGTATAGGCCAGATCATAGTTGGCCCGGTCCACCGCCAGTCCCTGAGAGGCTAGCCAGTCCATATCCATAAAGCGAAAGTCACGCTGTTCCGCACCGCTTTTTACCTGATAGATGGCAAAACAGTCCCCGCCGTGGTCCAGAAAGGCCCGTTCCCGTTCCTCCTGGTGGTTCAGCCGGTCCACGATGGCCTGATGGAAGTCGGGTGCAGCTTCCCATTCCTCGCGGGGGACGGCAAAGATGGTGTCCGGCGAATATTCCAGCAGTTCCTCGGTATCAAAGACCATGGAGGGATTTTCCCCGAATTGCACCATGTAAACGGTTAAATCCCGTTCCAGCAGCTCCATCGCCCGGTCCCTGGAGAGCGGGAGAAGATCACCGTCCGTGTAGTTGCAGCCGACCGACAAGGTATCGGCGGAAATGTTCGGGTCCGGCATGGGGTACTCGTCCAGAGCGGTATCTATCGGGGCATCGTCCTCCTGGGTAAAGTGATCCCGCAGTTTTTCCATGGGGTCCGGGTACATTTCCTCGATCTCGGCAGCAACCTCCGGCGAAATCTCCGTCACCGGCGCTACGGGGGCCTCCGGTTCCGGCGTTCCCTGTTCCTGATCCGGGGCTGTGAGGTCGATGCCCCGCTCTTTGCAGATGTCACGAAAATTGCGGTCGATGCTGGTGATGAGCGCATTAGCGGTTTTGCTAATGGTATCCAGGCTTGCTTTCAGTTCCGGCAAACTGCGTTCTTTAGACCATGCGGCGATATAGCCAAAGCTATATTCGCCGGTTTGAATCCCGTAGTATTGGCAGACCGCGTAGGACACGCTCTCTGCTTCCACTTCCTCAGTGCTTCGGTCCTTTTTGACCGCTTTTTCCCCCTCTGTGCCAGCGGCGGCAGTCATACGGTCATGCTCCTGGTTATGCAGTACAGCGTGGGCAATTTCATGGACAAAAGTTCGTACTGTCTGCATTTGGCCCATGCCCGCGTTAATGGTAATATCCTGCTTCTCCAGGTCCAGAAAACCGTTTACGCCCTGTTCCTGGATAGGCTTGACCACCATAGGGACTGGGGAAGTCCGCCGCAGGGCCTCCATGAAAATCTCATAGTTCTGCACATCGCCGGTGAGGGTGACGGCAAGGCTGGGGAGGGGTTCGCCCTCGGTCTGGGCCACATCAAACACCTTCACCGGGCGGAACATGGGAATTTCAATTTCCTTTTCCTCCATGATAACGCTGCCGTTTTGATCCAGCATGGGGGCCATTGTCACAGGGTCCAGCTTCTTTTCTTCAATTATCTTCTTAAAGGGCGTAGGGGCCAGGATGGTGATGCCCTTCTCGCCCTTCTTCACATGGCGCTGAAATTTGTTCTTCCAGGCGTTGAAACCGGCCACGGCGGTGGCGTCAGGCCGCTGCATATGGATGAGGATGGTATTCCGCACCGAATAGCTGTGAAATTTGGACATGGTACGCAGATACTCAGCATACTTGTCGCTTTGGAACAGTTCTTTGATCCCACGTTCAATGCTGGCGGTGATCTCGTTCAGCTTTTCCCGGTTGGTGGGCTTTTTGTCTGCCATAGCATACTCCTTTCATGGCTGTAATGTCCGCAAATTAAAGCCGTTTTTGGGCCTCTGAATATAATTTCATTCCCTATGGCGTTTAGCCTGTTGAGAGGCCCCATCCTGCAAGGGTTTTAGAGGCCCGATTTGCGGACATCCAGGCGTTTTTTTCGCTTTCTCGCCGCGTCCTTTTCCCGGCGCTCTCTGGCAGCACAATTTACGCAATATTTAGCGGCGTTGGAGGCCCGATAGATAGGTTTACCACAGATGACGCAACGCTGTGTCGGACCACCGCCCAGAATCTTTGCCCATAATTCCCGGTCATTGGGGAGGACGGCGGCGCGGAAGTATTTGCAGACCAGGGAGCAGGTCAGCAGCTGGGGACAGGGGCAGGGGTCGTATCCATCGTCCAGCAGCAGACAGTTCCCATGGTCATAGTTGGCGCACAGGCGGCGCAGCAGCTTTTTCGCTCTGGAAAACTGCTTTTCATTCATGCGCGGCGGTTCACCCATTGGCGCTGCTGTCAAATTCCAGCCGGTAGTTGGTTTTCTCCCCATCGTCCTCCAGATAGATCGTGGCATCATAGGTACGCTGGGTCTTTTCTGACCAGCAGCCGGTGAGATGGAGCTTGCCCTCGTTCAGCAGAGCGGCGGCAGCGGCCTTGTCAAGGTCCTTCCTCTTGGCGGCGAAAAATCGGTTGTCCTTCCACAGAGCGAACCGGCAGGAGGGGTTTTCACAGAAAAAGCCCTTTTTGTTCTCGGTGACGTTGCCGCCGCACCGGGGACAGGGGCCGACGCTCTCCTTGCCGGAGGGAAACAGCACCTCGCCGCCAGGGACCGGGGAACAGGTCGCCGCCAGCTCCCGCACCATGGCGGCGATGGCCTCCATGAAGTCCTCCGGGGACAGTTCCCCCCGCTCCACCTGTTTCAGCCGGTTCTCCCACTCCGCCGTCAGAAGCGGGGATTGCAGCATCTCCGGCAGAACGGTGATGAGGGAATTGCCCTCCTGGGTGGGGATGAGGCTGGTGATCTTCTTGGCCTTGCTCCGCTTCACAAAGCCGGTGGACACCAGCTTTTCCAGGATGGCGGCGCGAGTGGCCGGGGTCCCGATGCCCTTGCGCTCCACATCATCAGGCATATCCTCCACGCCCGCCGTCTCCATGCTTTTGAGGATGGTATCTTCCGTGAAGTGCCGGGGCGGGGCCGTCTGACCCTCCTTGACCCGAACAGCGTCCACAGCCAGGGCCGCGCCCTCGGTCAGGCCGTCCGGCAGAACGGTGTCCGCCTTGTTCTCGGCATAGGTCCGCCAGCCCAGGTCCAACACCGTTTTTCCCTTGGCGGTGAAGCTGTGACCGCCGCAGTCCACCGTTACGGCAGTCTCGGCGTAGCGGTAGGGCGGGCAGACCGCCCGGAGCAGGGACCGGGCCACCAGCCGGAGAATTTCATGCTCCCCCGTGGGTAGGCCGTCCAGGTTGGTTTGGGCGGCGGTCCGGGTGGGGACAATGGCGTGGTGGTCAGTGACTTTGCCGCTGTCGCAGATCTGAGCGGCCAGCACCGTCTCCGGCTCCTTCTCACCGCACAGGACGGAGGCGATAAACGCCAGGGCGGGGACGCTCCCGGCCATGTCCGCAGTTAGATAGCGGCTGTCCGTCCGGGGGTAGGTGCAGAGTTTCTTTTCATAGAGCTTCTGAAGGTAGTCCAGCGTCTGCTGGGCGGTATAGCCCAGGGCGCGGTTGGCCTCCCGCTGGAGGGTGGTCAGATCGTAGAGGGCCGGGGCCTTTTCGGACTTCTCCTTCCGCTCCACCGCTCGGACCGTGGCGGGGCTGTCCTTGCAGCTGGCGGCGATGGCGTTGGCCTCCGGCGGGTCAGATACCCGTTCCCCGGCCAGGGTCGTGCCGCCGCAGTCCAACTCCACCGTGTAGAACGTCTCCGGCGCAAACGCTTCGATCTCCGCCTCCCGCTGGACCAGCAGGGCCAGGGTGGGCGACATGACCCGGCCCACGTTGAGGGTGTGCCGATACATGACGGAGAACAGCCGGGTGGCGTTGATGCCCACCAGCCAGTCGGCCTTGGCGCGGCAGAGGGCGGACTGATACAGCCCGTCATAGTCAGCCCCAGGGCGGAGATCATCAAACCCGGCGCGGATAGCTTTGTCCTCCATGCTGGAAATCCACAGACGCTTGACGGGCTTGGTACATCCTGCCAGATGGTAGGCGGTGCGGAAGATCAGCTCCCCCTCCCGTCCGGCGTCGCAGGCGTTGATGACCTCCGACACTTCCTCCCGGCGCATCTGCTTCTGCACAATGGCAAACTGGTCCGTCTTGCTCTTGTCCAGAGTAAAGCGCCAGTTTTCGGGGATAATGGGCAGATCGCTCCACCGCCACTTGCCGTAGCTGGGGTCGTAGGCAGAGGCGTCCGCCAGCCCCGCCAGATGGCCCACGCACCACGTCACGATGTATCCGCTGCCGATCATATAGCCTTTTCTCCGGCCATGACATCCCAGCACCCTCGCCAGTTCCATGCCAACAGAGGGCTTTTCCGCGATCACGAGTTTCAATTCGGGCAAATTCATTCCTCCTTCAAAATGGGCAAGCGGCCCGGAATATTCCAGGCCGCTTGCAAAAATATAGATTGTCGTAAAGTAGATGGGGCGTTCACCTGGGCGGCATCCGCTCCACGCCCCGGTAGCAGGGTAGGACACAGCCCGCGCGTTCGCCCCAGCGTTTACAGCCGAAACAGGGGTGGCCCTTGGAAATGGCCGAAGGCGGGTCAGGCTTGACCCGGCCAGCCGGGGGGCGCATCATCTGCCGCTCCAGGGGATTGTCGGTGAAGTATTTCATTCGTCCTCGTCCTCCGACTCATCCTCGTCCTCATCGTCCGCGCCATAGTCGTAATCGTCCAGATTGGCGGTCCCCCTGGTGTCGGGCGCTTTTTTCTTGAAAAATTTCAGATAAGCCACAGCGCCCACACCGGCCACGGCCAGCACCAGCACGATCAGCAGGGGGCCAGTGCCGCCGCCCTTCTTTTCCAGCTCCGGTGGGGTGTCAGGCTCCGCCGGTTCCTCCGGCGCTACCGGCTCCGGCTCCTTCCCGGCGCACTCGCCCATGTTGACGGCGCAAATCTCACAGGCGGTGTTGACCGCGCCAGGGACGCATTTTTCGGCACAGCTGCAAACAGCGGGGGCCTGTTCCTCCTCCTCGATGATGGAGAGAAGGTCGGCTTCGTCCACCTGATTGAGGAAATGCACCGTGTTTTCCCCCTCAGAGGCGTTGTCGATGATGATGTAGAAGTAGTGACCGCCCCGGCTCTGGACCACGATAAACTGTTTGTCCTCCGCCGCCTCGCCCTCAATATCGTCCACAAGGGCCATGTTGCCCTCCGGGGTCAGGGGCTGGGCGGGCGTTTCGGACGGGGCGGGCGTCTCCACCGACGTCTCCGCATCCTCATCGGAAAAGGCGTAGGCCGGGGCGGCACAGGTGGAGAGCATCAACGCCATGGGCAGCACCAACAGCAGAGACTTAAACCGTCTCATCGCCGGACACCTCCTTTCTGGCCGGGGCCTCCGGCCTGGGGGCGGACTGGATGAGCGCGGCCAGCTGGTCCGGGGTCAGCCCCATACCACGCACAAGGCCGATGATGTCCAGATTCTCCAGATTCGTCCGCTGTTCCTCCAATTCCCGCTGGCGGGCCTGGAGTTCCGTGATCTTGGCAGCGTTTTTCTCATACTCGCTGTCGATCTTCTTGATTTTCGGATTCAATTTGCATCGCTCCTTCCGTTACGGGCTGGGAAGTCTGCCGTAACAATAAAAGTGATTTTGCCAATAATTTGTGTTCAAATTGGCATAAGAAATGGGGTCGCCACAGTGAATCATCATGTTGTTGCCCACATAAATGCCCACATGAGTGGGCCGGTCCGGGTAGGGAGCATCGTAGGTATTGATGAAAAATACCAGGTCCCCCGGCTTGGCGTTGGCGGCGGATACCGGGGTGCAAATGTCCTCCAATCCCATCACGCCCCGTGACCCCACATTCCAGCCGCTGTGATTGATGACCCAGGAGACAAAGCCGGAGCAGTCAAAGGAAGTGGTGGGATTTTTACCGCCCCAGACATAGGGGTATCCCAGGTACTTCTCCGCCTCCGCCAGCATCGCCGCAAAAGTCCCATCCTCCAATACCTCCGGGGGTACGTCATAGTCCATATAGTCCTCCCGCTCTGAGGCGTTGGGGTACTCGCCAGTGGGAAACAGGTCGGGCCGGTTGCCATAGGTCGCCATATAGGTGGCGTACATATGCAGCTTGTCCTCGTCCAGAAATTCCACCGGGAGATGGGACAGATCGGCGTTGTCCAGAGTGACGTTGCAGATGTAGTAGTTGTAGGGGACCTGGACAGTATAGGGGCCGTCCGGCCCCATCCGTGTCTCCGGGCGGTAGCGGACTTCTACCGTCACCGTCTGGGTGAGGGTGTACTGCCGGTCAAAAAGCATCTGCAAGGTAGACTGTACCTCGCTGAGGGTCCACTCCCCCTGGTGGTAGGCGGTGAGGAAGGAGGTCAGCACATAGGGGTCGTGCTTGATCTCATCCAGATCGAAGCGGTACTCGTCATAGCCGGGGTGCAGTTCGGCGTAGTGGTCAACCTCATATTGCAGATCGGCCTCCAACGCGGCGTAGCTCGCCTCCGCCCCCAGCATATCCTCATCCCGGCTGGGGTAGGTACTGCCGCCGCCAGCCCCCAGCAGGGCCTCGGCCAGGACGGAGCAGGAGGACATGGTGTTGAGAAGCAGCACCACCATGAAAAACAGCGCCAGGACAATGAGAAATCCCCGCTTGTGCCGGACGATAAATCCTCCCGCTTTCCGGCTCTGCTCCGCCGCCCCTCTCAGGGTGTCGGAAATGCGCTCTGCCGCCGTTTTGAGCGTACCCTCCGCTCTCTGGCTGGCCCGCCGTGCCTCGGCGTACTGCCGTTTGATGGCCTGTTTCTGCTGCCAGCGGGAGAGAGGGTTGCTGCCCAACTCCGGGTGGTCCCGGAGGGACTGCCGGTAGAGGGCGTCCACCTCCGCCCGCTCCGCCGCCCGGTACTGACGCAGCTGACGGGCGCGGTGGGAGTGAGCGGCCAGATAAGCGCCGCCCTCGGCGGTCTGCTCCAGCCGGTGGGCGGATTCCACACCCACGTTCTCGTCCTCCGCCTCGCTGATCTGCCGGTGAAGCTGGGAGGAAACCATCAGGCCGGGAGCATCCCGGACGGCGTGGGACAGCTTGGAGGGCGGCTTGGGCCGGTTTTCCTCAAAATGAAGCTGACTTTCCCCTTTGGCGGTACTCTGGCCGGTGTCGATTTTGCCGGATTTTTTCTTTCCAGCGCCGTTTTTCTGTTCGATCATGCGGCGTTTCAGCTTTTTCCGGCTTTTAGGCGGCGGTGTGTTCCGGGACCGGGCGGCGGCGCGGTCCGCCTCCCGCTCCTTGGCCCGGTCGTGTTCCTTCAGACGGCCCCCGTCCTGCTCGGCCTCGGTGAATTGGAGGCGGGAGCTGCCCTTAACCGGCACAGTCGTTCTCCGGCCTCTCCATATTGTCCAGGCGGTCCATCAAGGCACGAAACTCCGCATCCACCGCATAGCGGCTGGCGTCCAGCATGGTCGCGGCGCTCCTGGTCATAAGCTCCGCCGTTCTCAGCAGCAGTTCACTCAGGGACTTCCCCTCGCCGTTGTCCTCACTGTCCTCCTCGCTCTCCCCGGCGGGCAGCAGCTCCTCCTCCATCAGCTGGGCCAGATCATCCGGGTCGCCGCTCTCGGCGTACTCATCGGGAATGGTCCAGCCCTCGAACAGGATGTGGGCCTGCTGCTCATAGCTGCACAGGTCGCGCACAGCGCGGGCCGTCTCGCCCTCGGCCAGATCGTCCCGCAGCGCCCGCACCAGCTCCAGCAGCAGATGATACATCTCCAGCTTGTGGTCGATGTGCCTCAGATAGTCGTCCTCATGAATGAGATACAGTTCGTTGTCCATGGTAAAACTCCTTTCAGTGATCCGTCAGAGGTTGATAGGGAACGCCGATGTAATCCAGCACCTTCCCACAGCCCAATTTGTTGACGCAGAAATCGTACTGCTTGGGGTGGGTCAGGGCCATGCGCTGGAATCGGTTCGGTTCTTTCTCCAGATGGAGGCCGAACATACAGAACATACAGCCGGTCCTCTGCGCCCCGGTGGTGACCAGTTTGCCATCCCGCTCCACGATGTCCCCGTAGATGGAGGCATAGGGGAGGCAGGTCATACGCAGATATTGAAGCGCATCCTGTTCCGTCCAGAAGGACAGCGGTTTGCAGGCCGGTTCTTTGGTGTCGTAGGCGTTGCAGCCGGTTTGCAGAAAAGCCCCCTCCCGCCGCTTGCTCTCACAGGCCATGGTCCCCATGATCCCCGCCCTTCCCGTTTGTCGGGCGTATTTGTGGAGGGGCCTGGTCTTCATAGCACCGCAGCAGTATTCGGAAATGAGAAATGGCGCGTCCAAAAGGACACGCCACTTTAGATACCGCTGGCAGAACCAAGAGGGGCTTCCGTCCGAATTGAGGCCGTTCAGATGATTGATGGCCCATTTGCTACCCTTTCTGGCGTAGTAGATACGTTTTGCCACATCTTTTGATATGACCGGGTATCCATACTGCTGAATGATCTGAGTGAAGGGTATAACCGGCTGGAGCCACTCTACGTTGGGGACAGAGCGTACAAATTCTTGAATTTCCGGGTATTCCAGGCCGGTATCGGCATAGGCGGCGGGTACATCCGGGTACAGGCCCCGCACCAAATCCAGGAGTATCGTGGAATCCTTGCCGCCGCTGAAAGAGACAAAGACCCTGCCGCCGTAGTGTTCGTACCACTCCCGGATTTTTGCCTGGGTTTCCTGGATTTTCCTTGCCAGCGGCCACGCCTGCATCACAGTCAGGTCCTGCTTGGTGTAGACGGCTTCGCTCATGCGCCGCCCTCCGGGGTGATCTCGCTCAACCGGGTCGTCATAATGCGGTACAGCTCCGTGTCCTTGGGGAAACGGTCGATGAAGGGCAGGATGACATTGCCGTAGAACATGAGGCCCTCGCCCTCGCCGGAGTGGGTCACATAGGACAGCTGGTGGGGGGAAATATTCAGCTGCTTGGCGAGAATCTGCCGGTCCCCGCTTGCCTGATTGAGCATATACACAAAGTCGGAGTTTTCAAAAATGTTCTCCACTTCGCGGGAAGAAAGCAAATCCTTGACGTTTTGGGTGATGCCGGTGGGGATGCCGCCCCATTTTCTGAACCGCTTCCAGATTTCCACGCTCCAGGAGGCCAATTCGCCCTTCAAGAGCAAATGAAACTCATCGACATAGTAGCGGGTAGTCCGGCCAGCGGCCCGGTTGATGGTGACACGGTTCCACACCTGATCTTGAATGACCAGCATCCCCAGCTGTTTCAGCTGCTTGCCCAACTCCTTGATGTCATAGGCCACGACCCGGTTGTTGATGTCCACGTTGGTCCTGTGATTGAACACGTTCAGACTGCCGGTGACGTAAATCTCCAGCGCCGTGGCGATGAAGTGAGCCTCCTTCTCATCCTGCTTCAGCAGGAGGTTGTAAAGGTCCTCCAGGATGGGCATATTCTCCGGGCGGGGGTCGTTGAGGTAGTCCCGGTACACCAGCCGGACGCAGCGGTCGATCACTGTTTTCTCCACCGGCTGGAGGCCGTCTTTGCTGCCCACCACAATGTCGCAGAAGGACAGCAGGAAGTCCACCTTCAGCGACAGCGGATTCTCATCGTCCGAGTAGTCCAGGTTGAGGTCCATGGGGTTGACGTACTGCTTGCTGGTGGGGGCGATCTTAATGACCTGACCGCCCAGGCGGCGGACCAGGGGGAAATACTCTGCCTCCGGGTCGCAGATGATAATATCGTCATCGGTGACGAGGAAAACATTGAGGATTTCACGCTTGGCGCTGAAACTCTTGCCGCTGCCGGGGGTTCCGAGGATGAGGCCGTTGGGGTTTTTAAGAGCCTTTCTGTCCACCATAATGAGGTTGCTGCTCAGAGCGTTGAGGCCGTAGTAGAGGGCTTCGGGCCGGTGCTGAAACAGCTCTTGGGTGGTAAAGGGGATAAAAATAGCGGTGCTTGAGGTTGTCAAGCTCCGCTGAATCTCGATCTGATTGTACCCCAGGGGGAGGCTGCTCATCAGGCCCTGCTCCTGCTGGAAGTCCAGGCGAACCAGCTGGCAGTTATGCTTCTGGGCGATGCTGGACGCCTGGAACACGTTGTTGTCCAGCTGTCGCTGGCTGTCCGCTGTGTTCACCATCAGGAACGTCACCAGGAACATACGCTCATTCCGGCTCTGGAGGTCCTGCAAAAGTTTTTTGGCCTCCGTGCCGTAGGTGGCGAGGTCAGACGGTATCAGGTCCATGTCGTACCCAGCCCTGACCGCCTTTTTCTGCTGCTCGATCTTGGCGCTGTCCAGGTCGGTGATCTTCCGCTTCACCGTCTTAATGGCGCTGACCTGATCCACGGACTGGATATGCAGATTCACGATGAGGCTGCTCTCCATGTCCAGAAAATCCGCCAGCATACGGTCATTAAGCTCCGGGGCCATGATCTGGACGAAGGATGCCGCGCCGAACTTCCGGCCCATGCGGAACATCCGCCCGTTTTTGAACTCGAAGCTGCTGGGGGCGATGAAGTCCTTGACGGACAGGCCGCTGGGGGCCAGCCAGTCCCAGGAGAACCGAAACTGCTCCGGGCTGTCCATGTGGAAGATGCTGTGCATCAGCCGCAGGCGGTCCGCGCCGTTCAGCGGCTCCGCCGACACGCCCAGGCGCTTGAAGTTGTTGAGAATATCGGTTTCAATGCGCTCCAGCCGGGGCTTTGCCGCCTTGATGTTCTCCGCCTCAATGGAGAAGGTCAGGTACTTGGTTTTGGCAAGGCCGTTATTCCCCTTGGCAAGCTGGTTTTGCAGCATATCGGAGTATTCCGTCCGAACTGTGTTGAACTCGTCCGCCCTGGGCTGGATGCTGATGCTTTCCGAACTGCCGCGCCCCGCCGCCAAATTGAGGAAGGACAGCTGAAAGTGGATAGAACTGTCGAAATAGTTGAGAAAATCGCACCAGCCGTCAAAAATGGCGGTCTTATCCTCGTTCTGACTAAGCTGGTAGTTGATGTCCTGGAATTGGACGGTCTTGGTGTAGAGGGTATCGGTGACACGGCAGATGCCGTCCGGGAACATCCGCTGGAAGGGTATGCTGTCCTGGGCAGACAGCTCCTTGCGGTCGTTCCGTTTGTTTGCGGCGATAACAGCCTCAATCTCTTTCCGCTCCGCCTTGGTGAGCTTTTTGCCGCTCCTGGGCTGGACCGGGGCCTGTTCCTCGGCTTTACCGAACAGGCGGAGAAAGAACTGTTTAACCGCCTTGAACAATCCGATAGACCTCCTTATCTAATTTGTCCTGCCGTTCCAGCACCGCGTAGAAATTGTTGGTGCGGTAGGGGCGCTGACGCGGCCGCAGGAAGATGGTGCGGACGATGCTGCCCACAACCTTCTCCATGGGCTGGCCGTTCTTTTCGTAGACCCCCAAAAGGAAAAAGGGCAGCATCACCAGGATCATGCACATGGCGGCAGTGCTGCTCCCCAGGGGCCGCAGCAGCAGAAAGAACAGCGGCGCTCCGATGAGCGCCCCGCCGCCGAAGCAGATCAGCTGGCGCTTGGTGAGGTTGAACATGACCTTGGTTTTCACCTTCGTCAAGTCCTTGGGTACGGGGACGTATGCCAAATGTATCAAACCTCCTTCTTCATGCTTGTATGGATGTAATCTTCAAATCGTGTCACGGTATGAAAGATTCTCTTGTTATTCACCCAGCGTTGCAGCTGCCGGGTGATTTTGGGAGCGGTGGGCCGCTCATAGACCATCACATAGGGGTCGTAGCCCAGGCCCCGCAGGGTGTTGACCCGGTACAGGTCCTGCTCATGGGTGCTGCCGAAGTTGGTGAGGACATAGACCCGCCTCCGCCGGTCGCTCTTGATATTTGTCAACTCCACAAAGCGGCGAAAACACGTCGTAAGGTCGGTTTCTGGATCATCCCAGGCGAAATGGACCGCCTTTGTCCTCACTCTGTTCAGCAGGGCCACGTTGTCCGGGGTAGTCAGGCGAATGTCCAGCCCCTGGGAGAAGTCCACCAGGGCGCTGCTCTCCGCCAGCTGAAGCAGCAGACGCTCATGGTCCGGGCAGGCCAGCAGATTGGCGTCCAGCAGCTTGATCTCTTTCTGCCCGTCCCAAAATTCGGAAAGGTCGGCTACCTGTCGGCTCCGCCGCCCTTCTTTGCCGGACACGATGCAGAACGGACACGCTCTTGGACAGCCACGGGTGAGAAAACCGTAGGCGATGTCCGGGAATTGCGGATATAGGCCGTAATCCGGGCGGCTGTGCTCCACCGCCTCCGGGAGATCGGGGCCGGGGCCATAGCCGGTCCCGCCTTTGATGACCTCCCCGGCGTTGGCGATGTAGATGTTGTCCCTGGAATAGGTATCGGTGAATACCCGGCTCTTGTAGACCACATCATACCAGCCTGCCGGTTTCCACCACTCTACCGTGTCCCCCAGGGCCTTGTGGTAGGCGGACAGCTTCATTAGGCAGAGATTCGGAAAGTTATGGGAATCTACGTCAACGAGGCCGATTTTCATGCGCCCGTCTCCATCACCTGAGAGATGCCCTGCATGATATAGGCGGCGCATGGGACGGCGATGCTGTTCCCCAACATCTGGAACCGGGCGGTATCGCTGATTTTTTCTCCGTTACAGCCGCATTCTGTCCAAAAATCTTTGAATCCCATCAACCTCTCGGCCTCTATGGGCATAAGGCGGCGGGCAATCAGGTCCACATATCCAGCGCATAGGACGGCGCTCTGTTGTCCGGCCAGCATGGTGGGAGCCGTCTCATCCTGATAGCCGATGCCGCCCGCCGCGCTTCCGGCCTTATAGCGAAATCCCGCGCTGGCGACAATGGGCCGGTCATGGTCACAGGTCAGTGTGGGGGCGGCGTCTGCCATGATCTCCGAATTTGCCTGCGTGGTCGCCATGCACAGCGTTCCAGTCACTACATGAGGTCTGCCAGCCTTGCAGAGGGTGGGCTGGACAGGTTTCATGCTGGAGCGGTTTGTCTTGCTGGTAATCTGCTGCAAATCGAAACCAGCGGCCACGATGGGCAGATTGCCGTGGGTCTGACTGCGGAGGGTGGGTGAGAGGCCGGACCGCTCCACCGTCATGGAACTGCCGCCCTGGTCGTTCAATATCTCCATCGTCCGGGGAACAAACAGATATTGGTCGTTCCTCGTTGCCAGGGTCCCGCTTTTTTCCACCTGTACCAGCGGTCCCTTGCCGCCGCCCTCACAGCCGCAGCGGATACGCATGGTCGCGGGTATCAGCTCCCCCGCGCCTGCCGTTCCAGCGCCGCTTTCAGTAAAGGCGGTAAGTCCTTGCCGCGGCGTTCCGCCCGCCTCAAAATACCCGCGCAGGCTTTTTGGGACAAAGAGTATTTCGCTGGCGCTTCTGTCTCTAAAATCTGCGACAAGAAACAGGCGCCTGCGCCGCTGTGCTGTGCCGAAATATTGGGCGTCGTACACGCACCAAGCGAGATCAACGCCTCCGCTTCGTACCATTCCGGCGTCCGCCCACTTTCCAGATCGAGGCATTGGAACTTCGGCCTTTGTGAACGATTGGAGGACAATCTGATAGTCACGCCCTCCAGCGGATGACAGAGCGCCGGGGACGTTCTCGAACAGCGCGAACCTTGGGTATTTGCCATTTGTCGCCTCCCTCATTTCAAAAATAATGCGAATGGCCTCCATGAAAAGGCCGCTTCGTTCGTCTGCCAGCCCCCGGCGCTGGCCCGCAAGAGATAACCCCTGGCACGGGCTTCCAAAGGTGATGATGTCAACCGGGGGAAGTTTAGCCCCGTCCAGCCGGGTCACATCGCCAACGTGGGCCATATCCGGGAAAAATTTCTTTGTGACCGACACGCAGGACGGCACGATCTCGCTGGCCCACAGAGATCGGATGCCATAAAAAGAGGCGGCATAGGGAAATCCCCCAATGCCGTCAAATAAAGAACCTAATGTTATTTCTCGCAAACAGATACCTCACAGATTCTTCTCATAGCGCAGCTTTTTTTGCGGCGGGCAGAGATCAGCCGCGGGGCGGCGGCTTCCCGTCCATCGGACCCCGCCAGCAGGACCGGCGCACAACCAGCCCGCCGCCCGGAGGCTGGTTCCTGGTTCGGTGTCCAGGGTATAGGTGATGATCTTGCGGTAGCCCATAGCTTTTGCCGCCCGTGCCGCCGCCGCATAGAGCATACTGCAAGCGTTTTTCTCCCCGGTGGTACACAGGCGGTTGACCTCTAGCGTCAGGCCGTCATCTAGATAACGGCTGACAGGACGGCCCATGATGGCTACGCCCACAAGCTGACCGTCCTGGGAACAGCCTATGGAAAACTTGTGGCCGGTCACGGCCTTGTGGTGGCGGTGATGCCGGTCAACAAAGGCGTTGGCCTCCCGCAGAGAGAGCGGTGTCAGGTACAGCACCGTCACCGTTCCCCCCGGTCCACATTTTTATTCGGGGCGGCAGGCTGCTTCGCCACCTGGGCTTTTTTCTGCTCCAGCTTATCCAGCACCGAGGGCCGCTGCATCGCCCGTTCTCCACGGGATGCGATGCGCTCCACCGCCCTCTGATATTCGCCCAGAACGGCGCTGTTAATGGCCTCCCGCATTTCTTTTGTGGTCGGATGGCAAATATCCTGGAATTTGCCCTGACCATCCTTGCGGTCAGGCATGGTAACAAAGATGCCATTTTTGCCGTCCATGACCCGCAGGCCCTTCACGGCAAAACATCCGCCCAAGATGATATTGGCGGTTGCCAGGATATTGCCCTCCCGCTGAGTGGGATAGACCTTCACCTCCAGGTCCAGCTTGGCGGGAGTTTGTTCGCCTCCGGCCTCCGGCGTTTTAATTTCGTCCATTTTTCACGCTCCGTCTTATAGTAGTGTCGCCCAGCACATCAGTGGGCGGAGAAAATTGCTTTTGCGAGGCTCCCGGTCTTGAACAGGGTGAAGCACAGCAGCACCGTGTACCCCATGCAGGTCCAGATGGCCCTGCTCACATCGCCGCCAGTGCCAATGTTTTGAACGAGTACGGCGTAGATCGCCACGCAGATCATAATGAGAAACGCCTGGAATCCCAGGGCGAACAGCGATCTGAGATAATTCTGGCCCATACCGCCCCACTCCTTGCCCATCATCGCCGCCATGGGGATGGGGGCCACACTGGTAACGAGGTATATTTCAATCATCCTCCCGAAGGTAATCAGGAAGATGCAGATGGTGAGCGCCCACATGGTAATGCCCACGAACATGGACTGGAACCACAGACCCAGCAGCGGCCCCAGGTCCATCGCCTCCAGCTGTGCCTCCAAATCGGGCAGGATAGTGGCAAAGTTGATGCTGGTGCTGCCCACGATCACGCCGGAGGCGTTGTTGACTACGCTGTTCGCTACATCAAACACAGCCATGACGATATTCCAGGTGTTGGACACGATAAGGACCGCGCAGGCGGTTTTGAATGTCCATTTGAAGAACATCCAGATGTCCACATCATGGAGGTTGTTACGGTCCACCAGCAGCTGAATCAGCTCCAGCGTCATCACGATGGTCAAAATAATGCCCGCTATGGGAAGGATCACGGTGTCGGACAGACTGCGTACCATATTGAAGATACCGCCGTTCCACGCCTGGGGGGTCAGACCTACCTGTGTGGTGATGTCTCCCACCTTCTCATTCACGCTGTCGAACATCCCGGAGAGGTTGCTGAGAATACCGCTGATAAGCAGCTCTTTCAGCCAATCCGCGATAGCGTTAAACAGGAAATCTATGGAGTATCCTCTCCTTTCCGGCCAGCGGAGCGCCGCAGGCCGTGTTGTTTAGGTAGGCCGGGGGCCTCCCCCGCCAGAGGCGGGAGAGGCGCACCGGCGATGGCTTCCTGCCGATCAGGTAGTGGTGAACAGGCCGGACAGCAGGGGGACCAGGGTGATGCCGATGAGGGCCACGCCGCCGCCCGCCATGAGCTGCTTCATACCCTGGCTCTTGGCGCCAGGGTTATCGTTGCCGTAGCCCTCCAGAAGGTTGATCGCACCCCACACGCCCAGGCCAGCGCCCAGGGCCACCACCAGGGTCTGAAGCACACCAATAGCAGAATTGAAAAAAGCCATAAATCGTTCCTCCAAAAATAAATGTTATTTTTGAAGGCACATCCTCCGTGTCCTTTCGTGTACTTTAACAGCGCCGATTACTCGGCTCCATCACTGTCTACGTCTACTTCGTACACGTCGTAAACATCATCGGATTTAGGTTTTAGCCTGGTGGATAGAAAACGCTCTATGTCGAAAGCGTTTTTCTTATCACTGTCGGACAAGTATTTATATAGGGGGTGTCTGGTGAGGTCGTACTTGTCCGATAAAAACGGCCTCACGCCCCTCAGCTGTAAAATGCACTTGCCGCCGTCCAGCACGGCCAACTCGTCCACATCCATGAGGGCCTTGCCCAGCTTCTGATAGTTGAGGGAGTGGGATGTTTCCCTCCCCCGACTTTCACCTGTGTTGTAGGTGTCAATGGTTTCCTTCCCTAGCTGGGCCGACAGCTCTTTCAGCGTAGTCGGCTCTTTGCCGCCCAGGAAGATGGAGCAGTCGCAGTTGCCGATAATGGTGTCGGCGTTGTCCTTGTATAGGGCCTTTAACTGGCTCTGCGCTTGCAGCACCAGACAGGCGGAAATCTCACGGCTTCGGATGGTAGCCATCAGCTTTTCCAGCCGGGGAATCTGGCCGATGTTGGCGCACTCGTCAATGAGGCAGCGCACATGGACCGGCAGACGCCCGCCGTACACATCGTCCGCCTTTTCACATAGCAGATTGAACAGCTGGGTGTAGCAGAGGGAGATCAGGAAGTTAAAGCTGTCATCCGTGTCGCTCATAATGAGGAACAGGGCCGTTTTGCGGTCCCCCAGGGTGTCCAGCTCCAACTCATCGTAAGCCGTGACCTCCCGGACTTCCGCAATATCGAACACCGCCAGCCGAGCGCCGCAGCTCACAAGGATGCTCTTGGCGGTCTTGCCCGCGCTTAACTTAAATTTTCGGTATTGGCGCACGGCAAAGTGGTTGGGGTCCTTTTCCTCCAGCTCCTCAAACATCAAATCCACCTGATTTTTGAACTCCTCATCGTCCTCCCGGACCTCCATGGAATTGATGAACTCCACCAGAGTAGAGAAGTTTTGCTCCTCCTCCGGGGCCTCATAGTGGATGTATCCGATGAGCGCCGTATAGAGCAGCGTCTCGGCCTTCTCCCAGAACGGGTCCCCGCCTTTTCCATCGCCGCGAGTGTTGGAAATCAAGGCAGTTACCAGCTTTAAGATGTCTTTTTCACTGTGAATGTACGCAAAAGGATTGTAGTGCATCGACTTCTTAAAGTTGATCGTGTTCAGAATCTTGATCCTATACCCGTTGCGCTGCAAAACCTTCCCGGTGTCCACAACGAGGTCCCCTTTCGGGTCAGTCACTACGAACGATACCGGGTAAGAGCTTGACGTACACTGGAGCAAATTCGGTTTAAGGACGTAGCGGGTCTTGCCGCTGCCTGATCCACCGATGACCAGCATATTTTTGTTCCGGGCGGTCTTGGGGTCCTTGGGGCGGCTGTTCATGGTGAGCCGCTCCGTCTGGGTCAGGATGATGTTGTCCTCGAACTTGGGGGCGATGAACGGGGCGATGTCGGCCTGTGTTCCCCAACGTGCCGTGCCGTACTCGGCATTGTGGCGGTATTTCTTGGCGTTCTTCCCTTTGAGGTAGACCGCCAGCCGGAGGCCCAGGCCGCAGGCGATACCCACCAGCAGATCAACGGGGTGGAAGCTGGGGGCGGCGGACTGAAACGCCAACACAAAGCCGCTCATAATCCGCAGCAGCTTCTCGGACAGGCCGGTGCCGGGGGCCAGCCGCCACGCCTGTCCCAGCTTGGTGGCGTAGAGGCCCAGGACGAAATAGGGGATGTTGGGAATGATGATTTTCTTGAGATTTTTCTGTGTCACCGCTCCAACACCTTCTTTTTGATCTTCTCGCCGGTGTCCCGAACCGTGTCCTTGAACTGCGCCAGCTTTTGCAGCACCGAGGGCCGGGAGGCTTTTTTCACCTTCTGCTGATTGTACTCGGTGAAAGCGGCGGTGATGGCGTCCGCATCCCTGCTCTTGAAGAAAATCAGGAACCGGGGCGGGTCATGGTCCTTATCCCGTTTGATGGCATAGTCCACGCCGTACTTCCGGGCCACCCGGTCAAACTGCCGGATAGAGGGGTCTGTGACCTCCACATTGGACACACCCTGATTCTGCCCGATCAATTCCTTTACGGACTGCTTGCCGCAGGGTTTCACAGGGCCGTCACGGGCCTTTTGCGCCTTGACCTCCTTGCGGTGGGCCAGATATTTGGCGATTGCAGCCTTGAACATCCGCCCGGTGAACTTGGTTCCGTTGATTGCCAGGGCTATGGTTTTGTTTTCGACTTCCTCCTGGATGAAAAATCACTCCCTTCCTCCAGAGTAGGGCCGCGCCGGTGGGCTAGGGCGGGACCACCAGCCAGCGCAGCAGAAGTTTTCCGCGCTTCATAAAATTATCGCTCCTTTTCCCGGTATTTCTGCCGGTGTTATAGATACCCATATACGCTATATTTTTTGAAAATAGGGGTTGACAAAAGTTGTGCTTTTGCATATACTAATCATATCAAATAATTTTGATGTGAGGTTAGTACAATGGATAACGCCCATCAGGAACACGCCAAGGTCTTTAAGGCTTTGTGTGACCCAAAACGTCTGGCAATCCTCTCCCTCCTTCGGGGCGGCGAGAAGTGCGCTTGCGTTTTGATGGACCAGTTGGGAATGGCACAATCCGCCGTTTCCTATCACATGAAGATTCTATGTGAATCGGGTATTGTCGTGAGCCGTCAGGAAGGGAAATGGACCCATTACAGTCTGAGCAGTACGGGCAGCAAGGCCGCTGTTGAACTGCTGCTGTCTCTGACAACGCCCAGCACAGAACAGGACCGTTGCTGTGGATGAAAAAAGCCATCGTCCGGGGATGGCTTTTCTTTCGACACAACACATCAAAATATTTTGATATGATTATCTGATTGGAGGTACTCTTATGCTGATCCTTCGTTCCCTGTGGCTGTTCATCCAGGACCAGGTTCTTGGAATGAAATGGCTGAATGTGCTGATTGGGGACCTGCTCTCTTTGCTGGGCCTGGATACGGCCTCACGGCTGGGCGGCAGCGTCCAATTCTTTGTGTACGATGTGGTCAAAATCACGGTACTGCTGTGCTTCTTGATTTTCGTGATCTCCTACATCCAAAGCTACTTCCCGCCGGAGCGCAGCAAGCGGATATTGGGGCGGTTCCACGGCATTGGTGCGAACATCATATCCGCGTTGCTGGGTACGGTGACGCCTTTCTGCTCCTGCTCGTCCATCCCGCTGTTTATCGGCTTTACAAGCGCCGGGTTGCCGCTGGGGGTTACATTCTCGTTCCTGATTTCCTCTCCAATGGTAGACCTGGGCAGCCTGATCCTCCTAATGAGCATTTTCGGTGCTAAAGTTGCAATCATCTATGTGGTGGTCGGCTTGGTGATCGCCGTGGTAGGCGGCACTCTGATTGAGAAACTACACATGGAGCCTTATGGTGATCGCCGTGGTAGGCGGCACTCTGATTGAGAAACTACACATGGAGCCTTATGTGGAGGAATTTATCCGCAACGCTGGCAGCGTGGACATTGAATCCCCAACACTGACCAAACGGGAACGGGTTCAGTTTGCGAAAGAACAGGTTGTTTCCACGTTCAAGAAAGTATTCCCTTATATCCTGATTGGTGTGGGTATTGGCGCAGTCATTCACAACTGGATTCCAGAAAGCTGGATCGAAGCGGTGTTAGGCGGCAGCAATCCGTTCGGGGTTGTCCTTGCCACGCTGGTGGGCGTCCCCATGTATGCGGATATTTTCGGCACTATCCCGGTGGCGGAGGCCCTGCTCTATAAGGGCGCACAGCTCGGCACGATCCTGTCCTTCATGATGGCTGTCACAACACTGAGCCTGCCGTCTTTGATTATGCTCCGCAAGGCCGTAAAGCCGAAGCTGCTGGCGCTGTTTATTAGCATCTGCACCATTGGCATTATCATTGTCGGCTATCTGTTCAATGCGTTCCAATTTTTGCTGATATAAATTTTTAGGAGAAATCAATTATGGGACTGTTCAGTAAGAAGAAAGAAGAAGCAAAATCCTGCTGCTGTGGTGGCAACTGTACCCCAGAAACGATGGCACAGGCAGAGACGGCAAAAGCCGCTGCCGGGGTCAAGGTGCTGGGGACCGGATGCGCCAAGTGCAACGCCCTGGAAGATGCTGTTCGTGCCGCCCTCACGGAGCTGGGGATGGATACGGCCATTGACCATGTGACGGACTTCACGCAGATCGCCGCCTATGGGGTCATGACTACTCCGGCGCTGGTAGTGGATGGGAAAGTGGTGTCGTATGGCAAAGTGTTGAAGAAAGAAGAAGCCAAAGCGTTGATTCAGAAGGTACGGACATAATACCTGTTGGAAGGGTGCAGATGTGAAGCGTCTGCACCCTTCAGACCTATCAAGGATTTCTTTATCTCTCCTTTTCCCGGCATTTCTGCCGGTGTTGCAGATATTCGTTCCAGTCTTTCCCACGGGGCGGGGGCTTATAGGACACCACATAGCCCTGCTGGGCGTATTTTCCCTTCATGCGCTCCGCCGCCTCTCTGCCAGGATCGTCAGCATCCAGGCAGAGGAAAATGTACTTGATATGGGGATTCTCCCGCAGATAGCTGTCCAGCGGTCCCTCATAGAGGCCGCAGAGGGCCACGGCGTTCCGGGTCATATCCCGGTGGAGGGTGCAGAAGCTCATCAGGTCGATGGGGGCCTCAAAAACGTGTACCCGGTCCGTGGCGGCGTCAGCCGGGAGGCAAAAGCCGGTTTCTTTATCGCTGCTGGGAACACCGCCCCGGAAGGATTGGCCGTTTTTATCATAGGTCCCCCGCTGGGCGGCGAATACCGGGGCGTTCTCCCGGTTTTTGCCCACGAAAACGCAGTTGTGGTGTCCCGCCTCCTCATACAGCAGACCGGCCTCCACAAAGCCCCGGATGACTGGCGGGGCGATACCCCGCTTTTTCAAATAGGCCGTCACCCGCCGCTGGTCCTCGTTGGCCGGAGGCAGGACAAAGGGTACAGGCTCCGGCGCGGGCCGCTCCTTCCGATGCACAGGCGGCGGGAGATCAAGAGAATCCCGGCTCCGGCCATTCCAGGCCAGCAGGAACTCCACCGCCTCCGGGAAAGACTTGCCCTCAAAGTGCTGCATAAAGTCGATGGCGTCTCCGCCTGTCCTTTCGGAATAGCGATACCAGGTGCGCCGGTTCTTGATCCGCAGGCTGTCCATCTCCCTGGTAGTGTAGTAGCTGCCCACCCGTTTGACCTGATAGCCCAGGGAGGTCAGCAGATCGGGGAGGTCTGTGTCCTTGGCGTTGGCTAGATCATTGGCCGTAAAAGAAATATCTTCACGCTCCTTCCGGCCAGCCGTCCGGCGGTCACTTTTTCCCGCAGCTCCGGCCCTGGCCCTTTACGGTCAAAATACCATCCAGGGTGGTGGCGGTGATGTGCAGCCGCTCGGCGGTGGCGATGTCGTTCTTCATGGCCTCGGTGACAGTATCACCGCAGACCACCAGCACATGGGAGCGCCGCAGGAAGTCACGGCCCATGTCCAGGCCGTCCTTGTGCTCCTGGGGAATCTTGTCGTTGAGGATGGGGGACAGGAACAGCAGCGGGCAGATGGGGGTGTACCCGGCGTCGTAAACCTGACGGCAGTAGTGCAGGGCGTACTCGTTGTCCTGGTATTGGGTCCCCGTCCAGGGAGCGGTGATGTAGGCAAAGGGTCGCTTCATGGTGATTACTCCTTTCGCCGCTTTGCGGCCATAAAAATAAGCGGCCCTTTAGCCGCCGTTGCTCATGTCGTGGTTGACCAGCATGGTGTAGTGATTGTCGGTGGTGGCCGGGGCGTTGAACAACGCCGCCAGCAGATAGGCCCTGGTGTTCCAGACGCGGGTGGTGTTCTCCTGGATGCCGTCAAGGACCTTGCGGATATGCTCGGAGTTGAGCTGTTCAAACCGCTGCTGAACAAAGGCGGTGGGGTACTCCGCATCCCGCCCGATCTTCATGGTGGGCGACCGGCTGAGTGCGACCTCCAGCATGATCTCCACAAACTCGTCAAGCTGGGTCTGATTGCACAGGTCGGCGATCAGGTCGTACTCGATCTGAGCCTTAATATCCTCTCTCCGCTCAAAAATTTCTTTCATTCCTTCCACAGGGGCCGCAGGCGCTGCCGGTGGCGTGGAGGGGGCAGGGGGAGGGAATGAATGAATATTTGGTCGCTGAGTATTTAATTTTTTAGTATTTGATTTCTTAGTATTTAATAGCGCGGGGTTTTCCGCCGATGGGTCAGCCATATCCGGCTCCACCACATCCGGGTTTCCCGGATATGGTAAAGTCGTATCCGGGGGAGGCGTATATGGACTGGCAGTATCCGGGTCAGCGGGGGCCGGTTCCTGGGGGCGCTCATAGATGATGTATTCGGTGTCGGTAATGCGCCCGTTGGCCCCTCTGAGCTGGTTGCGGACCATGTATCCGGCCTTTTCCAACTCTTTCAGAGCGTTGCCGATGGCCTCCAGGCCCTCCTTGCAGATGGAGGATAGGCCGCGCATATTAAAATTCCAGTCATCCGGCAGACTGAGCATCAGGGACAACAGCCCCTTTGCTTTCAGCGACAGATTGGTGTCTTTCAGATGATGGTTGCTCATAACGGTGTAATCCCTGGTCCGTTCTACACGATAGACGGCCATAGTCGATCACTTCCTCATTCAAAAATTGGGGTCGCTACTGTTTTGTCAGCTTCAAAAACGACGCTCCTTCCTGTCAATGATGACGTTATTCCTGTTCCTGGGCTTGCTTCTTCTGAATATCCAGGGCGGCAATGCCGTACCGGGCGATCAGCAGGGCATTGACGATGAGGCAGAAAGCGGTGGAATCCACAACCTCGTTGTCAGCCAGATCGTTGAGGGCGATGCCGTCCCCGTTGGCGTAAATGTCCCTGGCCGCGCCCAACAGGGTGTAACCGTGGGGCGAGATGCCCTTGGTGGTGGCATAGCTGAACATGATGCCGTCCCGGTAGAAGCAGTTGGCGGTGCGCTTGGCGGTGTCCTGGTCGGAGGTCAGCAGATACATGGCGGCGATGTAGGCAGGGGTGTCCCTCCGCCGGTCGCTGCCCTCTCTGGCCCGCAGCGCCTGCATCCGCTGCCGGTGGCCCTCGTCCAGCCACATGGACCCACGGAACAGCCGGACGGCGGTGTGCAGCTTGGCCTCCAGCTTGGGGTCATGGGGAAAGCTATCCAGCAGGGCCTCCTCGTAGCCGACAGCACCGGCCTCGATGCGCTCCGCCAGCCAGGGGCATACCGCGTGGGCGCAGCCCCGCTTTTTCCCCCGGTATTCGGTGCAAAACTTACAGTCTACATCCTCCATCTCATACTTAAAATGAGAGGTTTTCTGCATGAAGTGAAAAAATCTCCTTTCCCGGACATAAGAAAACCGGGCAGAGAAAAGTTCTGCCCGGTGGATGTCCGATATAGAATTGTGATGTTACCTCTCCTGGCTCCGCTGGCGCTTTTTCAACCAGCTTTCCAGCAGATTGATGATGGTTTCCTCCATCTTTTTCGGAGTGTAGGACTTGGGAAAATATTTCCGCAGGGTGTCGGTGGTCAGCACGATGCGGTCCACCTCCGGCTTTTTCTGCTCTGACATAACGGACAGCATGGTGTCCTCATTCAGTTTCCCTTCCTGGCTCATTTTCTTCATGCGCTGGGCCTGAGACAAGGAGGGTGTGGCCTGTTCGCTCTCCATAGTTTCCACCAGGAGGGCTTGCTCCGCTGGTTTCAGATAGGAAATTTCCACAGCTGGGGTCATAGCGATTTTCTTATCATCCACCATCTGTTGGAGTTCCGGGGACAGTTCATTAAGGCGAATATACCGTTGCACTTGGGCGCGGCTTTCGCCAGCCTCCGCCGCTACGATCTCAACGCTTTTTTTGGTGTCCAACTTGTGCTCAACTTGAGCACAAGTTAAATCCGTTCTCTGCCCTTGCCGCTTAATAGCCTCCAACTTCATTTTGAGGGCTTTTGCTTTCTCCATGGGAGAGATGTTCTCCCGCTGGATATTGGTGTCCACCATAATAATGATGGCCTCATCCCGGTCCAGATTCCGAACAATAACCGGCATAGTATCCAGGCCAGCCAGTTCGCAGGCCCGTTTACGCCGGTGTCCGGCTACCAGCTCATAGCCGCCGCCCTCTCTGGGGCGGGCGATAGCGGGGGTGAGTATTCCCCGCGCCTTTACGCTGTCCAGAGTTTCCTTCATAATATCATCGTCATCCTTCACAGAAAAGGGATGATCCGGAAAGGGGTGCAGCTCAGTCAGAGGAATGATCTGTACCCGCTCCAGGGCGGCGTCCTGTCTGCTTTCCTCCGTGGAGAACAGGTCATCGACTGAGGCCAGCTCTACTTTTCTCGCGCTGCTTTTCAATCGCTATCACCTCCCGTGTCAGATTTTGATACGCCGCCGCCACTTTGCCGCCGGGGTCATGGGCGAAGATACTCTTTCCCTCGGCGCTGGCCTCCTTGGCACGGACGGAGTGGGGAATCTCCGAAGAAAAAACATTGATCTTGCTGCCGTAGGTATCCCGGATCAAACCGGCGATTTCCTTGGCAAAGTTGGTTCGGTTGTCCACCATCGCCAGCAGGATGCCGTCGATCTGGAGCTTGGGATTGATCTGCCGCCGCACCTTGGCGACCGTCTGGAGAAGCTGCTCCAGGCCCTTGGCCGGGAGGTACTCAGCGGAGACGGGGATAATGAGACGGTTGGCAGCAGCCAGGGCGTTGACGGTCAGCATCCCCAAAGACGGCTGGCAGTCCAGCAGGATATGGGTGTACTGCTTCCGCACCGTGTCCAGGTACTGCCGGAGAATCGTCTCCCGGCTCATGGCGTTCACCAGGGAGACTTCCATACCGGACAACTGGATGTCTGAGGGCATAAAGTCAAAGCCCTCCGGGTGATGCAGGATGCCCTCGCCGGGGGTGATGGGCTGGTCGGTCAGGACCTTGCCCATCATGTCGGAGATCGTGACGGGCAGGCGGTCCGGCTGGGGATTGCCCAGGCTGATGGTAAGACTGGCCTGGGGGTCCAAGTCAACCGCCAGCACCTTTTTCCCGGCTTGGGCCAGACCAGCGGCCAGATTGACGCAACTCGTCGATTTCGTCACGCCACCTTTTTGATTGACAAGCGCCAGAATTTGTGCGTTCATGTTGGTTCACTCCCATGCTAAATTCTCTGCGGTACAAATTGGGTCGAAAAAAGGAAGAACACAACGTAACTTGCGTTCTCCCTTGAAAACAATATGCTTTTGTCGAGCATGGGGGATTTCCTGTCATAACCTTTTGGGACTGTTTTGAGAGCCAATCGCCGCAAACCCGGATGATTACTGACTTTTTTCTTTTAGGATTACCCTTCCTGAATAGAACGTGTTCTTCAGGATATTGCGAAACGGGGTGATGTCCATGGCGCTCTTGTTCAGCGTGTCCACCCCGTCGTTGACGGAGATATAGCGCACCCCATGCTCCG
>Ga0209694_1000517_pt1 | contig 61770 bp, 47 predicted proteins | sample GluameincwithD2O_FD_187499 | JGI IMG/M metagenome (GOLD analysis project Ga0209694, IMG submission 187499) | Mouse cecum microbial communities from Vienna, Austria - Glucosamine amended microcosms incubated with D2O (SPAdes) (version 2) | ecosystem: Host-associated > Mammals > Digestive system >... | reverse complement strand
CTTCTAGTGTTGGTAACGTTGGTAGCTTTGTTACCTCTTTTACCTCTTTTGGTGCTTCTCCATGTCCATTATTCTCAAACGTCACCGTATAGGTTGTTACCTCTACTGGTGGGTTTGGTGGTGTTGGTTTTGGGTCATCTGTTTTACATGCTGCTAATCCTAGCGTGGCTGCAGCCGTCACCAAACCAAGAAAAATCTTTCTTTTCTTCATTTTATCTTCCTCTCTTCTAATTTCTTATTTTGGAAATACAAAATATTTATATTATAATTATATCACATTCGTACATATTGTAAAGCGTTTTCTTAATTCACATAAAAAATTAAGTATACGCTGTCGATTTCTAGGTCTATTCTGTTTTTTTCAAATTAATATAAAATTAGCATATTGAAATTACAATACCTATAGCCTATTTTGATTCTATCTTTTTTCTTTGTTAACTTCATTTTAAAAACCCAATTATCCTTTCTTGATTTCTCAAGTCCAAATAATTGGGTTCACTTTACCTAGCTGGGGATTTTCTAAAACAAAAAGAAGAGAGCTGGTCTATTGACCCAGCTCTCAAATTTAACTTATCTTAAATTGATTTCTTTGGTAGCCTCATTAAATTCCCATATGTTTTCTAAATCAAATTGTAATGAAGTTTCAATAAATGTTTTTGTAATTTCCCACTCATATTCGTAGGTATCTTCATTTAAAATGGCAAGATCAAATACGATAGAGGTAGAATTAATATACTGCGTATAGTATTCTTTCCAAGTACCATAATTTACTTCAGTTTCGTAAATACCACCCACTGTATAAACTGCACGACCACAAATTGGATTTGTGTTTTTATGAGCATACAATTGCGTTGCTCCTGCTTTTTGGGCTTCCTTAGCATCTAAATATGAGCCAGCAAAATAGAAGGTAGCATCTGAGAAATTATGCTTAATTACTACATGTCCTTGACCATTATCAAAATCACCAATGATACCTGCATTATAGTTTCCTTTTGCAATTATAGTTCCTTCATAATAGCAGCGTTCAATATGGGTATAGTAAACAGAGCTTTCATTTTTGACTCTACCAACGATACCACCAGTGTTACCACCAGCATCATTGCCATCACCAATAATTGCCTTTACATAACAATCCATAACGGTAAGCTTAAATGTAGACTGGTCATTATTTTTTTGACCATTTCCAACAATACCACCTGCATACTTATTTACTGCACTAATAACATATTTATTATCCTCAAATTTTTCAGGAATTGGATTTACTAAGGAACACTGCGTTATATAGTTTTCTCCACCCGTAACTTGACCAACTAACGCTGCAACACCTTCTCTACCTTTAGCGGATATATTAGTCATCTTAATATTATGTAAATATCCACCCTGAAGATCTCCAATAATACCAACCTGTTTTCCAGCAGTAGTATCTGTATTATGAATTGTAATTGAATCAAAATTAACATTCATGATCGTTCCATTTGCAACCTTGAAGAAAACATTAACTGTCTTATCGGCTGAAGCTCCAGTTATCGTTATATTTTTAATGGTATGTCCATTTCCATTGAACAATCCACTAAAGGATTTTGCTTCTGTCTTAGAAGGAATTGCCCATTCATAATCCTTAAAATCTAAATCCTTAGACAGGGTATAAATTGTAGTGGTTGAAGGCGTCTCCTCGCCTTTCTTTCCTGTACTTGCTAAATTCTTAAATTCATCTAATGTATCCACTGTAATTAATTCTGTTTGACTTGAATAAATCATTGCAGAGGTATTAGATTGATTTTTATTCGTAACCATATAATAAATATATTGTATCTTATTAGTGGTTATATCAGCTGCAAAATTTGCAACAATCGTATCAGAATTAATTTCTACCTTTTGTAAATTTGGATGAGCTAAAAAGCTTTCATAGGTTAAATCTTCTAAAGGTGTATCAGAAACTATGGCATTTAAATCACCATAAATGTTAGATAGCTTACCACTAATTGTAAAGCCATCCTTATTTAAGGAAACTAAAGAAATGGAATTTTTAAAATCAATATTCCAGCCTGGATCTACGACATAAACATTATAGGTATAGGAGGAACGAATGGAAGGATCACTCTTAAGTACCGCACAAGCAGTAACCTCATAAACTCCAGAAACAGAGGTATAAACATTATCCACTTTATGGAAGCTAGAATTTCCATCTGTTGCATATCTATAGCTATATTCCATATCATATAAACTGATAGGGAATTCTGTATGGGTAATAGAGGAGGCATCTAAAGGATAAATTTTTGGAGCTATAAATTGAGTATATAAATCCAAACGTATTAAGTGATCTCCAGTAGAAACTAGTTGACCTAGAGTCAAATTTCTTCCCTTTACAATCACTTCAAATTCTTTTTTCTTTTCTACGTCTCCTGAGGTTATAGTAGCTGTTAAAGTAACCTTGGTTTCTGTAGAAGGAGAGTTAACCTTAATTTTACTAAACACTGCTCCAGAAACAGAGGTTTTTTCTTCATGCTGAACCTCTAATACTGCTGAATTTGAAGATTCCCAACGAATATCACAGCCTTGTATAATCTTAGCTATTTCAAAATCCTGATAAACCGCGTCCTGAGCAGCCAATATTTCTAAGGCATTATAAGCAGCCTCAACATTAACCTCATCAATTCTTTTACAATTTTTAAAATCTAGTAATTCATAATGTGTATATTCTTCATCTGTACCATGAGTAAGTGTTGCACCTACGGACTTACCATTAGCATAGGTAAGTAGCTTAGAATCTGTAAGCTTGCAAGTATCCTTTAAATTTACAGATAAATCCTCATTTCTTAAGGTAGTGTGCATACTTGTTAAATCACTAACATGCTCAACGTCACTACATTTTGCATTAATTGGATCTAAGCTGGCAAAGGATGCTGCAGAAATATCCTTAAAATCTACTCCATTAGATAAGGCTACATCTGTACTTTCAGAACGATAGGCTGACGCATCCTCATAGGAAGTAAACGCCTTATATACCTCTCCATTAGAATATCCCGTCTGGAATATACTATAAGCTGTACTTCCTCTAAATCTATCCTCATTGTAAGAGCTATCTCCTGCCGAAACATCATACCCCTTTTGATTACTGATAAAGGATAATACACCATAATAGGAGTTATAGCTCTTAGTATCTCTTGCTAAATCTATATTGTTGGATTTATTCTGGGTATCAACCATTCCACGAACAGCAGAAACATCGCCATTTTCTTCTAAGCCAATACAATTGTTGATGGCGCTACTATAGGAAATATTAATAAATCCTGGATTAGAGTTATCTCCAAACCCATGAAGCTTATTATTGAAGGCAAGACAATTATTCAATAAAACATCGCCCTCCATCGTAGATCCACCAAGCTTAAAGCCAATTCCATCTCCATCACGCGTATTATAGGATTCATAAATTGATCCATCAGGAGCCTCTCTCTTTATTGGATACGGAAGGAAGCCATTTTCAAAGGAAAAGCAATTATATAAAACAACTGTACCAATATTTCCTGAATCCTCTTTTGCAAATAAATCCCATCCATCATCGGAATTTCTAAAGGCTATACAGCCGTCAAAAACATTTCCATATCCAACAGTCAATTTAGCGGCAAAGCCATCTGCATTTTCCCCATAGGTTTCTGCATCATAATTGGCAAAGGAGGTACAATTCTTTATCAAATTATAGGAAGGCCATAAATCTATGGTGTTTTCATGAGCATAGCCACGACCAATTTGAAGTCCTGTATCTCTATTATTATAAAATAAACAGCCTTCAATAATATTGTAGCTACCAGAAATATACATACCATTATCTCCAGCACCTGTGATTTCAATATTATTAAAATGCCAATAATCGCCATAAAGCTGAATCCCACGATTGGCACTATTAAATAGCATTTCTGAAAAATCTAAAACTACACGATCCTTATTTGACATAGGCTCAACCGTAATATACTGATTAGGGAACCCATCTAAGGTAATCTGAATTCTTTGATTAAAGGAATATCTTCCTCCTTGTAAAAGAATTAAATCCCCAGGTAATGCATTAGAAACTGCAGAAACAAAGTCTGTTGGACTTTTTTTAGAGGTTCCATCAGAGGTAATATCGCCATCAGGAGAAACATAAACTCTTCGTCTACCATCATTTACTTCTGTTTTACATCCTACTAAGAAAAGGATAGTAACGATAACTAAAACAAAATATTTAACTTTATTTTTCATTTCGATTCCCTCCCTATTTTGTTACCTTTTTCATAGCCAATATACATCCATGAATGTATACACCACTTGCAGGATTAATCACTTTGTATACTCCTGCCTGTTCAACAGTTAAATGCACCTCTGTAATTGTTTGCTTAGTTGAAGCGGTCATAAAGCTTTCCACCTCTTCGCCATTTGGATCATAAATTGTAATCTCGCGAGATTCATCACCAGAAGAGGCAATATATAATACTAATATTCCAGGGGCATCCATATGAACCTCTAATGGCTGAGCAGCTCCCTTAATCGTCACTCTTTCAGCAAAGGTTATAACACCATATTTATCTGTATGTCTTCCCTCTGTCATTGTAACACCAGATGGAACAAATAATTTACCAGCCTCATCCAGTTGAATTTTCCCATCCTTGTCTTCAACTTTACTCAATTCTGTTGCAGTTACAATAGAATACTTATCTGATTCTGTTACATTAATTGTTAAATCAATAAATATATTTAATGGATCTTCCTTCCATTCAATTCTTACATTCTGTTCTGCAACTAAATAGGGAACAACATTCTTCAAATTGAAAAGCTCATCCGTAAAATCTACGATTTCAGGATCTCTTCGCATACGATTAATTTTAATCTTCCAATCTGAGGTATCCAAACCTAAAATAGAAGCTTCTAAAGAAAGACTTCCACTTACCAACTCAATTGAGGTTGTAGGATTAACAACCGTAACTATTGTAAAGGCTGATACTTCATTCTCATATGCAGAGCCTTGAATCGTTAAGGTTTCTGAAATGCTGTATTTTATGACATATGTTCCAACCTTAGAGGTATCCACAGCACTTGAATCTATTTTAATCTTATTATAACCAATTGTTTTTACCTCTACCTCTTCAGCACCCTGAAAATAGTGTGCACGGATTGTCAAAGCATTTGTTCTAAAGTTAAACTCATCATCCACAAAAAATTCTGTAGTTGAGCCATATTTTACCTCTAAGCCTGAAATATATTTTTCATTTGAGGCCTCTAAAACAGATGATCTAACATTTACCTTATAAGCACTACTAACCTTTATGGTTCCCAATCGATAAACTATTGTCACAGGATACTCGCCAGCATGACTCATATCAACCAAAGAGGAATCCACATAATAATCCTTACATTCCCTCTGAACTGAGGTAGGACGACCATCCTTATAAACAACATAGTTGGATACAACCTCTAATCCTTCTGTTGTAAAGGTTTCTCCAATATAATAATTTGTTTTTGCATTCTCTGTATTTAAACTGATACTACTCAAGGTCTCCTCAGAGGTGACTGGATTAGGATCAAATGGTTCAATCACAGGTGGTTCTTCTTTTTTACAGGAGGCTATCGTTAGTAAACTAATAACTCCTAATAAACCATAGCATAATTTTTTTTTAAAACTCATATACATTCTCCTTATGTAAACGCTTTATTCCTATTATAGCAATTTCTTAAAATATAGTCAACATTTTAAGACAAAATAAAGACACGAAAGCATGTAGCTATCATGTCTTTATCATCTTATAATTCATCTAAAAATCTTTGTAAAGATCCATCCATAAAGCTTGCCTTCAATGCAAACAAATATGTTTTTTCATTGATTTTAACGCTTCTACCATCTAATGCAAAAGTTGCACCTGCAAAAAAAGCTAAAAGCTTATTGGCAGCCTTTTCCTCTAGCTTATCAAAATTAATAATCAAAGGATCACCAGCCTTTAATCGCTTTACATATTCTGCTGCCTTTTGGTCATTATCATCAATTTGGTCCATCAAAATTCGATCCTTAGCAAGCTCTTTATTTTCTAAATTTTTAGAAGCCTCTTCATAATCATTTTTCTTTTTACCAAAAAGTCCCATTATTCTACATCCTCCTCTTCTTCTTTATCCTCTTTAATAGTCATAGGAAGAACGGTAGCCTTTGTTCCCTGACGAACCATGATTAAGGTTGTCCTTGCAAAGCCTTGTAGAATATCCATACGCTGAGGTGGACAAGCAATAATAACTTGAAGTGGCATAGAATTGATAAAGCTCATCATTGCATGCATACGATTGGCATCCATTTTATCAAACACCTCATCAAAAAGTACTAGTCCTATCGGATCTCCAGATACGACAGATGACTTTGTATACACGCGAACAAAGGATGCAATAATAGCCACATAGAATGGAACCTGAGTTTCGCCTCCTGATTTTTCCTTAAATACCTTGGAATAGGACATGGTGTCTCCATTTTTGTTTATGATTCTTATATCATAATCCATATAGGTACGATAATCTGTAAACTTATTAATTGCACCATTGCTATTAATTTCATCCATAGAAAGCGTCTCAAATAGCTCACGAATCTGCTCATCATACTTTTGCTGGAAAGCATAGGTCAATAAACCTTCTCCCCCTGGCTCTAAATCTGAGGTTACCATTTCATAAAAGGAAGCATATTCAGAGCTTCTAGGGAAAATAAATTCATAATGGTCATCACCAAATCGAATGTTAGATAATGTACGGTTAATTTGCATAATCTCTTGCTCAGCAGTCAAAATATTGTTTCTCAGCTTAGCTATGAAATCCTCTTTAAATACTACCTCAGCAGCTTCTCTAGCACTGCGTACCTTTTGTTCATATTTAATTAATTCTGTTTTTTCTAGCTTATTTAGCTCAGCTATAAATTTATCTATCTCAGTTAAGCCAATAGAGAAAGTAGAATTATAGGTGTTAATATATCCATACTGCTTAGCAACTAAGGTATCAGATAGTAGCGTATAGCTTGACTCCTCTGTTTTGTATTTTTCTTGATACTCATTAAAGGCTGCCTTAAAATTCTTATTAAGTACTAAGCCCTTATATTCATCCTTAGCCTGTTGCTCAATCACAACGGAGCCACCAGATAATTCCTCCAATTCAGACTCTAAACGAACCAAATCATTTCCTTTATTAAAGATAATCGTATTTAATGCCTCAATTGCATTATCAATACCACCAATTTCTTTAACAAGGGAAAGCTTTTTAGCGTCACAGGATTTGATAGTTTCTAATACCTTATCGTAATCCTCCTGCAATTCAGAAGGTGTAGCATTCTTTTGACGTACGGCCTGTCTAGATAAATCTTCTAAGGTATTCTTTTCCTTTTCCAACAGCAAAGCCTTATCTAAATCATCAACTAGAGGTCTAATATCTATAGCATCGATTAATCCTAGCATCTTATTTAATGCCTCAATTTGACCATTTAAAGTGACATATTCATTTCTTGCCTGATCGGCACGCTCATGCCATAAAACAGCCTGCTTAGAAGCAGCATTTTTACCTATAAAAGGCTTCTCCACATTTGGATTTAAATTCGTAACCGCATAGCCACGATATATCAATAAATCGTTGGTAATAGAGGTTTGATAATTTTCAAGCTCCATAGCATCATTACACATAATGACATTTCCACACGTATAATTGATATAGCATCTTGCATCCTGATTTTCACTTTCCAAAATAGAAGCTAAGGATTTAGATTCATAGGTTTTAAAGCGACTAATTTGCTTCGTATTGACTAAACCAATTCCATACAATCTATATTTGTTCTTTATTCTTGAATAAATCTGTAATGCCTGATCAAAATATCTTGGCTCAACAATCATATTAAATCGGCGGTTTCCTAAAAATATTTCAATTGTATCTGCCCAATTTGGATCTGTAATCTCACAGATTTCTGCAAAAATGTGGACCTTAATATCGTAATTATATATACGCTTTAAGCCTTCCTCTATCTCTGCCCGAATCTGTAATAGCTGGGTAGGGAAATTAACTCTATTTTGGTCTAATCCCTTTAAATTTGTTGAAATTTCATTAATTTGAGCAACCAATGCTCTTTTTTTCATATCTAAGGATCCCAACTCCTGATTCATACGATTTTGGACTGTATTTAAACGAGATTGATAATCCTTAAGCTTAATCTTTGATGCCTCAACCTCCATCGTATTAATCTGAGACAACGGCAGGTTAGCCATTTCCTGGAATAGACGCTCATTAGAAATCTTTCTTAATTCATTTAAGGCATTCTTATAATTGGTTGCCCTTTTTAAGAAAACCTGTTGATTTGCCTCTAAAGAGGTAATATTCGTTTGTGTCTTTAATATTTCACGATTAATATATTCCTCAGCCTTAAAGGTTTCATTATTACTTAAAGCATTATATAAGTCTCTTGAGCGTTCATTTAATGCTAGCAATTCCTGATCTAAAGAAATAATTTCTTGCTCCTTTGATGCTCTTAAAACCTCTTGAGCTTCAATTTGTCGCTTAGCATCTACAATCTCATTACGAATCTCTTCTGTATCAAACAAATGCATTAAATACTGAATATAATTTTTACGCTCCTCAATTTGTCTTAGCTCTTGATAAATCCCATCAATTTCACGTAAATCACTAATCTTTTTATTGATAAGCTTTAATGTATTTTCTAGCTCCTTATAGGATCGTATAGAATCCTTAATTGCAGATACATCAATGTCCTTTTCTTCTAATATATTTTGGTAAATGAAATCCTTAACATCTGCAATCGGCTTAAATGCTAATGCCTTAGGAATCAAACGATAAAAATCCTCATTTATTGAACCAAAGGCAGTTCTAAAGCCACGCTTCGCTTCCTTCTTAGTTAAATAAAATTCAAACCCAGGATTCTTTTTTCTAAACTCAACTGTACCATAAATTTGATGCTCCTCAGAAACAAACATTCCATCATGAATCGGCTCAAAGGTACGATAAAATAAAGTTTTAACTGGTAAGAGCTCACCAAAGGCATCAATTACTGCCCCCACAGCGAATCTACTATCTGTACGCTCATCATAAAATTCAAGGGCAACATGACCTGAAACATCTCCATTACGTAAATATTCCTTATCATCCATACCAAGCTTACATTTCACATAGCCTCTTAAATCACGCTTTCCCTTTTCATTTGCAGCTAGGTTAAACATTGTATCACCTGCTGTTAAAATATAAGTAATCGCATCCATAATCGTTGATTTACCAGAAGCATTTGGTCCAGAAAGTAATGTATTCCCCTCTATTTCAATAGTTTCATTTGATAAGTAATGCCAATTGATTAAACGAATTTTTACAAGCTTTTTCATTCCTTGTCACCATCCTCTTGTACAATTCTTGAAATTGCCTGATATACCTCACTTACATCTTCTGTTTGAATAGCCATCAATATGGTAGGTAAAATAACAATTCTACACGCTGAGGAGGTAACATCTCCTGTAACCTCAATTAAATTATACCTTCTCAATAAACGAACAGAGGATACTAAATCTGTTTTATTAAGCTTTCTTTTTATTTGAAGATAATCGTATTTTGTATGAATATCTGCCACACTGCAGACAATATTATCATTTAAAGAAGTATCCTTAGCCTTCTCATGATATAACAATCGTAAAATCAACAAAATAATAGATTCATCACGCTTCAATTTTAAAGTGTTAGAAGCAGAGGCTCCCTCAAGCATGATGCTTCCAGAAGCTGTATCAAGCTTAATCGTATATCCCATAATTTCAAAGAATTCATCAAACAAATCCTTAAAGCTCATTAGGAAATAATAATTTTCCTTATTATCCTTTTTATCACGACACAAAAAAGTTGTAGCTAAGAGCTTATTTGCAGTATCCTTAAACTGATTCTTTTGTGTAGTTGTCATTGTTTCATATGCACTAAGCATCCTTACCCTCTCCTTTCAATAATAAAATCACGTAAAGTATATTTTTTATGCTCAATCTTAGTATCTAAAATTTCAATATGATACTCTAGGTTAGAAGCATACATTAGACTATATACTGTCATAAGTACAGTTAAATTATCTACATTATAATGAATAAGCTGACTTGCCTGAAGCTTGTTTTCCAGCATATTTGCATCTAAGAAATTTTTTATTTCAACCTCATTATAAGCTGATTTAAATTGCTGCATAAAATCCTTGGTTAAGGTAAATCCTTCTAACCCAATCTCATCAAGAATCTGATTATAATTTCTTGTATAGCTTCCTCTTGGTGTATACAATGAATTTTCAGGAGTAAATACCTTGGTTTGGTTTAGGAAATAAAGCGTGTCCACTAAGCGCATGGCCTTATCAATTTTTCCCTTTTCATTTGAAACCTTAATATGCTTAAGGATAGCATTTAATTTTCCAATGATATTATCGTCCTCACTTAAAAGGAATTTAATTTTACCAATTGTTGAATTAATATAATTTCTATTTTTATTATCAATTTCTGTAACAAAAACATCAATAGAGTTAAAGACATCAATCACTTCATCAATTGCCCTTGAAGCTCTTTGAGTAGCTATATCAACAGCAGGATACTTTCTTTTATATTCATTCACAATCATACTCATTGCAAATTCATCATTAGAAATTTCTTCAAGCTTTGAAACAATAGCCAAACGATAGCGATTAATATTATCTGATGTTTTCATCTTTAAATAACTACGATCATAAATTTCTGTTTTAAAATTCATTAATCGTTCCATCAAATCCTTAATCTCTGTTGTATCGACAACACTAGATAGATACTCCTTTAATCGACTATCTAAGCGACGCAATGCACGAATCAATTGCTTAGTTGTGTTATAGACAATATCAAAAGCTGTGGCATAATCTGCACTATCTGCATGAATCAAAACAGAATATATCGTAAAAATATAGCCCTGATATTCATTTGCATAGAATTCATAGGACTCATTTTCATCTCCATAAGAGTCTGCAACCATTGGATACGCTGTAATTAAGGCTTCACAAATTGTTATAGCAATGTCAGAAAAGTTTAATATCTCTTCATAATCATTTGTTACATCAATATAGATCCATCCACATTCTTCCATCCTTCTAAGGATGTAATTTGCAAGCTCACGTTTAGATTGTGGATTAGATTCTTCATCCTCTTCATCCTCTATATCGTATAAATAGGAGCTATTATCCAAATAATTAACCAAATCATCGACAACAATCTTTTTCTCTATACCAAGTATAGAGCCTGTTTCATATGTCTTAAAGCTTTGTATAATAGAAGCTAAATATATTCTTTTGTTTTTAGAGGCAAGCAATGAAAAGAAATTATCTGGTATCATACCAAAAAAGTCCATAGCTTTTTCCCACCCATCTTTTTTCACATTTTAATTTATTTTATCAAAAATTCGAGATAAATACAAGAAAAAGCCCTATATTTTTTAATAAATATAGGTCTCCCAGTCACCTTAATCTCATTTCAACATTTTCTTTAATAGGAACAAAAAGGATTAGATATTCTTTCTCTAATCCTAAGAAAAGGTAGCTTTACTTCTTTTCTTTTTCTCTTAATAAGGCGATTTCATCCTCTGTTAATTCTCTATAACTTCCCTCTAAAAGATCAAGAGGTAGATGTAAGCTACCAAAGGCAACTCTCTTCAAATCTACTACCTTTAACCCTAAAGCACTCATCATTCGTTTAATCTGATGAAACTTCCCCTCATGTATCGTAATACGTCCCTTTTGGGAATCTAGTAATTCAAAAGTAGCAGATTTACAAACATAACCATCCTCTAAAACAATACCCTCTTTAAATTTTTGTTGAAAGGCATCTTTATAAATACCCTGAAAGGTAACCTCATACGTCTTATTTACATGATATTTAGGAGATAGCAATTCGTGAGCTAGAGTTCCATCATTCGTAATTAATAGTAAACCTGTTGTATCCTTATCTAATCTTCCAATGGAAAAAAGTCCCCTTTGAGCGCAATCTAAAAGCTCAAATATAGTTGGATCTCTAGTATCTGTATTTGCACAAACATAGCCCTTAGGCTTATGCATTATAAAATACACTGTTTTTTTAAAGGTAACCTCTTCCTCTAAAATTACAATTTCATCAAGCTCCTCATCCACCTTGAAGTCATCATCTCTTACCACTTCACCATTTACCAAAACATAGCCTTTTCGAATAAAGCCTTTGACCTCCTTGCGAGAGCCATAATTCATATGCGCTAATAGCTTATCTAATCTCATAGGTCTATTTCCTGAATCGTATCTGCTATTTCGTAACACATTTCATCCTCATAGGAGGCATCTGTAATCTTTTCATCAGGTAGAAGCAAATATTTTATCGTACCTTCTGCCAAAATTTCTTTTTCTTTTCTAATTTCACATTCAGCAATAAAATAACGATTTGTGTATTTCACAATTCTACCAATACCTATTAAAGGAGTATTATAAGGAACAGGCTTACGATATTTAGTAGTAAGATCTAAGGTTACAGCTAATTTTTTAGGCGCTATTACCCAAAATGCCCGACAGGCAAGCTCATCTAGCATAGCACTAATCATGCCACCATGGACACGCCCAGGATAGCTTTGATGCTCCTCTTTAAAAGAGAATAAGCCACATAAGGTTGCATCCTCTAATTCATAAAATTGTGCTTGAACACCAAAGGTATTATCCATGCCACAGATCATACACATTTTACTATTGTTTTGCTTCTTTACAACCTTCATAATTATCTACAAACTCCTTATCATCATCAAAAATATGAATGTTTTTACTTAATAAATATTTTACATAGGCTCGACAGGCCTTAGCATCAACTATTGTAGTTAAGCTGTTACCTATATATGCCTGTGTCGCAATTCCATGTTCTAAAAAATGAGAAAGCAATTTAGCATAATTCTCACTCAAATGATCTCTTTTAGTGGAAAAATGTCTAGGCATATAGTAATCTAATTCTACTCCCATCCCTAAAGATTTAAAATGATATATCTTATCTGTAAATCTATCAGGAACTAGCATTTCCTCTTCAATGCTATGAATAAAGGTATTTTTACTTTGGGGTACACCAGCAAATAAAATTTTCGCTCCATAAACCCATAGGCTTCCTGTACATCCTGTAGGACTAACAGGGGTATTTTGGTTTAAGTCCAGCTTCAAATACTCCTCGTTATCTTTGCCAAAGGCACATACAGAATGTGTAGGATGCATACTCCTTTTAAAATCTAAATCACGCAAAGCCAAATTTGGCAAGGCTCCTACACAGGCTTTTGTTGATGAAGCATCATAAACATCCCCATCCTCTTGAATGGTACTCCATGTATGGGTAGGGAAGATGACCAACCCCTCCTTAAAAAAGACCTTAAGGGCAGATAATAGTTCTTTACCATCCATAGATCCAAAGCTCTTTAGACTAGAATGTATAAATACTGTATCGGTTGATTTTAAGCCAGCATTTTTTAAATCAAATAAAATATCCTCCTGTGTTGGATAGGCCATCTCTATATAAGAAGAAAAATATTGTTCCATAAAATAAGTTTGAGAAATGATTTCTTTCTTAGAAAAACGTTTATTAGCAACAATCAGCTTATCCTCCTCATTGAATCTATGGAGGATAGCAATAACCTCACCCATATACTCTGAAATAGGTTCCTCCACTCCCATTATGTAGGCATCAAGTTCCTCATAATCTACTGAGGAAAAGAAAGAAGGAATATACCCATAATTTAATTTATAAAGGATATCTGGATGCTCAGGATGGCATGAATTTAAAGGTCTATCTATTATGACATGAACAATTTTTTTCAACATGAAGCATTAATCCTCACGGAAATTATGTATTAAATCCTCAACCTCTAAATCTTCTGTTACATAATAATAATGATTAATAATCTCTTCCTTCCAAATTCCTTTTTCTACATCCTTCCAATCCTCACTTCTACATACTTTAAATTCTAGATGTGTATCTACAGGAATCGTAAGCTCCGCATAAAAGCTTCCATCCTTTTGGAGCTTCATTGGTACTGCAGCTAAAGGATCCCAATTGGTAAGATTCGTTATGACATATAATTTTGTTGCCTCTCCTTTAGCTTCAAATAAAAGCTTTGCGGTAACCTTTACAATAGCAACATCATCTTCTTCATCTTCTATTAAGGAATCTTCATTTTCGTCGTATGCTTCCTCAGTTGTTCTTATATATTTTTTAATTAAGCCTTCTTCTAATAAAATATCAAAGCCACGAGGATAAAATAATTGTTGATAATTTACATCCTCAGCAATGCATAGGGTGTTAGCTCCTGCCTTAAATAAGGCTGCTTCTAATAATTCTAGAGCATATTTTAAGCTTCTAGACCCCTTGATAACAACACGCATTGGATAATTTTCTCCTATTTTTGTTTGTGTCATATCCTTAAAATGATACTTAGTATTTTCATAATCCTTAGGATCTAATGCCAAATACAAATGAATGTGCTTAACAACCATTTTAATCATTGCCACCTTAATTTTTCCATAGGATATCGTTTCCTTACCAAAGCTCATTCTTGTATTTACTTTAAAATGTGTACTACAAGCATCCTTTAGCATTTGATAAGCTGGAAGACTTTCCTGATTTAAAATTAACTTTGCAGATAATGATTTTTTATAAGTGACCTTTTCCATACTATTCTTTACCTCTCTTTTATAAAAAGATTATAGCATAATTTTTTAACTTTTTTACAATTTTTTTAGAAAAAACCTATAACGATATCGTTTTCTCACATACTTATAATACTAGGTGATAAAAATGCAAATTCTAATTTTAGGATTTTTGATTCCATTAATAGGTACCACATTAGGCTCCGCTTTTGTTTTTCTTTTAAAAAAGGAAATTAATCCCAAGCTTAAAAATCTTTTACAAGGCTTTGCGGCAGGAGTTATGCTTGCAGCCTCTATCTGGAGTCTAATCATTCCCGCAATTGATTTATCTGGTGATAATCCTTATACCTGTTATATCCCAGCGGCCATAGGCTTCATTTTAGGAATGATGCTCATTATGCTATTTGATATTTATGTTTCTAAGAAAATGAAAAAAAATGTCAACATGCTCAATCTTGCAGTCGTCATCCATAATATTCCCGAGGGACTTTCTGTAGGTGTTGCCTTTGCTGCAGCCATGCATGGAGACGCCTTCTTAGCCACTACAGCTCTAGCACTAAGCTTAGGGATTGGAATCCAAAACATACCAGAAGGTAGTATAATCTCTTTAAATTTAGTTCCTGAAAAATCAAAATTTAAAGCCTTTCTACAGGGATTTCTATCAGGGGTTGTTGAGCCAATTGCCAGTATTATAGCCTACCTATTAATGATGTATATAACACCTACCATGCCCTATTTACTTAGCTTTGCAGCGGGCGCCATGGTATTTGTCGTAGTAGATGAGCTTATTCCCTCCTCTCATGGAAATATCTGCAATATAGGAATCTGTATCGGGTTTGTTATTATGATGGTATTAGATGTAATGCTTGGATAAAAAAGGGGATTATCTTAGCGATAATCCACCTATAAGTTCTGCATATGTATCTTTTTCTGATTCTGTAAGCTGCCGAATCATAACATCCTGATAGGAAAATGTCCAATCTAAGGAAAACTTAAATTTTGTAAGAGTTTCAATAACAACATTTTCTGGTAAATTTGGCTTTATCAGCATAATTAAGCTATTTATCAATTTAACATTATCAAAGGTAACTCTGAACCTTTGGATTAAGCCTGTAACTGGATCCACATCTAGATAAAAATGGAATTCCTGCATAAAATCGATATTTAAAAGCTGCTTCATTTGTATATATTCCTCTTGCGGAAGCATTTGCTTTAAAAGATCATCCAATACCAATCCAATATGAATTTGGATTGTCTTTGTGGTTACTTGACTGATTTCAATTTTAGAAGCAGCAAATTTTTCATAGAAGTCCTTTATAGTAAAGGAGGGCTTTTGATTTATATCTGGAAGAGTTGGAACTACATCTTCTATTGCATCTATAATTTCTGATAAAATCAAATTTGCTGAGACTTTAAATTTTTCTTCAGATGTATCAACCTTTTTTGTTAAATAGATATAATCTAAAGATTGATTTAAATTTAAAGAACCATTATACAATATATCAAATCTCATTACTTCCTTATCATTTGAATTTAAATAGAATTCTCCCATGAAGCCTTGCTCTAAATGAAAGCCAATTTGAGCCCCTAAATCTAAGGAAGTAGTAAGCTTGCTTTCATTTGTCATAGAGGTACTTAGCTTAAAGGCGGTCGAAAAAGAGGTGAAATCATCATATTTCGCTTGTTCCATGAAATTAAATACGCCCTCTACAATTTCTGGATTATCCGTTTTCTGAACCACAAGCTCCTGTACTTTTCCAGTATCATCTGTATACTGGATTTTTTGTTGTTGCTCTTTACAAGAGGTTAAGCTAAGTAAGCCTAAGCCAATACAAACCAAACTAAATATTTTTTTCATAAATAATTTCCTTTCTTTTTTATTTATTTAACCATTTAACAATCAAATCCCATAGACTTTGATAATTCATTAAAAGAGGTGCTATAATCAAGGATATGATTGACATTAATTTAATTAAAATGTCCATGGCAGGACCTGCAGTATCCTTTAAAGGATCTCCTACGGTATCACCAGTGATTGCAGCATGATGAGTTTCAGATCCTTTACCACCAAAATGATCCTCCTCAATATATTTCTTGGCATTATCCCAAGCACCACCAGAATTGGCCATAAATACAGCCAGCATAATTGCAGATAATAAGCCTCCAATTAAAATGCCACCTAACCCATATTTTCCTAAGACAAGACCAGCAACGATAGGAGCAAATAAAGCAATAGCACCTGGCAAAATCATTTCCTTTAAAGAGGCTTTTGTAGAAATATCCACACATTTTGCATAATTTGGATTTGCTTCCCCCTTTAAAATATCTGGATTTGCTTCAAATTGACCTCTAACCTCTTCTATCATTTTATTAGCAGCACGCCCAACAGAAGCAATAACAAGAGAACTAAATAAATAAGGAAGCATAGCACCAATCAATAATCCAACAATGAACACAGGATTAGAAATATCTATTAATTCTACGCCACAAGCTGAAAAGTAGCCAACAATTAAAGCTAAGGAGGTCAAAGTAGCTGAGCCAATACAGAAGCCTTTTCCTATCGCAGCTGTAGTGTTCCCAACAGAATCAAGCTTATCTGTTATTTCTCGTACCTGTGGATCAAGCTTAGCCATTTGGGCAATTCCACCAGCATTATCGCTAATCGGTCCATATCCATCCACAGAAACTGTTATACCACAAGTAGATAGCATACCTACTGCTGCAAGAGCTATACCATAGCTTCCACATACGAAATAGGCTACAGCAATGGCTACAACGAGGGCTAATATGGTAAAGCCTGTAGATTTCATACCGCTTCCCATGCCAGCAATAATATTAGTTGCATGCCCCGTTTGAGACTCATAAGCAATTCGTTTTACCTCCTTGTAATCACTAGAGGTATATATTTCCGCAATAAACCCAACCAAAATTCCTGCCAATAAGCCTGCCAAAACTGCAAAGAAATATTTTACAGACCCCATATAATAAATGCCTATAAACAGAGAGGCCAAAATAACTAAACCTGTAGCAACATAGGTCGCTATATTTAAAGCCTTATGAGGATTCTTCCATTGTCTTAAACGAATAAATATAACCGCAAGCATGGAAGCTAACATCCCTACTCCAGCTATCATTAAGGGAAACATAAAGTTTTTAATTAAAACTGAATCTCCAACTACTAAGGTTGCTGCAATAGTTAAAACCGAAATGATAGATCCTACATAGGACTCTGTTAAATCTGAGCCCATTCCAGCAATATCGCCAACATTATCGCCAACATTATCTGCAATAGTGGCTGGATTTCTTGGATCATCTTCAGGAATACCAGATTCTATTTTACCAACCAAATCTGCACCCACATCCGCTGCCTTTGTGTATATACCGCCACCAACACGAGCAAATAAAGCAATCATTGAGCAACCCAAGCCATAGCCTGTTACAACCTTAGCTGCCTCACTAATATCAAAAAGGGCATAGGCACCAAAAAATAAACCACATAAGCCTAACAATCCTAATCCTGCAACAGTCAAACCAAGAATTGCACCACCACTAAATGCCGTATTTAGTGCTTGAGACATTCCTTCCTCCTGTGCCTTCATAGCAGTTCTAGCATTGGTCTTTGTCGCCGTGTACATCCCTACCCAGCCTGCAACACCAGAAAAACAAGCTCCTACAACAAAGCAAATTGCTGACTTATAGCCTACACCTTCTGCATGCTCAAAGGCAGGGATAAATCCTAAAACTGTAAGCAGGATGGCAAAGACAATCACAAAAGGGATAATAATCAGGTATTCTCTTTTTAAAAAGGCAATCGCTCCCTGATGGATATACTTAGATATCTCCTCCACTTTTGGATTGTTAATTTTTATTCTGTTCACTCTCCTAAACAAAATAAAGACATATGCTAGTGTGACAAGTGCAGCACACATAACACATGACAGAATAATAATACTTTCATTACTCATAAAAAATTCCTTTCTTTTTTCAAAATAAGCTTTTCTTACCTAAATTATACAATAAAACGCTTTCAAAATAAATGTTTTTTTTGCTTAACCCCTAAAAAATGCATATTTTTTTAAATCTAAGTTACATATTTTATAAAAATTTGTAAATTTATGATATAATAATAAAAAATAGAAAGTAGGTTTATCATGAAAAAAATCATCTTATTGATTGCCTTTTTTGTGTTATTTGCAGGTTGTCAGCAGCAAACAACACCCCCAAATCATGAAACACCCCCAGGAATTGAAACCCCTGAAGAACAGACTTATGAGATAAGCTTTAATAGCGATGGTGGTACTACCATTTCTTCTCAGTACGTAAAACCGAATGCAACTGCTAAAAAGCCACAGGATCCTGTAAAGGATGGATACACCTTCGTTGGCTGGTTTTATCAAGAAAAAGAATTCGATTTTTCTACAGAAATTACCCAAAATATTACCTTAGATGCCCATTGGGAATTTATAACCTATGGTATGCCCGTAATTGAAATCAAGTTATCATCTACTTCAGTTAACGAGGATGAATATTACACAAGTATGGAAGAGGTGGGAGCTTATATTTATACCTTTCATAAGCTACCTAGTAATTTCAAGACGAAATCTGAATTTAATAAAAATGATTATACTCCAGAAAATAAGCTGAGCACTGGAGGAGATCAATTCTTTAATCGAGAGGGGCTCTTACCAACCAAAAAGGGCAGAACCTTTACAGAATGCGATATTGATTATACAGGCTCTTCTCGAGGGATGAAAAGAATTGTATATTCCTCTGATTTTATTATCTTTTATACCAGTACACATTATAGTAGCTTCTCAATCCTGAGGTTCTATGCATAAGCTCAGGATTGATTTAAGGCTATATCCAACAAAGCGTCTTCTTTTACAGTTTTTAGCCACACAAATAACTGATTTATTTGGTTTAAATTATGATGCATTGATTGATGCTCTTACATCCTACAAGGAGCCCTTTATCATTGAACTACTAAATATTTCCTCCTTTGAAAATCAAAAGGAGCTATTAGAAATTTTTGAAATTATTCAAACGCAAAATAATAACATTCAAATTCAATAAAATAAAAAAATCTGGTTTCACGATAGGAAAACAGATTTTTTTATTTATTTACTTATTATAGTTGTTCATATTAAATAGAACTGTTCCATCCTCTAAAGTAGCAGAAAGCGCACATGCAGCAAAATTTTTCTTCGTATTCCAATTGCATAAGGCTACCTCCACCTTTAAGGTTTGACCATTATAAGCCTTAAGCCAACTATATTCTCTTCTACCATCGGAGGAATATAAGATGATTTCTTTTGAAGAATTTGGCGAAACCAAATAAACATTTCCATAAAATTGGGCTTCAACATATTTTATTTTAGCCTCAACCACGTAAACCTGAGCTGTTGCATTCTCACTCACAGAAATATCATAAAGGTCATCAATCGTCTTATCCTTTATAAAGGAAGCCGTTGAATAGGAATGATTTCCATAAAGATTAGCAACAAGCTCACAATCTGTAACAACAGCTTGACCATAATTTCCTTCTATTAATTCTTTGTAAGCAACCGTTCTTAATCCTTTCAAAACCACCTCATCACCTAAGGAGATTTTCTTCATTGTATCTGAAGTTGTACGAATAGCAATTGCCCCTGTCTCATCAATCAAATAAAATCCTGTTTGATTCGCTAAGGAAGGTCCTGCAATACCGCGTACGAATACTTCTATTTTTTCAACCTGACCATTTACATAAGGCTCAATATTGATTACCTCTTTAACCGTTTTTGTATTCTCTGGAATTTCTGTAAAGGTTACATTGATTTCCATGCTCTCTGTATATTGAATATTATTATAGGATGCTTTAACTGATATGGTTGCCTTACCAGAAGTCTTTGCATTCATGATAATTTTTCCATTCACCTCATCAAAGCTAATCACATTCGTATCACTAGAGGAATATACAAGCTTTACATCCTTAACTCCTAAAAGCTCAGAAGAAACTGAAGGAATACATTCTAATTCCGGATTACCATTATAAGCAGCAAAGAATTGATTAATTCCAAAATATTTTACAGCAAATTCAGCAGATTTATTCAAATCGAAGGTATAGCCTTCATCCTTTACCTCAATAGGTAAGAATCGCCATACACAGCCTGATCTACTAGCCTTTGCATTCATTGCAGAAAGATAAACTGTACAAATTTTTCCATCAAATTCATCTAGCCAATCAAAATCATTCCCATTGCATTGTGTATAGGTATAGGAGCCTGTCGTACCATCAATATCATAAAAATAATAATTTACAAAGTTATGACCATCCACTTTTTTCACTAATGCATTTACCTTGAAAATAGTTGTTGTTACATTTTCAGAAAAAGGGGTGTCTATCATTTCCTTTACTGTACTATCCAAAATCCAGTCCTTATTAAATACATGATCTGTTTTCCCATCATTTTCTAGCAAATGACCACTAGAAACTTGACAGCAGCCTTCATATCCAAAAAGAGCAGCACTAGCAAGCTCATCAGCTAAAATCCAATATTCCTTTATAGCGGCAAGCTTAATCTTATTTCCTATCTTTACACGTGGTGCTATTTGAGAATCATAAACAAATATAGAGTTCGTGTCATCCACCAAATAAAATCCAGTAGGAATTTTTCCCGTTGCATAAGTAATCTGGGCTACAACACCTTCAATAATAACCTTAGCATCCTTCTTGGCAGAACGTGCTTCTTCTATAGACATTGCAGTATATTCATTAATATCAAAAATTTGTTCCTCATGCTTAAAGGATAAAATCCACGCACTTTTCACTTCGTAGGTTCCATTGAAATTTTGTAACAAACAGGAAAGTGAAACTGTATCTCCAGCATATGGCTTATCCTCTAATTCAGCATAGCCTTTGACACCATCCCAATCATAAGAGCCATATACATCAATAGTTCCTGTGGCATCCTTAATTGTCATTTGACCATATCCAGGATTTAAAATTTTCACTACCTCAGCATTAATAATATAACGAACCTCTGCTTCAGCAGCTAGCCCTGCACAAATCTCTAATGCTTCTGCAATTGTAATAGTTTGCAGCTCTTGTTTAGCTTCTTCCGTCCATTTTGCATAAAGCGTAGTATTCTTTTCTAGCTTCTCACCAACATTGGCCTTTTGCGTTAACGCCGCATCATAAAACCAGCCTTCAAAATTCCAACCCTCCTCTGTAAGATACGGAAGGGGATTAGGAAGCTTAGATACTTCTGTTAGCTTCTCTGGTTGTGCTCCATGGCCGTTGTTTTCAAAAATTACTTCAAATGTAGTAACCTCTACAGGTGGATTTGGAGTTAGTTGGGGAGTATCCTTACAAGCTACCAAGCCAAACATAGCTGCAATTGCAACTAAGCCTAAAAGTATTTTTCTTTTTTTCATTCCTCTACTTGCATATTTCATATTGTACTTATAAAATACACTTATCCCTTTCTAAAAAATAATCTTTACTGTTGTTAGTACAAAACAACATTCATTAGAAAACTAATGAAGTTAAAGTATTGTAGCTTTACGAGTTTTTTTGAATTTCTTAAAAAAATATTACTTTAAGAAAGGGGGGTCTTGCTACGATTTACTTTTCTTTACTTTGATTATACTACAAAAAAAGAAAAAGAAAAATACATTTTTTTCTAATTCAACAAAAAGTTTTTTCTTCTACTCCCTATTGGAAAAAAATGTTAAAATATGCGCTTAAAACCTTTGAATTAAATGTTGACTTTACTAGTATAATTTGATATAATCTTTCATGGCGTAAATGGTACTGATTTATGGCCCTGTAGCCAAGTGGTAAGGCATGGCACTGCAACTGCTTGATCGTTGGTTCGAATCCGATCGGGGCCTCCATACAAGTGAGTCCGCCATTTACGCCATTTTTTCTTGATGAAGTTATCTTCATCTTTTTATTTTTTCTCTTTTTGGCACTCATATATTGACAGTGCCAAAAATAAGAGTATAATATAAGTGTAGTTGGGAAAAAATAGAAAAAGGAGGCTTTATTATGGACCAACAAAATTATGCAGAAGAAAATGTTTTAGAAAAATATGGGAGAAATGTTGTAGAGCTTGCTAGAAATGGAAAAATAGATCCTGTCATAGGTAGAGATGAAGAAATTCGTCGTATAATAAAAATTCTTTCAAGAAAAACTAAAAACAATCCCGTTTTAATAGGAGAACCAGGTGTCGGTAAGACCGCCATAATTGAAGGTCTGGCAAGACGAATTGTAGCTAATGATGTTCCTTCTTCTTTAAAGGATAAGGAAATTTTTGAACTGGATATGGGTGCCTTAGTTGCAGGTGCTAAATATCGTGGAGAATTTGAGGAACGTTTAAAGGCTGTTTTAAATAAGATTAAGGAATCTGACGGAAATATCATCATGTTTATTGATGAAATCCATTTGATTGTAGGCGCAGGAAAAACAGATGGAGCCTTAGATGCATCTAATATGCTTAAGCCAATGCTTGCACGAGGAGAATTGCATTGTATAGGTGCTACTACTCTAAAGGAATATCGAGAATACATAGAAAAGGATAGTGCTTTAGAAAGACGTTTCCAAAAGGTGCTAGTAAGTGAGCCAACCGTATTAGATACGATTTCTATTTTAAGAGGAATAAAAGAGAGATTTGAGCTTCATCATGGTGTAGCAATTTCAGACACAGCTGTTGTTGCAGCAGCTACACTTTCTAATCGTTACATTACAGATAGATTTTTACCTGATAAGGCAATTGATTTAATTGATGAGGCTTGTGCTTCTTGTCGTATGGAGTTAGATTCAAAACCAGCACAGCTAGATGATATTGATCGTAAAATAGCACAATTAAAAATTGAACAAATGGCGTTAAAAAAAGAAAATGATGCTATATCAAAAAAGCGCTTAGAAAGTATCAACGAGGAATTATCTCTTTTAGAAATCGAAGCAAAGCAGCTCAGCGAAAAATGGCAAAAGGAAAAACAACAATTACTGCATTTTAAGGAGTTGAAAAAGACATTAGATCAAAATCGCTTTGAATTAGAAAAAGCTTTTAACGAAGGAAATTATAAGCTAGCCTCTGAGCTACAGTACTCTAAAATACCTTCCTTAGAAAAAGAAATAAGGGAATATCAAAACCGTAGTAAGGAAAATCATCTTCTTTCCGAAGCTGTAGATGAGGAGGATATTGCTTCAATTGTAGCAAAGTGGACGAATATTCCTATATCCAAATTAATGCAAGGAGAAAAGGATAAAATCTTACATTTAAAGGAAACTCTAGAAAAACGTGTGATAGGACAGGAGGAGGCTGTAAGTCTAGTTAGTGATGCCATCATTCGCCAACGAGCAGGGATAAAGGATGAAAATCGTCCAATAGGTTCATTTCTATTTTTAGGTCCTACAGGCGTAGGAAAAACAGAGCTAGCCAAGGCATTGGCTGATGCATTATTTGATAGTGAATCTCACATCGTTAGAATAGATATGTCTGAATTCATGGAATCCCATAGTGTGGCTAAGCTTATTGGTGCCCCTCCTGGATATATTGGTTATGATGAGGGAGGACAATTGACGGAAAAGGTAAGACGTAACCCTTATTCTATAATACTATTTGATGAAATAGAAAAAGCACATCACGACGTATTTAACCTGCTTCTTCAAATTTTAGACGATGGACGTCTATCTGATTCTCAAGGAAGAACTGTAGATTTTAAGAATACCATCATTATTATGACCTCTAATATTGGAAGCGAGCTTCTTCTATCCGAAGGAAGCGAAAAGGATATCTCCCCCATCCTAAAGCAATATTTTAAACCAGAATTTTTAAATCGAATTGATGAAATTATTACGTTTCATCCTCTAACTAAAGATGTACAAATAAAAATAGTTTCAAAAATGTTAACGGATCTAGATATGAGGCTTTTAGCACAAGGAATTAATATTACTTTTACAGATGCTTTAAAAAAATATATTCTTGAACAAAGCTTTAATTTAGAGTTTGGAGCAAGACCAGTAAAGAGATACATTCAAAAGCATATCGAAACCTTTGTAGCTATGAAAATTATTTCTAATGAAATACATCCAGGAGTAGAGTATGTTTTGGATGCATGTAATAATGAAATTCGTATGCTTACAAAATAATCGTTTCATATCTCTCATTTTGGGCGTGATTAAAGATTTAATCACGCTTTATTTTTTTAGACCATTTCATATTTATAGAATGATTTTAGCTTGTAAAGAATAAGATTTTTACTAGAGGTGTCTTTTATGAAACTTATTAAAACTCTTGGTCTTTTTATCATCTTTTTGTTATTATATTTTCTCCCAATTTTTTTATTCAAGGCAGATACAAGCTTTTATAACACAATCTCTAAGCCCCAATATGCTCCGCCTAGCTGGTTATTTAAAATGATTTGGCCTATTTTATATGCTATCTTTAGCTTTTATCTGGCATATCATTTAATTTATAAAGCCTTGGCAAAGGAACTCATTTTATACTTCCTTCTAAACTATATCATTAGCTTCTTTTTTATCAAAGTATTCTTTATAGATAAGGATTTTTTCCTTTCCTTTGCTGTAACCTTCTGCTCCTTTATTTCTGGTTTATTTATCCTTATCACAACCCTTAAGGATTCAAAAAGAGATTTCTTGTATTTTTTACCCTATGTTCTATGGGCACTATATGCTTCCATACTTATGGCAAACATTTATCTAATCCAATAAAATTGTTCTTATATCCTATGCATTGCATAAACTTAAATTAGGTGATATAGCTTGAAAAAAGGTGTTCTACTATTTATTTTATGTTTCCTTTGTTGTCTACCTGTATATGGAATTTCTAATCTAGATTCTGGTTTTATTGTTCTTGAAGCAACGACCAATCGTATTTTAGAAGGAAACAATATTAATAAGCAATACTTAGTTGCATCAACTGCTAAAATAATGACAGCAATAACAGCGATAGAAAATTATAGCTTAGAGGAAAAAATTACAGTGACAAAAGCAGATACCTTAGAGGTAGGCTCAAAAGTCTATCTTAAAGAACAAGAAATCTTAACAAGAAAGGATTTGCTTTATGCACTTATGCTACGCTCAGCAAATGATGCAGCCTCTGCATTGAGTGGCAATAACTCTAAAGAATTTATCAAACAAATGAATGATATGGCTAAAAAAATAGGAATGAAAAATAGCGTATTTACCAACGCCTCTGGGCTAGACGAAAGGGAATATAACCTATCTACAGCTTATGATATGGCTTTATTAAGTGCTTACGCTTCAAAAAATGAAACCTTTGTAGCCATATCCTCTGCACATCAATACAAATGTAATACAAAGGAATCTAATTATAGCTGGTACAATAAGCATAAGTTAGTTTCTAGTGATCAGGAATTTTTATGGGGTAAAACCGGATTTACTAAGCGCTCTAAAAGAATCTTAGTTTCTAATTATATCAAAGAAAATAAAAATTTAATTATCGTAACCATTAATGATGGGAATGATTGGAAGCATCATAAAAATCTAGCGCATGACAATTCTAAATATAGCTTTGTTACAATATTTAAAAAAGGAGTTTATGACACCAAAAAGGATGTAACCTACTACATTCATATTCCAAAGGATATTGTAATTCCGATTAAAAACAAAGAAAAAGAAAAAATCAGTATGAGCTTTACGCTTTACAAGGATTATGCCATTTTAAATGTATTTCTAAATGATACGCTCATTTTAAAACAATCTATAGAGGTATTCAGCAAAGAAACCTTTGATATAGATTTGGTTATTGATATTTTCAAATAGAAAAAACTTCACATTCAAGTGAAGTTTTTTCTCTCTACTTTTAAAGGATTCCCTCTTCTAAGGCTTTTGCATATAGGCGCCAACCACCTGCAAGACTATAGGAGGTATAGCCATAGCCTGTAAGTATACGACAAGCTATATAGCTTCTTAATCCACTATGGCAATGAATAAATACTGGTTTATCCTTTGGAAGCTCATCAAGATGCTCTCGTAATTCATCTAATGGGATTGAAATAAAGCCATTGATTTTTCCACCTTCTATTTCAGCTTTTGTTCTCACATCTAAAAGCGTTACACTTCCATCTAAAGGCAATCGTTTCACATCATGCCAAAAAAACTGATTAAATTTTCCTGTACTGATATTTTCTGCCACAAAGCCTAGCATATTTATGGGATCCTTAGCACTGCCAAAGGGTGGAGCATAACAAAGCTCTAAGCTAGCCAAATCTGTTATTTTTGCATGAAATCGAATGGCAGTTGCCAAAATATCCATACGCTTATCTACCCCATCAAAGCCTACTATTTGGGCGCCAAGAATTTGTAAAGTCTTTTTATCCCAAATTGCCTTTATAGACATTCCTTTGCCACCTGGATAATAAGAAGCATGTGAAGCCGCATATAGATACGTTTTTTCATATTCTATTTTAGCTGCTTCTGCATTTTTTTCATTTAAGCCTGTGGTAGCCACCGTCATATCAAATAGCTTTAAAATGGCAGAGCCTTGACTGCCTAGATATTTAGAGGAATGTCCTGCAATACAATCTGCAGCAATTCTTCCTTGCTTATTTGCAGGACCTGCAAGTGGAATAAATGCTGGGGCTTTAGTAATAAAATTCTGCACCTCTACTGCATCTCCTACAGCATAGATATCTAATACATTTGTTCTCATATGCTGGTCAACTAGGATACTCCCTCGTGCATTTGTATGTATTCCACAGGTTTTAACTAACTCTGTATCTGGACGAACGCCTACGGAAAGAATGACTATATCTGCAAGAAGCTCTCCCTCTTCTAAAACTACTTTATCCTTTTGAATTTCCTTTAAGCCATTTTTCAAATACAGCTTGATGCCCTTTTGTCTTACGTACTGATGTACCTCACAGGCCATATCTAAATCTAAAGCTGCTATTAAATGATCTGCAAGCTCTACTACGGAAACCTCAAGTCCAGCAGCATGCAAATTTTCTGCCATCTCCATACCAATATAGCCACCACCCACAACAACTGCATTACGTGCATTGTGTTTATGGATATACTCTTTAATTTTTACTGTATCTGGAATATTGCGCAAGGTAAAAACATGCTCTAAATGCACACCCTCTATCTTAGGAACTATAGGTGCAGCTCCCATGGATAAGACTAAGGTATCATAGGATTCCTCATAAATCTCATTCGTTTTTAAATCCTTTACACGTATAAGCTTTTGCTTAGAAAGAATTTCTATTGCCTCATGACAAACTCTAACATCTACATTAAATCTAGATTTAAACCGTTGTGGAGTTTGAACCTTTAGATTCTCCTTATCCTTTATGACTCCACCAATATAATAGGGTAGTCCACAATTAGCAAAGGAAACAAACTCTCCTCTTTCCAATAGAATTATTTCTGCTTTTTCATCTAATCTTCTTAAACGAGCGGCAGCAGATGCTCCACCTGCCACTCCACCTACAATTATAGTTTTCATTCCCTTGACCTCTCTTCTTAAATAAAAACACCTCAAAACAAGACCTAAAGGTCTGTTTTGAGGGATTATTTCTATAGCTTCAAAATATTAATATCCTCTATTTCGACAATTGGAATTACTTTGAGTTCATTTTCCATTTGCAGCTTTAATCCAAGCTCATTTACCTCTTCTACAATTCCTTCATAGGTACCCTGCTTTGTATAGATTTCAGCTAAAACATGGATTCGATAATAAAGCATTGCCTCAATATCCTCTAAGCGATGATGAGCAACCTTTTTTCTTTTAACATTTCTGCTATCAAAAAAATCCTGATTTTCATTGCCATCTCTTTTATCACTAACACTATCAATAAATAAAGTTGGATCATTTATCATATTTGAATCACCTTAGTATAATACTATGATGATGGCTTAAGATTTATGCTTTTTTAAATAGGAGAAAATTGCAGTAGCGCAGGAAGCTCCTTCTCCTATAGCCTTACTAATCTGTAATAGACCTCCTATGGCATCCCCACAGGCAAAAAGACCTTCTAAATTTGTCATATAATTTTGATCTACAGCAATACTATTATTCTTTAAGGCAATCCCTAAATGCTTTGCCAGAGTAAATCCTGATGCATTTCCAATCGCAATAAAACAACCATCAACAGGATACGTTTTTCCTCCTGCCTCAATAGCCGTTATTCTTTCCTCACCGTGGATTGCCTCTATTTTATCCACTACCACAGGAATATCTTCAGATAGCTCTGCAGTAAGACTAGCACCATCTGTAAAAACTGTAATATCCTTTGTTATATTTTCCAAAACAGAAAGCTCATGAGCCATATAGCTACCACTGCCAATCAGTGCCAAACGTTTTTTTCTATAAAAGAATCCATCACAGGTAGCACAATAGGAAACACCCTCAAATTTGTCAGCCTTACTATATCTATTTTTAGAAGCACCACAAGCTAATACCACTGTTTTAGCTTGATATATTCCCTTTGTGGTCGTAATGAAAAAAACATTCTCAAAGGATATTTCCAATACCTCTTCTTCTAAAATAGGAATTTGTAGCTCATTAGCTTGTTTTATTCCACGTTCTAAAAGCTCTGGGCCTGTTATTTTTGAAAAGCCATAATAGTTTTCTATTTCTTTAACATGAACTAAAGCTCCACCATCTTTAGCAATAATCAACGGTTCATAACCATAGCGCTTTAAATAAACAGCTGTAGTAATCCCTGCGGGACCTTTTCCTATAATTATGGAATCATAAATCATTTTACAAATTCCTTTAATTGCTCTAGGGACTGATATCCAACCGTCTTATTTACTACCTTACCATCCTTTACCAAAAATAAAGCTGGGATAGAAGAAATATTAAATGCTGCAGAAAGCTCCTCCTGTTCATCAACATTTACCTTACCAACAGCTAAATTCTCCTCTTTTGCTAGCTGTTCTAAGACTGGACTCAACATTCTACATGGTCCACACCATGCTGCCCAAAAGTCCAAAAGTATCGTCTTATTCTGTACAACCTCATTAAAATTTTCCTTTGTTACTGTAACTATTTCCATTGTTTTTCTCCTCTTTTAATATTCTTTATGTTTATCTGATAACTCAGCTAAATCCAAATTTTCTAAAAAGTTTCTACCCTTAAATGCTTCTGGCTCCTCAGAATAAATCATAGGATCCATGAGCTGACTAGAAGCTAAAAATAATACTATAGCTGCACAATTGCTTAAATTCAAGCTCCGCACCTTATCTGTGGTTGGAATTCTATAGCAAGAATCCAAATTTTCTTTTAATATATCATAAGCGATACCTGTAGATTCTGCACCAAATAATAAATAAATAGGTTCATCCGCTGCTTCCTTAAAATTAATAGTACTTGGGCTTTTATGACCATATCTAGTTAAAAAGTAATATCTTCCAGGATTTTTTTCTTTAAAAGACTGATAATCCTTATATACTTCGTATTCCAAATACGGAAAGTAATCTAAAGAGCTTCGCTTTAAATGCTTTTCATCCAAACTGAAGCCAAGTGGCTCTATCAAATGAAGCTTTGCATGAAAGCCAACACAGCTACGCATTATATTTCCCGTATTCTGAGGGATTTCAGGATGATATAGTACAACATTTAACTTCACTTAACTTTCCCCATTTCCTTCTAATATCTCTTATACCTGTTCTCCCGTTAAGGTATAAGCATCTGCATCTAAGATTTTCACATCAATTCTTTGTCCTATGGATAGTTCCTCCTTGGCAGCAACATAGATGCAGCCATCAATTTCATCAGGAGCAAATTCCTCTGAACGTGCCACATATAAATAGCTTTCTTCATCATAATCTATAATAAATGCATTCTTTACAATGGTGCCAATCTTTTTTTTCTTTAAAGCATAAGCTATTTCCATTTGTGCTTCCATTAAGCGCTCATATCGCTTTTGCTTTGTCATTTCATCTATCGTATTCGGATATTGACATGCCAAAGTATTTTCTTCTAAGGAAAAGGTAAAGGCTCCCATATGGTCAAACTTTACATCCTTAATAAATGCAATTAATAAATCTACATCCTTCTCCTCTTCATAAGGAAAGCCCACCATAAGTGTGGTTCTTAAGGTTGCCGAAGGAATTTCTTTTCTTATCTTATGCATCAAATCAACAATCATGTTCTTATTACTTCTTCGAAGCATAGCTTTTAATATTTTATCCTCACTATGCTGAATGGGAATATCAAAATATTTCATCATTTTTGGTTGTTGCTTTATAAATAAAATTAGTTCATCTGTAACTAGCTCAGGATATAGATATAAAAGACGTATTTTAAAATCACCCTCTATAGAAATTAATTCCTGTAGCAAGTCTAGCAATGCATGCTTATGATATAGGTCATATCCATATTTTGTCGTATCCTGAGCAATCAGGTTTATCTCATAGACACCCTCTGCAACATCCTGTCTTACCTCAGCTACGATATCCTCTATTGCTCTACTTTTAAGCTTTCCTCGTATCAAGGGAATTGCGCAAAAAGCACAACGATTCATACAGCCCTCTGAAATTTTAACATATCTCATATATTTAGGTGTTGCATAGATACGACGTAGAGGATCAAATTGCTGCTGATAAATATAATCCGACTGTACTATATTTGTAATAATTTTGCCAAAATCTCCATATTCATCAATCTGAATAAACCGATCAACCTCAGGAATCAATTGAATAATCTCTGCCTTATATCTTTGAGGCAGGCATCCACAAACTACAAGCTTAGCCTTAGTTTTTTTCTTTACCTCAACCAATTCAAAAATAATATCTATGGCTTCTTTTCTAGCAGGCTCAATAAAAGCACAGGTGTTTAAAATAAGTAGCTCGGCCTGTAAGGGCTCATTCACAAGAACTACATGATCCTTTAAAACCCCCAAAAGCATCTCACTATCTACTTGATTTTTTGCACATCCTAGGCTTTGCATATACAACTTCATTGCTATAATACCTCTACACTAAAAATAAAAGTCCTATGGCAGCAGCCAAACTAATTAACCATGTAAACAGAACTGACCATGTCGTTTTCTTATGTCTTGCAAACCCCAAAAGCGTACAAAATGCTGGAGCAATCCATATAAAATAAAGCTTCTCCTCTATAAGGGTTTGCACCTTTAAACAAAGCTCATTATAAAATACAGGAGCTATTCCATAAATTAAAGCTAAGGTAGATATTACGATACACAAGGAAAAGCCAGCCATACCAATTCCACCATAAAAGCGATAATAGCGATCCATTTGTTTAACAAATTTAGTTTCCTTATCCTTTATGGCATCATACTCCTTTAATTCATGTTCTCTTAGCTTAGCCTCATGCTTACGATAATAAGCAAGCTTACAAAGTTTCTTATATTTCTTTTTTTCAAGCATCCGAACAATTAAAATGAAAATGGCTATGAAAGCTGCGATACCCAATCCTATAAAAAAGAATAAGTTTAATTTAGAAGCAATCTCTTCAGGTGCAGTAACATCTGTTTGCATCAGCTTAGCCAAAAGCTCTACAATTTTTAATCTTAAGGAATCCATAAAAGCCAAAGTGAAATAAATGACAAAGGCTAAAAATGAAAGAACCATAATCCAGATAGCAAAATTACGATGCGTTCTTAAGGATACAAAGAATTGATTCAAATCATATTTCTTTTGCATGACTGGCTGATATTCTTCCAATCTCACTTCCTGCTCATACTGTTTTTCTTCCTGTAAGCTTGGTGGTATAAAGGTGTGACAATAAGGCACAGTTGGTTTCATTGACTCTTCCTTTATCCATACCTTATTTAAATAATACAAATTTACCCAATCCTGATAGAATTGATAAAGCTTCTCGTGGGCATTCATTTTCAATTTAAGAGTCCATTTTGCATACTTTTTTTGTCTGCTATAGGCTTGCTTTAAATTTCTGTGAAGCTCCTTCCCCTCTTTTCCCTTGTATTTCAGCTTTTTAAAATTTTTGAATAAAAAATGATAATAGGCTTGTTCTACAATTGGTAATGGGTCTATTATGTCCTTAACTAAAAATAAACCAGTAAATTCTGCACTTTGTTGTTTTCTTAATTCTAGAACCTCTTGAAGACTATATTTATGAGCTAAGGATAATTGAACCTGAATATCCGTAAAAACTTGATCCGCCATCAAAAAAGAATCCTTAGCAGAAGGTATTTCATTTATTTTTTGATGTAACTGTTCTAAGGAATCCTTTACATAATACTCTTCTAAATAAAGGAAAGAAAACTCATCCGTATAATTTTCCTCTAATGCCTTTAAATCTGCCTTTAGCTTTTCATCTTCTAAGGCTTCTATTATTGTATTAGAGAAACCATGATCCTCAGCAAAATAATAAAACGCAGGATTTTTTCTAATATCCTTAAGACATGCTGCTATATCAGTATATCTTTGATGACCAATATATAAAATATGCTCCTCTGTTATCCAATAAATAATCATACTTAAAGCATTTTGTAAATATCTACTTTGATAAAAGATATTGCGAATTCTTTTTTTATGCTCTTTAAAATTTTTAAAAAATTTAAGCCATGGCTTTTCCTTTATGCACTGTAATGCCAGGTCATAATGCTCTACAAAAGCAAGACCTAAAGAATTTAAATCTTTATATTCCTGTTCATTAAATATAAAAGGTTTCATGTTTACACTCCTTACTTAAGATCCCTACTATCCAGTAAAATTGTCGTAGGACCAACATTAATAAATGCAATTTGCATATCTGCGCCAAAAACTCCAGTTTCGACTTCAATATTATACGATTTTAATTCATTAACAAAGCAAGTAAAAAACTGATTTGCTTTTTCATAGGCCATAGCCTCAGTAAAGCTAGGACGATTTCCTTTTTTGGCATTGGCATATAGCGTAAACTGAGAAATCGCTAATATAGCACCTTTAACATCGATAATGCTCCTATTTAGTTTACCCATTTCATCCTCAAAAATTCTTAGTCCTATAATTTTTTTTGCTAGAAGCTGGATCTCTGAAATAGAATCCTCATGTGTAAAGCCCACAAGGAGCATATATCCATGAGAAATTTGACCTACAACTTCCTGATTAACAATGCATTTTGCATCTTTTGCTCGTTGTACAACTACTCTCATAAATTATCTCTTTCAATATGATCAATATATTTTATTTTCTTCATATTAACAATCATTTTTTCCAAATCATTTAACCCATTCGTCAAAACCTTTAGCTTAACAACTGTTTGAAGATTTTGATTATTATTTGCATTAATTGCCAAAATAGAAAGACCATTTGCAGAAACGACATTCATAATCTCTACTAATAAATTAGGATTAGAGGTGGCTGTAATTTTAATACAAACTGGATATTTTCGATTAGGATTGGTTGCCCAATTCAAATGTATTAGACGTTCCTTAGCAAAGGAAATGGCATTTTTACAATTCTTATGATGAATAACTATACCATAGCCCTTTGTTACATATCCCATAATCGGATCTCCTGGAATCGGATTACAACAGCTACCCAGCTTTAATTGCGGATTCGAAAGTCCTTCAACAACAACTCCAGTTTCTGAGTTGGTGGTTAAAATTCTCTTAGAACGCTCCATCTGCTTCGCTAGGCTTTCCTCATGTGCATTTTTATCAGATAAACGATTGGTTACAGTTTTAACAGAAAAATTTCCTTTTCCTATTTCATAATAAAGATCCTCTAAGGAATGCATATTATTTTTAGAAAATTGAGCTTCCACAAAAGCATCATCTATGTCAAAGCTAAGCTTATTGATTCGAAATTCCTCTTCTAGGCTTGCCTTTCCATTAGCAACCAAAACATCTCGATTTTGTTTATTTAAAAAGCCTTTAATTTTATGCTTTGCATGAGAGGTCTTTGCAATCTTAAGCCAGTTTTCTGAGGGTCCAAAGGAATTTTTGCTGGTCTTTATTGAGATTATATCTCCGTTTTGAAGCTCATAATCTAAAGGAACAATCTTTTGATTGACCAATGCTCCTACAGTTTTATTCCCAATATTTGTGTGAATTTTATAAGCAAAATCCAAAGGAGTAGCCCCCTTAGGAAGTGCTATAACCTCTCCTGTTGGTGTATATACGTAAACATTTGCTGTTAAAATATCTTCTTTAATCGTTTCCACAAAGTCCTTAGCCTTTGTCGATTTATCCTCTTCTGAATATTCTAAAAGCTCTCGATACCATTTCAATTTAGAAGCTATCTCAAACTGCTCCTTCTCCTTAGAATATTCTACATTTTCCTTATATGCCCAGTGCGCAGCAATACCCAATTCCGCAACTCGATCCATTTCCTCAGTACGGATTTGCACCTCAAAAATCAATCCATCATTACTTATAACTGTAGTATGTAGGGATTGATACATATTGGGCTTAGGAACAGCAATATAATCTTTAAAACGCTTAGGAACAGGGGTATAATGTGCATGTATAATTCCTAAAGCCTGATAGCATTCTCCTATGGTATTCACAATGATTCGTATAGCTAAAATATCATAGATATCCTCAAAGGATTTATTTTGATTGATCATCTTTTTATAAATACTATAGACATTTTTTATTCTACCCTTTATTTCAAATTGAGGAATCTGTTCTGGCTTTAAATAATCTTTTATTTCAGAAATCGTATGATCAATGCTATGCATACGTACAGAAGAATTGTTTTTTATTTGGGATATTATTTTAGCATACCAAACAGGCTCAACATATTTTAATGCCTTATCCTCAAGCTCAGCCTTAATTTGGAACATACCGAGCTTATGAGCTAAGGGCGCATAAATTTCTAAGGTTTCCTTTGCTATTCGCACCTGTTTTTCTGATGGAAGTGCACCTAAGGTTCTAATGTTGTGTAATCGATCAGCTAGCTTAACTATAATGACACGAATATCCTTAGCCATTGCAATTAACATATGCTGATGATTTTCTGCTTGCTTTTGCTCTAGAGTCGCAAACTTCATTTGTGAAAGCTTTGTCACACCCTCTACAATAGAGGCAATATCCTCACCAAACGCCTTTATCAAATCCTCTTTGGTTTCAGAGGTATCCTCTACAGTATCATGCAATAATCCTGCACAAATGGTTGCCGGTCCAGCATGAAGCTCAGCTAAAATAATTGCAACATGAATTGGATGAATGATATAAGGCTCTCCAGTTTGTCGCACTTGTCCTACATGTAGACGATTAGCTAAATCATATGCACGATAGATAAGGCTTTGATTTTCTTCAGAAACTATATATTTACTTATTAGTTGATATAAATCATCATAGCTGACCTGCATATCATTTACCTCCTTAAATCTCTATACTCTATTCTCCTTCATATTGCATAAGGGATAAAACATCGTATCCTCTTAAAAGGTCTCTTCCCTTCAAATCTACCAATTCTATAAGACATGCTATGCCAACAACTGTAGCTCCTAATCGCTCACATAAATGAATTGTGGCTTTAACAGTCCCTCCTGTTGCTAGTAAATCATCTATTATTATTACTCGATCCCCCTTCTTTAGGGCATCCTCATGTATACAAAGTGTATTTGAGCCATATTCTAAATCATATGCCTCATCTAATGTTTTTCGTGGTAGCTTGCCAGGCTTACGAATTGGGGCAAAGCCAACTCCTAAATTTGTAGCAACAGGACATCCAAATATGAAACCACGAGCTTCAGGACCAACAATCATAGTTGCATTCTTTTCCTTAGCAAATTTAGTAATTTCATCTACGGAAAAGCGATACGCTTCTCCGTCCCCCATTAATGGGGTGATATCTCTAAAATTAATCCCTTTTTTAGGGTAATCTTTAATTGTTGCAACATACTCCTTTAAATTCATAATTCAAAACCTCCAACACATATATTGTATTATATCATAGAATTATAAAAAAAAGGTTGATGAAATGAAAAAAAAGCTAACAAATATCGAAGTCATTCTAATTGTAGGTATCACTATTAAAGTTTTAGGATTAGTCTATAAGATTCTTTTAACTAGAATTCTGACCATAGAAGGCATGCGAATCATGTCCTTTGTTTTTCCAACCTTAAGCTTAGTTTTATGCTTATCCTCCTTATCTATATCCACTGTAGTCAATCAAAATATAGCGGCGAAATTAAATACCTCTCGTACTATACTAAAATCCGCCTTTCGGATTACCTTTATCTCCTCCTCTATTTTATCTATTTGCTTACTATTATCCTTTCCATTATATAAGGTAATTTATCAAAATAGCTTTATCTATTATCCTCTATTAATTTGTATTCCTCTAATCTATCTTTCTAATACCTCTGGATTATTCAAAGGATATTTAGAAGCCAATAATAATTTTAAAATTCCTTATTTTTCAAATCTTTATGAGCAAATTGCAAAATTCAGTATAACATTTTCTATGCTATTTATCTTTGCTAATCAAAGCTTAGAATTGAAAATCTTTATGTGCTTTTTTGCGCTTATGCTTTCTGAGGTTGTATCCTTTACGTATTTATTCTTTAAGGTTAAGAAAAAGCATCGCTTTTCCTACAAATCTATTGATACAAAGGGGTATGAGAAAAGCATTTTGAAGCAAGCCGTTCCCTTAACCCTAGATCAGCTTGCTGTAGCTATAACGGGATATTTAGAGCCTTTAATTTTTTACTATGCTATGGGATTACATGGGTATACCATCTATCAAGCAACCCTCTATTATACTCTTATCAGCTCCTATGCCGTACCTTTACTACTTTTTGCTCAATTTGGTATTTTAAGTATTTCTAAATATACCTTCCCAAAAATCACAAAAAATCAAGGAAAAAAAGAACTCCATCAAATTCTTTCCAAAGCCTTTTTCATTGCTAGCATTATTGCAGCCTGTAATTTAGTAATATCCTTATTTTATGCAAAGGAAACTCTAACTTTAATGTATAAGGATGATAGTGCTTATCCAATTGTAGAAAAAATTGCAATCTTCTATATATTTTCTTACTTTAATCCTTTATTAATTTCTATTTTACAGGCCTATAAACAAGAAAAAAAGCTACTTCTATGCTCTGTAGCTTCCTATACCGTTACTCTATTTTTAGTATTTTTACTAACCTATTTTTATGGGCAAACTGGATTTTTAATAAGCATTATCATAGGGAATATCCTTAAGTTCAGCTTATTATTATTTTTCGCCAATAAAAATGTACATTTTAAACCTAATATAAAAAATGTACTTCCTTTACTGCTTGTTATACTTCTTTATATTGCTCTAAATTATTTCTTTAAAGGAATCCTTACCTTACTTATATCAACTCTAGGATGTGGCCTTCTAGCTCTGGGTCTGTTTTATTTTCTCTATAGTAATAATAAAAGGTATTCCTATGCAAAGATGCATAAATGATTTTCTTAAAAGCAATGTTGTGTTTTTTCAAGCGTTCCTCAAACTGTTTTTGATCCCAATTGAGTAATTTTAAGCTATCCTTGACAATTTGACCACTCATAATGACAGGAAGCTTAATTTCATTAAAGCGTTCCTTACGGAATATGGATAAAGTTCCATTAGTCTCTAATATGGCTAGCTTAATTTCGTCTAAATCCATGATATGCTCAATACGCATCTGAGAAACTAAGTCATCTACTGTGTAATGCTCCTTTCTCATATTCTTTATTAACAGCTTTCCATCCATCACTACAGTTGTTGGAGAGCCGTCAATAATATTTCGAAATTTTGCTACCTTTATCAGTAAGAGGCTTAATATCTTTTGTAAAACAACTAAAATAAAAACACAAAAATATGAGGGGATTATAAATTCATCATTATCTATACCTAACGCTGCAATATCCGCTATAATAAGCAAAACGACTAAATCGAAAATAGATAATTCGCCAACCTCACGTTTACCTAAAATTCTAAGAACTAAAATCAAACAAAAAAAGACAGCAGCTATTTTCAAAAATAAAATTCCATAATTCATACCAATCACCTACATATATTTTTAACATAATTTGGAAATTTTATTCATATACATTAAATGGTGAAGCATATGAAACAAAAAGTAAAAAGTGGTATTAAAATCTATGTATTTTTAATTCTTTATTTAACTATTGCAACAACAGTTTACACAATCTATATCAACAAAACACATCATGATTTCAGTTTGATTGGTAAGCTACTAATTGGAGGTTTAGCTTATCTAATGCTAGGCTTTACTTATGCAAATGCAGTTCATAAAAAAGGGCTATTTGTAGGTCTTTTTGCTGGTATTATTCATTTCTTTTTAATAGAATTAATATATTTTCTTTGTACTGGAATTTTCCAGTTTGAGGTATGGCCATTTTTAATCAATATTCTGCTAGCTACCATTGGTGGAATGCTAGGTGTAAATATAAAGAAGTTATTTTAAAAATATTCGTTTTATGATACAATAGGCTTGGGTGATGAATTATGAAACCATTAGCTTATCGTATCCGTCCTAAGGTTTTTGAGGATATCGTTGGTCAAGATCATCTTGTAGGACCAACAGGTGTCATCCGAAAAATGATGGATGCTAATCAATTATGCTCTATGATCTTATATGGGCCAGCTGGCTGTGGAAAAACCTCCATAGCTGAAATTATTGCTAGTCACTATGCATTAAATTCCTATAGCTATAATGCCTCCTGTGATACTAAGGCTAAGCTAAAGGAAATTGCAGAGGCAGCAAAGCTCTATCAAAATGTAATTTTAATTATCGATGAGATTCACAGAATGAAAAAGGATGTGCAAGATTTTTTACTTCCCTTTGTAGAATCTGGAGCACTAACCATTGTAGGACTAACAACAGAAAATCCTTATCGTGCAATAAATCCCGCCATCCGCTCTCGTACTCACATTTATCGCTTAAACGAGATAACTAAGGATGATATTATTTTACTTTTAAAGAAAACTATAGAAAAAGAAAATATGCTTCCTATAACGGAAGATATTTTAAATTATATAGCTATTGTTTCTTCCTGTGAAATACGCTCTAGCTTAAATATGCTAGAGATTATAAATATGCTAGAACAGGACGAAAGAGATTTAGAACACGTAAAGGCACTAGTCGGCAAAAAAAGCTTTGCGATAGATGGAGAAGGAGAAAGCTATTATGATATCGCCTCTGCAATGATAAAATCTATTCGAGGCAGTGATCCTAATGCGGCTTTACATTACTTAGCTAGACTTTTACAATCAGAGGATATAGAATTTATAGCTAGAAGATTGATGATTTTGGCTTATGAAGATGTTGGTTTAGCAAACCCTGGTGTAGGACCAAGAGTATATGCTGCTTGCCATACAGCTCTAGAGGTTGGTTTACCTGAGGCTAGAATCCCCTTAAGCTACGCTGTACTTGATTTAGCCACTTCTCCTAAAAGTAATTCTAGCTATCTCGCAATTGATGCTGCCTTAGCTGATTTGGAACAAATGACCTCCATGCAGATTCCACCCCATATTTTAAATAAGGAATTAAAAAGCGGAAAATTTAAGTATCAATATCCTCATGATTTTGAAGGAGGCTACGTGAAGCAGCAATATCTACCTGAGGAATTAAAGGAGAAAATATATTATGAGCCAAAGACTACTGGTTCTTATGAGCGTGGAATAAAAGAATATTTAAAGCAACTAAAAGAAAAAAGCTAATTTCTTAGCTTATCAAAATCTGAAATAGATACATAAGGCGTTTGTCCGTGATAAAGAGTTCCCTCTTTACGAATAAGAACATCGCCTTTTTTTTGTAATCTACAGGCCATATCTGTACCAAAAAGTTTAATAGAGGTAGAGACATCACTCATATAAAAGGCTATAATATCACTTTTATTTAATTCTAGCTTAGCTAATGCATTTTTGTTTCTAGCAGTCAAAATAATTGTAATCCCTACACGAGTAGAAAACCTGATAGCATACATGATTTTTTGGAAAAGTGTGGGTGAAATTGTTAATAAATCTACACATAAAAAATGAAATTGAGGATAAAGGGGTTCCATATCTAAATTTAGCTTTTTAATTTGCTGGTTCGCTTCCTTTATCGTTTCACAATTAAAATATTTTAAGGCCTCACTTCTTCTTTCATATTCACTAAATGCCTCATCTAGAGCTATCTCTGCTGATCTTTCATTATTAATATACGTGAATTCTGACTGATTCATTTGCATAAATTCTTGTTCAAAATCATAAAAATAAAGGTCACTAAAGACAATATTCTTGATTAAAATACTCATAACCAAACTCCGAATTAAAGTCTTAATTCCACTTGCTGGATCGCCAATTAAAACCATAAGTCTTCCTTCCTCACCATCAAAGGATATACTTGTTCCATCAATGTCAACTGCCAAAGGAATTTTTTTGCTTGCTGCTTCATTTAATAATAAGGATTTCAAAGTCAAAAGCTTTCGAAACTGATTTGGATAATCTACAGCATATTCTGTTCCCTGCTTGATTAAAAAGCATTGTCTATTAAAAAAACCTAGTATTGCTTTGATATCCTCTTCATTTTTATGGGCAAATTTAAGAAAAATTCTTGAGCAGGAAAATGAGGTTTTATATTGATCTGCAACTGCATAAATTTTACGTTCTTTTAAAAAGTTTTTAAGATTTTGAAGCTTCTCTTTATTAAGCTCATTTTGTAATGTGAAATTCACTTGTTCCTCTGTATCCTCTAAGCATTGTAATGTCATTTTTTTATTTTTTCGTGGCTTAGTAAAATTCGGATAATGCAAATTTTTAAAATATTTTTGAATAGTATCTGCGAATCTCCTAGGTATTTTTGTGATATGTCCCCCCTTAAAAATTTGCAATAAATGTAAATTAGCTAAATAGGCAATTCCAATACACATAAAGGCAATCCCTAAAAGAATACTCCCTATTTTACTAACTAAAATACAGCTAACTTGCAAGAATAAGGCGCCAAGGATTCCTCCTCCACAGCTATAGCTAATTTGATAGGATTTTAAATAATGCTTATAAAGCTCTAAGGTTTTAGATAAAATATTTGTATTTTTCATTCCTAAGGCATCATATAATCCCAAATGAGCAAATAACAATAAGGCTATAAAAATGAAAATACACCCTATAAAGGAAATATGATGAAAATCAATTTTCTTCTTGAAAATTAAAAAAACCAAAGAATACACCAATATAAAAGCCAGCAACACTGTAGAATAATCTCCAATGATAAAGCTAAAAACTAAAGCTAGTGTTTTTCCAGCTAAGCCTACTCTTCCAATCAACAATATGCATAATATGCATAGCCCAATATCAATAGCCACATATAAATAATCTTTTTTTTCTTTTATAATATGATTCTTAACCTTTGGCATACCCATCCGCTCCATATGCGATACTATATCATGCTCATATTAAAAAAAATAGCAAAAAAAGAAAAAGTACAAAATATTTTTGTACTCCTTCCTTTATGCTTATTCTCTTATAATTGATTCTAATTACTTTTATTTGTTGATTTTTTTGTGGCTTCCATATCCGTAGAAATCAATACAGGGATAATGATTGGATTTTGCTTAGTTTTCTTAGAAATAAAATGCTGAAGCTCCTGCTTAAGTGTGTTTTTATACTCGCTCCAATTGATAAATTTATTCACCAAAAACTGAATAGAAACCTTTTTAAATATTTCAATAACATCTGTATGTAAATCTCCCTCAGCATTCGTATAAACAAAGCCCTTAGTAATTATTTCAGGACCTGCAACCAGCGTCTTGGTTCTTGGATTAATATTGGCACACAGCATAAACAAGCCATCCTGAGCCAAAAGCTCGCGATCTCTCATTACCACATCTCCAACATCCTTAAAGGCCTTTCCATCTAGCATAATCTCTCCAATAGGCACATCTCCTGTGATGCCCTTATATTCTCCCTTTTGAAAGGTAGCAATATCCCCATTATCTAATAGGATAACCTGTTCATCCGTATAACCAACACAATTAGCAACAATTCTTAAAGCATACTGATGACGATATTCTCCAATGACAGGAAGAATATATTTTGGAGTCAATATATTAATCATCTGCTTAATTTCCTCACGATTTGCAGAGGACTGAGGCAATAAGTTTGATTTAAACTCCTTTACATTTGTGGTCACGCGATAAATAACATCTAATGTTCTAGCGGCCATCTTTTCCGTTCCTAAATAAGGATTTGTCAAGATCACTATAGTATCTGATGCTTCTAAATGAATTAATCTATCTATATTTTTAGCCATACGCTGTAGCATAAAATAAGGCTCATGTCGCTCACCAGTAACTAAAACCACAAGATTTTTATCATTATTCAAATTTTTTTCATCAATATATTTCAAATTAGCTAAGCACTCATTTGGACATTTTAAATAGCCCAATTGCATAGCCTGATTTACTAAGCGCTGTGTTTTTCTTCCTAATACCGCAATCTTTTTATTTTCAGAAATAGCGATATCAATAATTTGTTGAATTCTTAAAATATCAGATGAGAATAAAGTTATAATCACACGATTTTCACACTGAGATAAAATATTGCGAATTCTTAAATTAAATTCTAATATCGTTCCTCTATTTTGATCACTATCTGCACCCAAGCTCTCCGTCATCAATGCTAAAACGCCCTCCTTGGCAAAAATAGCCAATTCACGATACATATGAGCATAATTGATTTTGGAGTTTTGATCAAAATTATAATTTCCTGTATAAATTACATATCCATCTTCTGTTTTAATGGCAATTCCTAAGCAATCTGGAATATTATGGGCAACATCAAAGAATCTAACTTCAATATCCTTAAAATGAAGAGCAGATTTAGAATGTACTACAATAAACTTATTTTTTTCTAAATCAAATTCTTCTTCCTTTAGGCGATCCTGTAGCACAGCCATTGTGAATTTAGAAGCATATACTGGAACCCTAAACTCCTTTAATATATTATATACCCCACCAATGTGATCGTCATGAGCATGGGTTAGAAAAATGCCAACAATTCTATCCTTATTTTCATTCAAAAACTTTATGTCATTAATAATCATATCAATTCCATATAGCTCTGCGGTAGGATATTTCAAGCCTGCATCTAAAATAAAGAGCCTTTTATTTATTTCTACTACATATAAATTTTTTCCATCTTCTTGTAATCCGCCAAGCGAAAATATGTTTATTTCTGCCATACAAAACCCTAGAATAGCAAAAAAGGCTATTCTTCCTCCTAATCAGTTTAAAAATCGAATTTTTCGTTGTTACAATTATACTTTATTTATACATTTTTTTCAATATATTTTTTTAAAATCTTTGCGGCCGAGGTGGGAGCAAATTTTGAAGGGATAGCTCCTACTATTTCATACTTTATCTTTAATTGTTCCATCTTTTCAATATCAAAGCCATAGGGCGCAGAGGCTACATCTATAATTCGTTTATCTATAAGCCTACTATACTCCCAATCTAAATTCTTAGGAACCGTATTTATTAGAATATCAGCTTCATTTATTTCATTTAGCTGATATCCTTTAAGCTTAATAAATTTCTCTTCTTCCTTATTCATAGGTAAAATTGTAAATTTTGTGCCATAGCTATCCAATAATTCTGCTAGGGTATAGCCAATATTTCCATAGCCAATGATGGAAATCTTTAAATCTGAAACTGCAACATCTCCTCTAGAAAGATAATCTATTATTCCCATAGATGTCAGCTTCGCATTTGGAATAATAAAATCTAATTCCTGTAAAAGCTCTATCAATCTAATATTTTTATGTGAGCATACTTCCTTCAATCTGCTATTAGCATTCCCAACAAAAATTGTTTTTATATCATTTTCTTTTAAAATGTCTAATAAATTTAGCTTTGACTGTTTAATGTTGTAATATTCATCGATGCCACCAAAAGGTAAAAGTAAGGTATCTATTCCTATGAAATCATATAAATCCCCCGAAAGTACAGAGGGTAGCATTTTTGCCAATGCCTCATACCGAATATCTCCTTTTATAATTCCTAACATTTCATCACCGTTTTATCATATGAAAGGCTAAAAGAAAAGGTGCCCAAAATAGCACCTTACCTAAGTGGATTTAGAAATTAAATACTTCTACTTCAACCTTGGTTCCCTTTGTTGCAACAAATGCATGATTGGCAACATCCTCACCCCAAGTGCCCTTTTCAACATAATCCCAGGTCTTACCAGCTATAACCTTAAATTCAATGTTAGTATCTAAGGGTAATAGCTTAGACGCTTGATACTGACCACATTCTGTACAATAGGAAAGCTTGACTGCCTTAGCAGGATCCCATTCTCCTAAAGCTTTAATGCTACCTACAATATACACTTCATCCTTAATAGGTGCTTTTACTAAAAATTCAACTTTTGTATTTGCCATATAATTATCTTCCTTTCTCATCCCGATAATTGTATAGCACATCTTTAAGCTTTACAAGTATAAAACGTTTCCCATAAAAAAACTTGTCAAATTAATACATATTATTCATTTTTTCAGTAAAAAATATAGCTGTAACCAATAGAAATGTGATATGATAAGTATGGTGATAAAAATGAATTTTCCAACAATTAAAAGGAATCAAAAAAAGGTAATCAATAAGGCAAATCTAGGAATGGATTTAGAAGAGGCTATCAACGAAAGTAATACCTATTATCTGAATAATAATATAGCTGTTATTCATAAGAAGCCTACACCTGTACAAATTGTCAAGGTAAATTATCCTTCTCGAAATAAAGCTGTTATTACAGAAGCCTATTATAAAACTCCCTCTACTACTGACTATAACGGAATTTATAGAGGAAAATATATAGATTTTGATGCTAAAGAAAATCATAACAAAACGGCTTTTCCTTTAGCCAATGTATCTGCCCACCAGGTAAATCATTTAAGGCAGGTAAAGGAACATGGAGGAATTGCCTTTCTTCTTGTAGCTTGGAACAGATATGACGAATACTATTTATTACCTTTTGATGTTTTAAACGAATTTTGGGAAGATTCATTAAAGGATGGAAGAAAATCTATTCCTTATGAAGCCTTTCAAAAGCGGGCTTATCCAATTCAACACGGATATTTGCCTAGAATACCTTATTTGAGGGTTATTGATGAAATCTATTTTAAATAAGATTCTACTTATTTTCACCATATGTACATTACTTATCACAATTATTGGAAGCATCGCTGGTATTATCCTTTTTAATACTGCAAGCAATACTTCCATTTTTATTAAAGAAAATAGTAAGCCTATTTATATTTATGATGATAAGGAAACCTTGATTTCCTCTGATAGTCTATACTATGAATATTGTTCAATTCAGGAGGTCAGTCCAGAAATTATTCATGCCGTAATTTCTATTGAGGACAAGGATTTTTATACTCATCCTGGAATATCTATACCAAGAATATTTTCCTCTATTTATCAAAATATGAAAAATGGTTCTATTATTTCTGGTGCTTCAACCATAACACAGCAATATATTAAAAATACCTATTTTACAAATGAAAAAACATTTTCAAGAAAAATAAATGAGATAGCTTATGCCTTAGAATTAGAAAAAAAATATACTAAGGATCAAATTATGGAAGCTTATCTCAATACTGTATTATTTGGTAGTAATATCTATGGAATTAAAATGGCAGCTAGGTATTATTTCAATAAAAGTCCTAAGGAAATAACGACAAATGAAGCAGCTATATTAGCTGGTATGATTCAACTCCCTAATCATTATAACCCTTTAAGAAATCCTGAAGCAGCTACCACAAGAAAAAACTTAGTTTTAAGAAGAATGTGGGAAGAAAACTACATTACAGAGGAAAAATATAAGGAACTCATTAAAATTCCTGCCAAAGATATTGTTCAAAAGGGATTTACAAATACAAAAATAACCTATTTAACTCCATATTTTGATTATTTATTTTCTTCTCTACCACAAAATAGTGATACAATTACTTCTATCTATACCTATTTGGACACGGATATTCAAAAGACATTGTATTCTATTATGAATAATGATTATAAGCTTTTTAATGACGACGATTTAAATTGTGCTATCGTTGTTTTAGATAATGAAACCTATGGTGTAAAGGCAATTGCTGGAAACAGATCCTATAATCAAAGAGTAATTAGCTATGCAAGTGATGTTTTATTACAGCCTGGCTCAACAATTAAACCACTTTTAGATTATGCACCAGCAATTGAATACTTAAATTATAATCCTGCAACTATCATTTGGGATGAGGAATATACCTATAAAAACGGAACCAAATTGAAAAATTATGACAATCAATATTTAGGAGCCATCACTTTGCGAAAGGCACTTAGCGATTCTAGAAATATACCAGCAGTTAAACTTTTTAATCAGGTCGGCTATGAAAGAGCATTTCAGTTTGTTGAAAAATTAGGAATTGAAAAAAAGGATACCATTTATGAAGCAGATGCCATAGGTGGTACTACCACAGGCTATACTTTATTGAGCTTGGCAAATGCTTACCAAGGATTTGCTAACTTAGGCTATTATAAAAAGGCTGTCCCATATCAGAAAATACAATATGATTTGACAAGCTACGTTAATGATACTCCAGCAAAATTGGTCATGAAGCCAACAACCGCATACCTAATCAACTCTATGCTACATGATGTATTTAAAGGAAGCACATTTGATCAAAAAAATACTTATATGATGGCCAAAACTGGTCAAACAAATTTTGATCAGGCTACTATTAAAAAATACCATCTGCCTTGGAATGCCACTAAGGATTCCCTGCTCATCGCCTATACCAAGGATATGACCATAGGAGTGTGGGTCGGCTATGAAAAAATATCAGATGGAAAATTTTTAGATTATTATAAAAAAAATATACCTAGAAGTATTATGAAATTATTACTGGATACCTTTGCTAAAAAAGGACAATATTATGAGGAAATAGAAGGCATAAATAAAAGCTACATAACCATCTATGATAATCAAGCATATCTTGCTAAAGATTATGGATATTATGAATATTTCTTAGAAGGAACACAGCCTCTTACTTATCCTAATTATGAAATAAGAGCATAAATAATAAAGAAGCATACTGAACCTAAACACATGGCATATATGCTTCTTTTTGTGTTATTTAAATATTATCAAAAGGCAAGAAATAGTAAATAAGCTAACCCATAATACACAGCAATTGCAAGTATATCATTTAATGTCGTAATAAATGGTCCAGAAGCAACGGCTGGGTCTATTTTAATTTTCAAGAAAAATATTGGAATGATAGAACCTATCAAGCTACAAAGTGTCATAGAAACCCACAAGGATAAAGAAACAATGCCTGAGGCCTTTAAGGCTTCAATATGAGAATATTCTTCTAATGATACTGCTTGCTTTGTAAGGAATAGAAAGCAAAACACAAATAGAAACGCTAATAGAGATAAAATAAGACCATTGATAAATCCTACTCTAATTTCTTTAAGACACAGCTTTACCAATTCCTTCGTCTTTACCTCTTCTATAGAAAGCATTCGAATTGTAACAGCAAGAGATTGAGTTCCTGTATTTCCTGCCATATCTAGTATTAAGGATTGAAAAAATACTATTACAGGTAAAGCTGCCACTACCGCTTCAAATCCCGAAATTAAACTAGATACAATTAAACCTAGAAATAGTAAGGCAATTAGCCATGGAAGACGTTTTTTAACAGAAGAAATTATGGATTCATTTAAATTTTCTTCCTCCGTCAAACCTCCAAGCTTAGCATAATCATCTCCCAATTCTTCATCCAAAACCTCAACAACATCATCAGAGGTTACAACTCCAATTAGTTCATTTCTAGCATTTAAAATTGGATAGGAATCTAAAGCATAATCTCTTAATTTTCCTATACAGTCTGTAACCTCCTCGTTAGCATAAAAATAAGGATAATTTTGTTTAATAATTTCAATTAATGGATCATTTTCTCTAGCAATGATTAAATCACGTAAATCTATAGCGCCATAAAAATGATGATATTCATCTTCAACATAAATGGTTGATACATTATCATTTTCTGCAGCCTCCTTAATTACAGTTTTCATTGCTGCTTTTATATCATGATTTTTTGAAATAATAATAAAATTTGTAGTCATTTTACTACCTATTTGTTCCTCGGAAAATTGATCTATCAAATTGATATCCATAACAGATTCAGGTTCCATTAAGGATACAATCTCCTTACGATCCTCCTCATTTAATTCTTCCAAAACATCAATTGCATCATCAGAGTCCATCAGTTCAATGATATCTGCAACATTTTCTTGATCTAATTCCTCCAAATATTCTGCAACATTATTTAAATAGGCAAATATTTCTGATACTATTTCTTTGTCCAAAAGACGATATAATTTAAGCCTTTGCTCTTTAGAAAGATTGACTAATGCATCAGCAATGTCACTTTCATGATATTGCAATATTGAATTCTTTTTTTCTGATTCTGGTATGTTTGATTCTATAATTTGAGTAAGTTCTAAAACATAATCCCTAATCATAAAAGCACCTCCTTTTTATTATATTTTAAAATCAAAAGAGAATTGCAATAAAAAATCTTTATGTAATGCCTTATTCATATCTCTAAGCTGATAAATTTTTTCTCTCAATTCCATTTGTTCTCTAATAAGTGCATCCTCTTTATAAAACATTTCCTCCTTATTTAAAGGAAATTCCTGTTTTAATTTTGAAATCATTTCTCTTAAATCCTGAATAGACTTAAGATATTCATTAGCATAAGAATCAAATTCACTCTCTAGTATTTCTACCTCAGTTAAGAGTGAATCATTCTCCTTTAACAAGCTATTGAAGCCTTGAAGATTGCCCATGCGATAAACTGTTATTAATAGTGGGTAAAGATTGCGTTCATTCTCTGTAGCCTTAATATGCACTAAGGGATGATATTTAGTACAATATGCTTTAAAGGTATCATCTAATACCTCCATATCTTTAGGCGTATATTTAGAGCATTGCTTTTCTATACTTTTTGCAGAATTATATTGTTGATAAAATATTCTTTGCTGATCATAGAATTTTGTTTTCTTCTGTTCTAGAAAGCCATGAATATCTTCATCTTTTTTACCACCAGTTTTCATAGCTATTGCTTGAAGTAATGCATCATTTTCAATATTTAGCTTTATATCTTCTTCTAATTCTTTATGAAATTCTAATATATAGGAAGTTTTTAATAGATTTACTTTTCTTTGAAGCTGTTCAAAATGAATTATATACTCTATTAATGTTTCCTTTTTTAAATTAAATTCATCTAAATTCATACTATTCACCTAATTTCCACTATATTCTATCATAAAAATTATAAAAATTCATCCATAAAATTTTTTTTATCTTGAAAAGCTTTTTCAATTGCGTTATAATAATAACGCTGTATTTATGACTCGGTAGCTCAGCTGGATAGAGCAACGGCCTTCTAAGCAAGTGACCTATCCATTAAAAACCTTATTAGATAGTATTAAGGTCTTAGGTTTTGAACTCCGAATTATGATAAAATAAAACAAGCGTGCGGGATAATATGAGGGATTCTATAAAAGTCAGTGGACTTTATGACCTTCGCACTATCCTAGAGAAAAATGTTAAATTTTAGGCATTTTTACAAAGAAAATTTCATCAAGTTTAATACTTTTTTGTCCAATGATCCGGTAGCTCAGCTGGATAGAGCAACGGCCTTCTAAGCCGTCGGTCGCAGGTTCGAATCCTGTCCGGATCGCCATTTTTTATATCGTTTATTATATCATAATGGGTATAATATTCAATAAATTTTAAGAAAAGAGACCTTGAGTTAGGACTATTCAACTTGTCCTATATTCAAGGTCTTTTCTGATTTTCTTGACTTAAACTTCATAAATTCCAAGTAATCCATATACTCTTCATAACTTGTGAATCCCAATCGTTTCATTTCTTCTTTAGCTCTTTTGTATTCATTTACAGAAGTATTCTCTTGATTTAACTCTCTATTGGATATAAATGTATCCATGATTTGTGCTGCTTGAGTATCACTTCCCTTTAGGACATACGCATAGATGTCTGAAGTTGTAGAAGGTTTAGAATGTCCAGCTCTAGCAGATACTGTGACAAGTGGAATATCTGCGGCAAGTTGAACGGCTATGTTGGTATGCCTTAAACTATGAAGGGAGAAATGAGGTAAGCCACAATCCACTAAGAATATATTCAACCATTTATCAAATACAGACGGATGAATATTTTTTCCATATTCTCCTGTAAATACTTTATCTGTCGTTTGAAATAAATCCCCTTTATTTTTTTGATCTTCTTCTTGCCACATTTGATACTCTCTTAATTGTTCTATAAGAGAGGGAGATACGGTAATGATTCTAGCAGATTCTTCTGTCTTTGGTCCTTTTTCTATACATCCCACTCCTGTAATTTGAATAATTGTATTTTGAATTTGAATTTTATTCTTTTCAAAATCATTATACTTCCAGTCTAATCCAGCGACCTCACCACGTCTAAAACCTGTAAGGATAAAGACCATTAGAGCTGTCTTAATCTTGATATTCTCATAATGGAGTAAGCCTTCAATAAAGATTTGAATTTCTTCATCATTCATAGTTTTTATGCTTCTTTTCGGTCTTTTTGGAAAGTCGATGTATTCTGCTGAAGCATAATTATCTTCAATCAGTCTATTCTTCTTTGCCATAGCTAAGATGGTTCTAATGGTTTTCTTATAGTGTTGGATGGTTTCATAGGCGTATGGTATTTCTGTTTCAATCGTTTCAAATAATTCATCAAAGGGAATTTGAGTAACAGAACATAATCTATCTGCCCACTTCTTTGATACATTCTCACATTTTAAGGCTTTAGCTAGAGTGTAGCTTTGAATCTTATAGTCGTATCTTAATTTGTGATAATCAAAGTCTTTATCTGCTAGTTTCTTCTTAAACTCTAGTCTGGGTTTATATTGAACAACTTTTCTTTTTCTTTCATCAAGAGTATCATAGAATCTTTGAATGATTAGGGGTGAAAGCTCACGAACTTTATAGCCACCTATAAATTTTTTTAATTCCTCAACAATTTGTTTAGACCTAGTATAATGAACTAAAGAACAGTCCCTTTCAATTTTTTCAAGCCAGAGGAGTGAAAATTCATAGAACGTAATATTATAATTATTCATTACTGTTCCACCATCAAGAAGTCCTCTTTTCACTTCCTCTTCAAAGCACTCTGCTTGATATTGAGCTTCTTTCAATAATTGCTTCGCAGGTAAGTCTTCTGTGGGTTGCCACATCATACTTTTTCTGACTCTTTCTCCACTTCCCTTATCTACAATATCAACTTCTAATCTGAAAAAAGTTCCTAAAATCATTTGAGGATTTTGGATAAAATAATTATTTATCTCAAAACCTTCTAAAGTTTTTCCAGTTTTAAGCCAAAAACAATTTTCCTCATTTGCATCTATCTTTTCTTCTCTTTTTTGAAAAAATAATATATCCGTAACTACTTCTGTTTGAGCAGTTTCTTTAAACGCATTATTAGGTAATCGTATCGCACCTATAAGCTCGGCTCTATCTGCCATATACTTTCTTGCCTTATTGTTCTGTTTATCTAGCGTTCCCTTAGTCGTAATAACTGCTACAATTCCTTTAGGCTTTACCTTATCGATGCTTTTAGCAATGAAGTAATCATGAATGAAAAAATTATGATTTGTATAATCTTTATCATAGACTCCATATCCACCAAAGGGAACATTTGTAACAACTAAATCAAAATAATTATTTGGAAAACTTGTTTTATCAAATCCTGTAATCTGTATATTTGCCTTAGGATATAATTTGCTTACTAATCTTCCTGTGATGTTATCAAGTTCAACTCCATAAAGCTTTGAGTTTACTTTTAATTCATTTGGCATAAACAGAAAGAAATTTCCTGTCCCAACAGCTGGCTCTAGGATCTTATTATTTTCTTTTACGCCAAATTGCGTTAATACTTGATAGATTCCCTCAATTACTTCTTTAGATGTAAAGTGAGCATTTAAAACGCTGCCTCTTGCTCGCTCATAATCTTCTAAAGATAATAAATCTTTAAGTTCGTTATATTCTTTTTGCCAAGAAGGATTATTTTCATCAAAGACTTGAGGAATACCTCCCCAACCCACATACTTAGATAGAATAATCTTTTCTTCTATTGTTGGATCTCTATTCTCCTCATATAGTTGATTCACAAGTTTTATAGCAAGGATATTATTCTTATATCTTGTCTTTGCCCCACCTAGCTCACTTTGGTCAAAGGAGTCAGCATTAAGTTCTTCTTGTTCTTCATTCTTACAGTTAGGACAATAATCAAGATAATAATTGACTTCAAATCTATCGTTTTCCAAAACAACGTTCTCTACTTCTTCACGTTCTTCAAGATTTGAAACAATTTCAGATTTGTGTTCTCTAACAAACTCCTCATCTTCTTCAAACTCATCAAAGTAGATATTCCAATTGCCTTCATTTGTGTTTTCCGTTCCATCTTTTATAATAAAGTCAACAATAGAATTTATTCTTTGCTGGATAGTTGGAATAGATTCCTCATATTCCTTATCTAAAATATACTGCTCATATTCCTTATTTTCTGTTTCAGTAAAGTATTCTTCTTCATCAATAAGATTACCAATATGGTCTGCCACTTCATTCCATTTTAAGAAAATATTGCAATCCTTATTCTTAATAGAAAGTCCTTTACCATTATAAAACGTTATTTCTCCATTAAAAGAAGAGCCACCTATGCCATATTCATTTTTTATAAAAGAAATAAAATCCTTTTTAGGTAAGTTTTTTTGATATACCTCATAAATCCTAAATTTCCCTTTTTCAAAACCACTTCCTTCTTTTAATTTTTCTTTTATAAGGTCTAGCTTTGGATCTTTGATTGGTTCTTCTTCAAAGGGATTTTCTTCTAAAAAATCAAAAAGAGTTGGAACTTTACTTTCTTCTTTTATTTTGGGCTTTGGCTTAGGTTTTTCTTTAGGTTCTTTAATCTCTTCAAAGGCTTTAAAAAGAGTTTCCTTTAAGACTTTATATTGATTGATATTATCAGTTATTATATTTGCACTTACATCTAATGGAAGATTTAATCCACTGATGTGAACTTCTTCCTCTTTATCTATCCCAGTAGAAAGGTAAAGCAAGTAGGCAACTCCTTCTATTTGTTGTATTTCTTCTTTTAAATAGGTTTCTACTCCCGAAATAATTTTCTCAAAAATACTCTTATCTTGTTGATTAAATAAATTTGTTTGATTGATTTTATCAAAACCTTTTAACAGAACCTCTAAAGGTATCTCTTTTTCTTTTTTTATATCAAATCCATAAGTATTACTTTCATCAAAGACAAATCTCCGATTACCATTCTCATCATAGTAAAGAATTCCCTTACTACCTAATCTAATTCTTCTTCCCATTTGATTCCATTCATCAAAAGAATAGCATATAGAAGCATTTGGACGTCTTTCTATAATTTGGCTCGCAGAATAAAGGTTTAGATGAGAATTTTGAGAAATAAATTGATAAAATCTCTTAATTCCTTCTTCGGTTTTTATAATTTTTTCAAATTCTTCTTGCACTTTACACTTTTGCCTCCTTTCCAAACACCTCCTCATATATCTTTGTTCTTTGTTCTAAACTTGGAAAATAAATGACTTCAAAGGAAGATTTTGCCCCCATAAAATAGACTAGAGTTCTAATTTGTGATTTAGAAAAAGGAATTTTTTTATTTAGTTTTTCTTTCATCTCTTCAAAACTTAAATGTAATAATCTTGCAATATGGTATAATGTTAAATTATTTTGATAGATCCATGTCTTTAATTTTTTCTTCTTTAATGTGTAACTAACCTGCATCTATTCCCTCCTTTTGTTCCATTATTAAAATCTCTAAGACTTTATCTAGTCTAAAAATAAATAAACTAATTTGCTTAGATTTGATTTTCATAGTTTTTAAGCAAAAGATAATTTGATTTAGTTCCTCAATATTTAAGTTTTCTACGCTAATTTCTTTTTCTTTTATTAACCTAACTCCACCCTTTTGTTCTCCACCATGAAACACCAAGATATTATGGCGATAAGAAAGAGATTGAATGTGTCTATTGACCGTCTTTCTACACACTTCAATTTCACGAGCAATTTCGCTCATTTTCCACAATTTACCATCAGAAATTAATGCGAGAATATCTGCATGTATATCTCTTTTCTTCATATTCTACCTCCCTTGTTTACTCATTTTATAAATACCGTTGGGACAATGGGTGTCTCAACAAAATATTTTTTTAAAAGAACAAAAGTGAAAAATAAATTTTTCACCCTATGAGGCCCAAAGGCCTCTTTTTCTTTAAGAGACAATATAGTATAATAAAAGATAATCGAGGTAAAGAAATGATATATCCAATATTAGATTTAAAAAATCTTCCAAAATGTATACAAACAGAATACTTTAGAATTCTTCTATTAAAAGCTGCTAAAAACGGAGAACATATTTATCAAAATGAATTCAATAGAATCAATAATTTACCCTGTGTTAGAGAATCAAAAGGTAAAGTTACACTTAGGAAAATATTTATAGAATATTGGGATTTTTTTGCTTGTGGTAATGAGGATAAAATACGACCTGCAGTAAAATATAATGTTTTAGCTATGATTCATTGTAAAGATTTTTCTAAAGGATATCTTACTTATGAATGTCCGAATTGTCATAATATGGTCAATATCGGTTTATCTTGTAATTCAAGATTTTGTGTTTCCTGTGGAAATAGATATCGGGAACAAAGAGCTTTATCTATTTCTAAAAAGGTAATCAGTAAGCCACATCGTCAATTTGTTTTTTCTATAGCTAAACAATTAAGATTGCTGAAACTTTAGATAGAGATGCTTTATTAGATATTCTTTTTAGTTCTGTTGAATTCGCATTTGAATCCTTGATTCAAGGGGATAATAAAAAAGCGAAAAAAGAAAATAGACAATTTGGCTATATGTTATTCTTACATACTTATGGTAGAGATATTAAATGGAATCCTCATATCCACTCTCTGATTTGTGAAGGTTATTTTGATAAGTTCAATAAATACCATAAATATGAATACTTCCCTTACATAAAGTTAAGAAAGTCTTTTATGTTTGAACTTCATAAATCCATGAAAAAATATATTAAATATTATAAATCAGAATACGAATACTCTAAATTCTGTAAACTTATAAAATGGCTAGAAAAAAAGTATCCTCAAGGGTATTACGCCTACGGTCCTAAAATAAATAAAAAATATGATCATCATTTATCTGTTAAACAATTAACAAATTATATTGCTAGGTATGCTTCCCATCCTGCAATTGCTGAATCTAGAATCTTAGAGTTGGATTTATCTAATCATATGGTAAAATATTATTATGATCCACATGAAGATGATGTATTAGATGAGGATGACCCTAATAGATTAGGTAGGCAATATGTTTATGAATCTGTTTTTAAATTTATGAAAAAGCTTGTTAGACACATTCCTAATAAAGGCTTTCATAATATTAGATACTATGGTTTCTACTCAAAACGTTCTACAATTGATACTTCTTCTATCCATCCTTTATATTCAACTTGTGAATTAAAGAAAATTAAACAAAATATCAATTGGAATAAAAAAATGAAATTAACTTATGGATATGAGCCTTTATTATGTAGTTGTGGAAAAAGAATGGAGATTTGTTATAATTTATGTTTCTTCCCTCCTCCTAAAGGTCCTAAACAGTTATCTATCGATGATTTTGATTTATATGAAGAACTTTCTAATAAACTCATTGATTATCCTGAGAGAAAAATTGATATTGAAAAAACCTTTGATTTATTACCTGATTTTGAAAAAAGAGAAGCTTTAATTTATGCTGAAAATAATTTGTTTAAAGAAACGATTATTCTTAAATGTATGAATTGTGATTACGAAGAAGAAGTTGACTATGAAATTGTTGAAGAATGTTGGATGGATGGTCCATATCCAATATCTTATTGTCCTCATTGTAATGTGGGTGACTTTGTTCCTTTAGATATCTACAATAAAAAGAAATTGAAATGATTTTAAAACTATATTTTTTTGCCTAGTCTTACTAGGCTTTTTCGTCTTGGTCTTCTTTAGATTGATTTTTTTTAAATTTACTAATAAAAAATAAAAAAGCAAAATTCTATCTGTTTTTCAGCGTAGAACTTTGCTTCGTTTATTTAATTATTTTAGTTCATATAATTATTGACTAGATTTTTTAATTATCCTTTCTATTAAATACAAACATTAACTTTGAAGGGTTTCAGAAACTTTTCCGATATTATCTGTGCTGTTTTTAATATATAGCAATTGAGATGAAGATAAAGTTGCATCTAAACCATTAAAATCAATAGGTTTACTCAACCCATGACAATATGCAACTTCTGCAGTAGGATGACACCATCCAACAATTCTTGCCATAAATACATAATCTGAATCGTTTGTATTTTTTCTATATGCAAACTTCATTATAACTAAATTATTACTATTACTAATAACTGCATTCTTATGATTTAAACCAGCTATGCCACCAGCACTCTTATAATTACCTGCAAAGGAACAATACCAAATGCGCCCATAATTTGTGCATACATAAATTTTTGCATTTTCATAGTTAACTCCTACTATTCCTCCAATATTATACGAACCAGCTATAGATGCGTAATTTCTGCAACTTTCGATTCTACTATAATTGATTCCAACCAATCCACCAACAGTTTGATAATTTGACCTCACATCAATATCTACATTTGATTGATTGTCATTTACAAAATCATTTCCTTCTCCAATAGTAGATAAAACATAAACATAACCAATTTGTCCATAGTTTTCTGCTGCTACGCCACCTACATAGGTCATATTACTTGGTTGACCTGGATTTGCCCAATCTTGTCTAATATAAACCTTAAATTTGCCATTCCAGATTTTTCCAAAATTTTTTATAATAAATCCATAACTTGTAAAAGTAGAAAGATGCTCATTTTTGTATGTAATAGTATGCCCATCTAAATCTAATACACTATTAAAAGTTGGCAAAGCATTCCAATTTGTTAAATTAATGTCCCCAACTAGTTTATAATAATATCCTGAACGAGTAGATATATTTCTTAATTGTGTTGCGGTTGCTATTTCATATTGTCCTTCATTATTTATACAATCAGAAATATTTTTCTCTTGCCAAAAAGCTGTTAAAAGTATTATCCCATTATTATCAGGTAAAGATGTAATACTTTCTAAATTTTGAATTGCTTGATAATTATATAGCCAATATTTCATTTCCCAACTAACTAATGTATAAAAATCAAGTGAAATTATATTAATATCATATTTAAACTCAATTTCCTCTAGCGAATTGGTAAGACCAGAATTTGCCACTGGAAGATTGGCATCAAATTTCAGTGTATATGTATTAGCTTTCCATTGGGCATATAAAGTTACATCAGCTGTGACCGTGAATTTCGTTGTATCCACGAAAGTCGTTCCGCCATCTTTCTTCCAACCCTTAAACGACCAGCCTTCTAAATTAATATTGATGTCAGAAAAATCTACAATTGCATCTGCCTTAACATTCTTTGAATGTTTATTTAATGTAACATTATGACTTGCATTACTTGGCTTATTTGAATCAAATGTTATCATAAATTCTTTGGCTTCCCATTGAGCATATAGTTTCAAGGTCTCATTACGTGCTGTTTTAATACTAGTGGCATATGTTGTTCCGCTTCCATTTTCTTCTGTATTCCAACCTGTAAATTTCCAGCCTACTAGATTAAAACCATTTGTCGATAAATTACTTAATTGATCAGATGTATGTCTAGAGTTTGCCATACTACCAGTGACTGGATTTGATGCCTCATTTGGTTTATTTGGTTTATACTCAATTTCATAAGATTTAGCTTCCCATTGAGCAAATAATACTAATTTTGTATCTCTAGCAGTTTTAATACTAGTGGCATATGTTGTTCCGCTTCCATTTTCTTCTGTATTCCAACCTGTAAATTTCCAACCTACTAGACTAAAGCCATTTGTCGATAAATTACTTAATTGATCAGATGTATGCCTAGAGTTTGCCATACTACCAGTGACTGGATTTGATGCCTCATTTGGTTTATTTGGTTTATACTCAATTTCATAAGATTTAGCTTCCCATTGAGCAAATAATACTAATTTTGTATCTCTAGCAGTTTTAATACTAGTGGCATATGTTGTTCCGCTTCCATTTTCTTCTGTATTCCAACCTGTAAATTTCCAACCTACTAGACTAAAGCCATTTGTTGATAAATTGCTTAATTGATCAGATGTATGCCTAGAGTTTGCCATACTACCAGTGACTGGATTTGATGCCTCGTTTGGTCTATTAGATTTATACTCAATTTCATAAAATTCAGCTTCCCATTGTGCATACAATTCCGTAATTCCTTGAGTAGCCAAATGGTTTACTATTGCTTTATCAAAATATGAATCTCCACTTCCATCTGCTTTCGTATTCCAACCTTTAAATTTCCAACCTATTAAAGAATATACATTTTCATTTAAAGGTGAATCTACCTCGTAAGTGTGTGCAGAATCTTGCATTACTCCAGTAATCTCATTTGTGGCAAAGTTAGGCTTATTTCGGTTATATCTAATTTGATATTTATTGGGAATTATTTTAGCATATAAATTCAAATCACCAGTAGTTCCAATAGAAATATTTTCAATAGGCTTTTCAAAATTCTCATCTAAATACCAACCCTCAAAAGTATATCCCACTTTAATAACTGGCTTCAACTCTAAACCTTGACTACTTATATATTTATCAGGATTATTATGAAACTCTGTGTCTATATTGTATGTAATATTATATTCGGTATCACTTAATTTATACACTACTTTAGCTGTGTCTTCTGGTCGATTTCCCAATGCCCAAAATTGATTCCAATTTTCTAAATCTTTAAAAACAGGATCATCAGAAGTATAGTCTACATATACAGTTTGATTACTTTTCCAACCATTAATTATATTTGCTCCTACTTGTTTCACACTATTTGGAATATATAATTCTAAAATATTATGTGTAAGAGCAAATGCGTCCTGCCCTATAGAAAAAACTTTATTTGGTAATACTATTTTCCTAGTTGATTCCAAAGTGTCAACTAATGTTGTTTCTTCACCTTTACTTAAATTCTTTTTAGGTTCTATAAAATGAATGTCTAGTAAGTTTTCGCATCCATCAAACATTTTAATTCCGATTGCAGTTAAAGTGTTTGGCAAAATAATTGTTTTAACCGTAGAATTTGAAAAAACATTCTCAGACACAACTAATGTTGCTTGCTCGTCACTGTTCATACCTTCAGATTCTAATATAACTTCGCGATTAATAGTAATAACATCCCCGTTCAACCCAAAAAATGAATCAGTTTCCAAAATAATTGAATCTTCAGAATATCCTATGGTTATTTTGTTTATATCATTGAAAAAAAATGCTGAACTTGCAATTCCGATTATAGGACGTTCTACTCCATCTTCTCCAGTATAGGTAGCTGGAATATATACTTCCTTATAGTCATCAGTATCAATTGTGCAAAACTCTTGATATCCAGAAACATAATATCCACCTTCTCTTAAATCTACATCATCTCCTAGTGCAAGAGTTTGAATTTCAGAAGAAACTAATTCGTATTTGACCTCAGGAATAAAATCACTATTAAATTCAACACTTTGATTTTTGTTACTTCCATTCCAATTTGAAACCCATCCCTCAGGAACAGTTGTTCCTTCTTCTAATACAGTTCTAACATAAACTTTAGTATTTGCTCCCCTTAAAATCGTAGAAGCTACAGAAGTTACGCTTGTTGGAATGATTAAATACTCCATCTTTGTCATCGCAAAAGCATTGGCTCCAATTATTTCAACGCCAGGTAAAGTTAAAGAAGTCAATGCTTTACAATTTGCAAAAGCATTAGCTCCAATTGTTTTAACACTCTTTGGCAATCTTACTAATTCTAGTTTAGAAGCTGAAGTAAACCCATTCCCCGCAATGACAGTAACATTATACTCATTGCCATCTAATTCTATTTTCTCAGGTATGATTGCTTTTGTTGCTGTTTTATCTATAAGTCTAACATCACATTCTGTATCACTAATAGGTGTAAAAGTAAATACAGAATTCAAATCCGATTGTGGACTAACAGCTTCATTTGTAGTTTCATTGTGTGTTTCATATTGATTATTACTACTTGCTTCTACATTCATTGTAATAAAGCAAATTGTAATTATCGCACTTAACATAATTAGGAAAGATACTATCTTTCTTCTTGAAATTAGTCTTTGTTTCATTTGTTTTTTTACCTCCCTTTTAAAGACTATTCTTTGAAATATTCCCCAGTCCAAAATTCATAAGGAATTCCTACAAACTTTTCTCCAATATCAAACCTCCCATTTAAATAATCAATTTGAAAATCAAATTCTATATTTATTGGACCTACATAATCACTATAATATTTAGCGATATTATGAAGCCCATAATTATCTGCATCTCTAAGTTGCATTTCAACTGTATGGATAAATTCATGAATATAGGTTTCCATAAAACTAATCCAACAACGATAGACACCTGGATATTCAAAATCGAATATGCACTCTGATGGACAATCATCATAAAAATAACGAAACATAAATTCTAAATGAATATTAGCATATTTTTTTTCGCCAGATCCTCCAGTTATATGTAACTTTAAATCATAATCATTCATACTAAACGATGTAATAACACTATCATAATTATCAAGTATTTCATAGACTTCAGGTATCATATTCTGTTTTGGATCTATCCCATAATCATAAAATAATTTATTTCCTCCTGGCAATGTTGTTGTTCCTCTATAAAATTGTTCTGTCCTTAATACATCTTTTGTATAATAGCTATCCACTTCAAAATCTACTGTAGAATTAAGCATAGCTTCAAGATATTCTTCCAAGTAACTAGAGAGCATTTCACACATCTTCTTTTCATTTTGTGTCATCTTGTAATGAACAGGTATAATTTCTCCATTGGTGGATTCTAAATCTGCTTCTATCTCAGTGACATATATCATTAAAATCTTATATTTAGGAACTTCTTTAGTTGGTTCCCATTTTGCAAATAACTTCATATCTGGATTAGTTATATTCCAAAAAATC
>Ga0209694_1000515_pt1 | contig 62011 bp, 38 predicted proteins | sample GluameincwithD2O_FD_187499 | JGI IMG/M metagenome (GOLD analysis project Ga0209694, IMG submission 187499) | Mouse cecum microbial communities from Vienna, Austria - Glucosamine amended microcosms incubated with D2O (SPAdes) (version 2) | ecosystem: Host-associated > Mammals > Digestive system >... | reverse complement strand
TACTGTAAAAAACCAAAGCGAGGTTATTGTATGGCTAAAAAGACGAAAATCTCAAAACTTACCGACGAAGAGTACGAAAAGTATCTTCAATCCCTGCTTGAAAAATCGGAGTGAAAACTCCGATTTTTTTTGTGCCGTCCGCTCATTCCGAACGAATGCGGAAAACTTCGTTTATTCGGATTTCTCCAAAAACTTTTAAACTTCGGCACGATTCCCGTAAAAAATCGTCTTCGGATATGGTATGATTTTTAAAATGCCGTAGGAGCGTACAATGGCAAGAAAAATCGTAATCACGTCAGGCAAAGGAGGCGTGGGAAAAACGACGGTATGCTGTAATCTCGGCGTGCAACTGGCACGGCGGGGATACCGCGTTATCATCTGCGATCTGGATTTTGGGTTGAACAACGTAGACGTGGCGCTCGGTGTGGAAAACCGCGCCTCGTACGACGTGTCGGACGCCGTGGAGGGGCGCTGCCGTCCGCGGCAGGTGCTCGTTCAGCACCCGCGTTATCCCACGCTCTTTGTGGTGTCGAGCAACCGCGTGCCCGAACGTTACGTTTCCCCGCAGGCGATCCGCCTGATCCTCGATTCCCTCTCCCCGCAGTTCGACTTTATTTTGATCGATTCTCCTGCGGGGATCGACGACGGCTTTCATCGTGCCGTTTCGTGCGCGGAGGAGGGGATCCTCGTAACCACCCCGCACATTTCCGCCATGCGCGACGCCGACAGGGTGGTGGGAATGTTAAAGAGTTATCGTCTGAGCAGTACGGGGCTTGCGGTCAATCTCGTGCGGAAGGACTTCGCGCGGCGGGGCGAAATACTTCTTCCCGCTGAAATTGCGGCGACGCTCCGTGTTCCGTTGCTTGCAGTTATTCCCGAAGAGGATAAGGTGTTTTTGGAGAACGTCGTCGAGCGTTCCCATTCTTTTCGTGCATTTGCGCAGTGCATTGCCGAAGGGACGACGGACGGGAAACCTTTTTCATCCCGCCGTATAAAATTTTAAATGCAGGAGTGAACGATGAAAAATAATCCGAAAGACAGATTGGTAGAAATGCTGGATAAAGACAAGGCGGAAATGAACGAGGCGAGTAAGGCGGCGGCGGTAGCGGACTTTATGCGCGTTGCAGGCGAATATTTCGAACCGGAAGGGGAGCCGCGTTTCACCGTGGAACGGGCGAAGGGGGGATATCAGGTAACTTTAACCTTCCGCGCCGTCCGCGTAAAAAATTTTTCCGTCTTGCAGTAAGAAGGGCTTGACGAATTAGTCGAAAATTTGTATAATATTGCCTAAACATAGAAAAATCCGTCGAATTTTGTCGAAAAAACGCCAAATAGCGATTGGTCGGAAAGCGAGAGGGGCGAAGCGAAAGAGCAAAACCGCAATCGCGTCAATCCGAAGCAAGTGAGCGGGACGGTAAAATTCAAAACGGAAGGTTGGCAGAGCGGTTGAATGCGGCGGTCTTGAAAACCGTTAAAGTGAAAGCTTTCGGGGGTTCGAATCCCTCACCTTCCGCCAAGAGCAATCGCGTTCTAACGCCGATACAATGCAGTACATTTTCATTAACGGACTTGCGGGTTTTGTTGTCAAATGGCAACCCAAACCGTTAACGTATGAAAACAACTGCAATGTTCGGGAAAACGGAAAGTTTGTCAGAGCGCAGTAAAACAAAAGAGCAACGGAAACCCCGTTGCTTTTCTCTATTTCCCACCCAGAGAAACCCACCATATTGAATATAAATTGTTGCCTAAAATTAAAAAATATGCTATAATAAATAGAAATCAAAGGAGTTTTTTATGGCTAATATACTCGAAATTTCTAAATCGTCTTCTTTTGCATCACGTAATAGCAATATAGTTAATGTAAACTGCATTTATGAAAAAGGTTGTCTATCTGATGGCACACCCTGTGTTGTATTGAAAACTTATAATCCCAATAGTAGAAAGGCGGGTGTATCTCAAACGCTACATATAACCAAAGAAACAGCATTGCAACTAATTAAAATTTTCAATCAAGAATTACATTTGTAAATTTACTATGATAAAATTAAACTTGCGGGATTTGCCGCAAAGCGGCAACCCAAGCCGCTAATGTAAGATAACAACTACAATGTTAAGAAAAACGCAAAGTTAGAAGAAGCGCAGTAAAAGGAACAAGCAACGGAAACAAACCGTTGCTTGTTCTATTGCCCCACCCAAGAGGTAACCCACCCTATGAGCCTTAATCAACTTCAACTATTATTCGCTAAAGGCAACTTTCACATTTGATTACGCCGTTTTTTATTGTTTCCGCTTGCATAAGCGTTTTTGAGCAGATAGGACAGCATACATACATTTTCATACGCTCACCTCATATTTTTTAAGGCTGCAATATTTCCCGTTTGAATGTATTTTATCCTTTCTAATATTTTTTCGGGCGGTAAATCCCACCAACGCATAGATAAAAGTTCATTTATTGTATCATCTGAAAAACGCTTACGAATAAATTTTGCGGGTACACCGCCCACAATGGTATATGGCGGCACGTCTTTTGTAACAACGGCACGCGCACCGATTATTGCACCGTCGCCAATAGTAACTCCCGCTAAAATTACCGCTTCGTAACCTATCCACACATCATTACCGATTACAATGTTACCTTTATTGTCCCACGCTTTATCTGCCCATATGCCGTGTTCCCATTCTTCATAAAAAATAGGAAATGGGTACGTTGAAAGTGAACGCATCGTATGATTTGCGCTGTTAAACAAAAACTTTGCGCCGCAAGCAATAGAACAGAACTTGCCTATTATAAGTTTATCGTGGTTGATAGGATAATGGTATATTACATTATTTTTTTCAAAGTCTTTCGGGTTGTTTACGAAATCATTATAGAATGTAAAATCTTCGACTTCGATATTCGGGTTAGTTATTACATTTTTCAAATATACAATTTGTTTGTCCTCACCGCGAGGATATATTTTAGTGCTATCCGGAATAGCCATTTTAGTCATCTCCTTATAAATTTATTTTTTTAGACTATTCCGGCAAAGACAATGCAAAGTTTCATTGTGCAAACTCCTTTAATAAAATTAAGTAAATAATTAAGTAAATATAGTATTGATTAACGCTTGAACTTCATTAAAAAACCTACATAAATGAAAGCCGTCCGCGACTGCGTGGTGTATATTCATTGAAAGCGGCATAATAAGTCTATTATTTTCTGTTTCATATTTCCCCCAAGTAACTACGGGGGCGAGATATGTTCCGCTGTCAAAAACGTGAATATCAAAACACTTATACTTTACCCACGGCAAACAACTTACGTCAAAAGTATTTTTCGGTATGTCTTTTAAGTCAAACGCTCTTAAATTTCGATAACGTTCCTTATCGGATAAATAATGATAGTGAAATTCTTTCAAGTCGTCAGAAAATTCAGTTACCAACTTAACACAACTTTCATCTTCTTTATGGAAATCAGCATAATAAGGTGATACATTTTCCCAACGTATTAAATTACCGTCGTTATCCCAGCCATACTTGAACTCGCTATGTGAGTTTATTATCTTTGATATAACCCACATCATAGTAGGATAGAATTTTAACCCTTGCGCTTTAATAAATTCCTTTAACGGCGTAACATCAATATCAACCGTCATACTCATTACATTGCGTAAATTATCGATAAAAAAGCGAAAAAGGTTACCTCTTTCCAAAGTGTCTAAATTGATTATTTTATATTCCATTTTAACCTCCTAAAATTTTGATAATTTCAGAAGGTCGATACCAGCCCAATGTGCATACGCTTACCTCCTTGTATTTAAGATAAAACTATTATACAATTTTTGCCATCATAAGTAAATGATTTGATTATTTATTAAAGCAGATTTGAATTTTTGCTTAATCAACTTTTCGGCATTGACCAATTAAAAGAATTTGGCATTTTGCTTATGTACGGCGGAATCGGTTAAACGAAAGCAAAGATGTTCAACGGCGGGAAAATCAAAATAATGCTATGTCGGAAGTATGTTGCCCGATAGCTTACTCAAAATAAAACAACTTGCGAAGTGGTTTATGCGTTCTGCGCTTGTGAGGACAACACGCATAAAACAAAATATTTTCTTTTGTTTTTGTATTCACGTCATTTCACCCAATTTAATAAAACCGTTGTTATACATTCTTTTTTCTAAGCGTTTCGGCAAATTTACAGAACGAAAGAAAAGCACAATGCGACCTATAATCCAAACAAATATCAAAATCTCCGAAAGAATACAACAAAGTATTTTCATTATTATGTGCATACGTTTCCATAATGATTGTTCTCTTTCAATATAGCCGTCGATTATTCCGTCTTTAATAGACGCACGATAAATATACGAGCCATACACGGTACTGTGGCATAGCGATAATTCAACCGTATCTTTTTCCATATTTATGAGTTTGTTTTTGTCTTTTTCAAATAATTCAAATACATTTTGTTCACGACCGATAATACTGATTTGCGGTGCAAATAAAATATATACGCCGCAGAATGCAATAAAACAACCTACACCTATACCCGAATAAGCGTTTGCAATATTTACCGTATTTGTTTCCGATTGCATATTCAAAATAGACATTTGCGTTGTTAAAATAGCGATTAAAGCAACACAAAAATTGATAATCTTTATATTGCGGTAATAGTGTCCTTTGTTTTTTATACGTAACAAGCCCGCCACGGCAAAGCCGAGTTCAACAAAAGAAATAAACGCAAGTAACAGCACATATATCATTCCGTTATCTTTTAGTTTGCGTTCTATAAAAAACATTCGCACCATAAACACTATATAAAAAACGCTTGCAATAAAAAGAAAAACCGCAATCAACATATTGCGTTGTTTGAAAGTGCGTTTATTTGTTTTGATACCGAGTACACATTCTAATTTTGCAATTAAAATACCGAATGTGTAAACGGCGATACTAATCATATTATAGTCCGTAAAAAGTCCGATAACGAATTTTCCGCAAGCGAGAACAGACGAAAAACATAAACCTATTATGGTTTTCCATAGTGTTTTTTGCTCAAACAACAATTCTTTATATCTGCGAAACAAATTTCTCATTATCGGACTTCCTTAGGACGTTGTTAGATTTTATATTAAATCGGTATGCAACAAATCGTTGCCTTTTTCAAGTATGTTGGCAAGCTTTTCTTCGTTGTCGTCGATTATGCACGCCATAGTAAAAAGACCGACAAAATTTTACAAATAGGCGCAGCAAAAAAATACGCATAGCTCAATGCAAGGCTGTGCGTATTTTTAATTAAATTTTATCTTGCCATTACAGGCTTGCCTTTATAACGGCGCGCACGTCGTTTTCGTCCAGAACCTTGTAACCGCCGTCCATAATAAGAGTACTTTTTACTATGCCGTCAAGCATTTGCTCAGTTGCGCCCAGCGCGGTTAAATTCATTGTAAGCCCAATCTTTTTCATCCACTCTTCCATTGCCAATAGCCCCTCTTCGGCAACCTGAGTCGGGGTTTTGCCTTGGGCGCTAACTCCCCATACGTTTACGGCATAACGGGCGAATTTTTTCAATCCGTACGGCAATATGCGGCGGTAATAGGGTATAGACACGGCGGCAAGCGTCATACCGTGCGTTGCGTCGGTGTGCGCGGCAACCGCTTGCCCAAGCATATGCACCATCCAATCGGTGGTTTTGCCCTTTGCAACAAGCGTATTCAACGCCCAGGTAGCCGTCCACATAATATTACTGCGCGCCTCGTAGTCGGTCGGGGTTTCTACGGCGATATTTGCGCTGTGGATAAGCGAACGCAACAGCCCTTCCATTATGTAGTCGCTCGTGTTGTCGTCCTCGCCGGAAAAATACTGTTCGAGTATGTGCGACATAATATCGTATATTCCCGAAACCATCTGTTCCTTAGGAACGGTGAAAGTAAATTCGGGGTTCAAAACCGAAAATTTGGGGAATACGTTTTCCCCGAAAACGTGCCCTATTTTAAGCTTTTGCCCGTGATTGGTAATGACCGAGCCGCCGTTCATTTCACTGCCCGTTCCCACCATTGTAAGCACGCACCCCACGGGTATAATTTTGCAGGTGGGTTCTTCAAAGCGGATAAAATATTTATCCCAAGGGTCGTCGTTGCAGTTTACGGAAACGGACACGGCTTTCGCGTAGTCGCAAACCGAGCCGCCGCCCACAGCCAAAATCAAATCGGCTTCCGCCGCTCTTGCGCGCGCGAGCCCCTCGTTTAGTTTTTCAATTGTGGGGTTGGGCATAACGCCCGCGTCCTCGAAAACGTTTTTATCGTTGTCTTTCAAAATTTTTATAACTTTGTCGTAAACGCCGTTGCTTTTAATCGAACCGCCGCCGTAAACAAGCAGAACGTTTTTGCCGTATTTGGGCAACTCTTCGTTTAAGCCGTCAAGCGCGTCCTTGCCGAAGTACAGTTTTGTGGGATTGTAGTAAGTAAAATTTCCTAACATATCTATCTCCTTTTTTATTTTAAGCTGAGCGTTACGGTCTGACTGCCGTTACCCGCTCCGAGCAACGTATTTATTTCGGACGAAGAGTAGCCTACTATTCTGCCTATCCTTGTAAAAGTCCAACTGTTTTCGCCGTAGTACAGGCACAAACTGTTGCCCTGATACAAAACCACGTCGCCCGCCGTGGTTGACGTCGGTTTGTCGTTAGTCGGCAGATTAACGCCCAAATTCCCGACCTTTTCAAACCCGCCGTAATCGTCGGCGATATAAACTATGTCTTTCTCTTTAAGCACGGCGGTAAGCGCCGAAGCCGAAGAATTATCTTCAAGTTCGGCTTTTAATTTATTGCCGTTAATATAGATATACATTATTTCAACAACCTTTCCTCCGTCCGTTCGTTTCCCGCCATCTCCGCCGCTTTTAGCCGAGGCACACCCCGCTAAGGAAAACGCCGAAAATAAATCTATGCATAACAAAATAAGTTTTTTCATAACATAACCGCCACTCGCAATTATTTTATTGTGTAAACGCATTTATGTCAAATGCTTATATTTTATGCCAATACCATAATTGACACGCATATTAACAATATGCTAAACTATACAAAAGGACGGTGTAAATATGGAACTGCGGGAACTTAAATATTTTCTGGCGGTTACGCGCGAACAAAGCATTTCCAAAGCGGCGGAAGCGCTTTTTATAACGCAACCGAATTTATCCCGACAGATGCAAAATCTTGAAAAGGAAATAGGACAACAACTGTTTATTCGCGGAACGAAAAAAATCACGCTTACCGAAGCGGGACAACTGCTTCGCAAGCGCGCGGAAGAAATTATAGAGCTGTATAATCAAACGGAAGCCGAACTGCATACGCCCATTACCGACGTAAGCGGCGACATTTATATCGGCGGCGGCGAAAGTTACGTTATGGGGCTTATAGCCAAAGCGGCGCGCTCTGTCCAATGCGATTATCCGAATGTTAAATTCCATTTATTCAGCGGGGACAGCGGCACGATTTCCGAAAGGCTCGATAAAGGTCTTATAGATTTCGGTATTTTTATCGAGCCGTTCGATTTATCCAAATACGACCATTTACGCCTGCCCCTATACGATACCTGGGGCGTGCTTATGCGCTCGGACAGCCCGCTTGCCGAAAAGGAACGCATTACCCCGCAAGACCTGTGGGACAAGCCGCTTATACGCTCGCGGCAGTCAATGGGCAAAAACAAAATAAGCGATTGGTTTGAAAAGAGCACGGAGGAGCTTAACGTAGTCGCCACGGGCAATCTTTTGTACAATATGTCGCTGCTTGTGGAGGAAGGGCTGGGCTACGCCGTTACGCTTGACAAACTTATTAACACCACGGGAAATTCTGATTTGTGTTTCCGCCCGCTCTATCCCGAACTCATTTCGCACCTCGATATTGCCTGGAAGAAGTATCAGGTGTTTCCCAAGTGCGCGGAAATATTTTTAAAACGTTTGCGCGAAAACCTGTAAATTTTATGCAAAATATATACACAATATAAATATACGGAGAAATATGGCAAACTCTACGGAACAACTCGGAAACGGAAAGATACTGCCGCTTATATTTAAACTTACTATTCCCGCGGTGATAGCCCAGCTTATAACCTTTTTATACAACATTGTAGACAGAATGTTTGTTGCAAAGATTGGCGAGGGCGGTATGGACGCGCTTGCCGCGCTGGGAATAGTTTTGCCAATCACTCTAATAATACAGGCGTTTGCCAGCCTTATAGGTATCGGCGGCGCGCCGCGCGCAAGCATAAAGCTCGGAGAGGGCAACGACGGGGAAGCGAATAAAATTTTTAACACGGCTTTCGTACTGCTTACGGTAACGGGCGTTGTAATAAGCGCTTTGACCCTGTTTCTTGCCCGCCCCATCGTCGTGCTGTTCGGCTGCCCGCCCTCCGCGGTGGAGTTTGCAACTTCGTACCTAAAAGTCTACTCTTTCGGCACGCTTTTCGTACTGCTTGCGCAGGGGTTAAATCCCTTTATCACGGCGCAGGGCTACTCTTTTATGGCAATGGCTTCGGTGCTTATAGGAGCGATTACCAACATAGGGTTAGACCCTTTGCTCATTTTCGTCTGCGATTTAGGCGTTAAGGGCGCAAGCCTTGCAACGGTAATTTCTCAGGGTATATCCTTTATATGGATAACGGCGTTTTTCTTTACTAAAAAAAGTAAGTTTAAACTGCGCTTTAAGGATATGAAGCTTAAAGCCAAAAGAATTGCGGGCATACTCTCCCTCGGCGTATCACCCTTTATTATGACGCTTACGGAATGCGCCATACAAATCGTGTTCAACGTAAATCTTAACGCGGCTACGGGCGGCAACAAGGACTATACCGCCGCGCTTACGATAATGCTAAGCGCACTGCAACTTATATCTCTGCCGCTGAACGGGCTGGGTTACGGTATGCAACCGTTCGTAAGCTACAACTACGGCAAGGGCAATGCGGAACGGCTTAAAAAAGGCATTAAGTATATAACGATAATTGCGTTTATCTTCGGCACGTCAATATGGGCGGTATCTATGGCGGCGCCGCAAGCGTATGCGTTTATATTCTCGGCAAGCGGTTCGGTAAAGGACATAGTAAAGACGTACACGCCCCTCTTTCTTATGGGCTCGGTGATGTTCTTCGTGCAGATGACTTTGCAAAACGTAAACGTTGCGCTCGGTCAGGCGAAGTCGGCGCTGTTGCTTGCCGTGCTACGAAAGGTGATAATTTTAATTCCCCTATGCTTTACCCTTACCCACTTTTTGGGCTTTAAGGGCGTATATATGTCGGAAGGAATAGCAGATTTTGTTGCGGGCGCCATTACCGCGGTCGTAATATTCACAACCTTTCCGAAAGTTTTCAAAAGGCGCGAAGAGGAGCTGAAACGGCAGAGAGCCGAAGAGGACGAAAAAGAAGAGCGGGAACAAGAAGTCCCCGCCAAAGAAATTTAAAATGAAGCGGCGGTCAGTTCTGCCGCTTTATATTTTGCTCGGTTATAAAGGGGTAAAAAACCACCTCTTCGCCGTCCGCGTCCTCCCTGCGCATATCCACCGCCGTAATCTGCCTGTTGCCGTAAGTCGTGTAATAGTAAACGCCTTTGCTTGCGTTACAGCAGGAAGCGTAAACGGTTATTTCGTATCCGCTCTCCCCCACGGCGCAACAGCCGCGCGTCTGCCACACACTTGAAAGTATATGGAAAAACTGCCCCACTCTCTCCTCCTCCGAATTTCCGCAGACGGAGTTGTTTTTGGTAAACGCGGCGCGGACGAAGCGCGAGGGCGAAGACAAATCGCCGGGCAAGCCCAGCGCGCCCATCCCCTTGCTGTGCGGCTGGAAATTCAGCCCCGCCGCAAACGAATTTACGGGAGGCTTGGCGGACAGCCCCATATAGTTGCTTAAATTGAACGCCTGCATTTCGAAAGGCGGGTTGTTGGCGAGCACTCCGTACGGGTTTTCGTGAATTTTCAAACCGTCTTTAACCGCCTCTATAACAAGACACCGCCTTTCGTCCGCCAATATCCAATGCAACTGCGCGGGCGGAAGCTCTTTTGAAAACGCCTCGTTCGTAATATTCATTTTTTTCAAAAGCTTGCGCGCCCCGTCCACACAGTCGCACTGAGAAAGCAGCCATAAAATTATTTCGAAATGCGCGATATTGTCCGCGCCCTCTATAATGCCGTTGTACACCGCATTGCCTACAAAATTCAGCCCCGCCGCGCACAGCCCTTTTTCGTTTACCGCGTCATAGTACAGGGGCAATCCGTTTTCCGTGTGCGCCGTACCTATGATTGCGTAGTGCCTTTTTATTACCCGCCCGTTCCTGAAAGGCAGGGGAAAGTTCCTTGGAGTAAAAGCTATTTCTTCCCCGTAAGAAAAGTCGTTGTCAAGCGTTCTTCCGAAATAGAAATCGCCCGATTTAAAAGTTACAGCCGTGCACATATGCGCAACCTCCGTTAAGTTTTTATAATTATTCTGCGCAAAAATGCGCAGTTTATTAAAGCGTAAGCGCGGGCGCAAAATTGCGCCCGCGCTTTAAATTATTTCTTTTTTTCCTTGCGGCGTTTATCGTTTATTTTTTCCAGCGCCGCCTCGTCGATTAGGGATATTCCCTCCTCTTTTGCAATTTGCACCATCTGCGTAAGCGCCGCTTTTAGAAATACTCTCGGTATTTTAGTAAGCTTTGCGCAGGCTCCGTCGGTAAATTTTACGGCGGGGTCTATGCGCTTTGCCGCGTAAATTACACTGTTTACGTCGCCCTCTTTAACCTGCACCTTTTCGGGCACGGGTTTTTTGAACCGCGAATACCAAAAGTTTGTGCTGTCGCGGTAGCCGTAGTCGACGGGCACGGCGGGGAAGCCGTTCGCCTTAACGCCGTTTACTATCGTGTCGTAATATCTGGGCTTAATCAAAATTTTGTCAATCTTTAAAACGAAGTGCGCGCCGAACTTGCTCGTTATGCCGTTAAAGTTTCTGTAAGGGGGCGGATAGCCTTCCAACAGCCCCGCCTTGTCCTTAAACGCCTTTTCCAGACTGTCGTCCCAGGTGCATTCGAAAACCTGAAAGGCTTCGGCTATGATTTGCGGTCTGTCCTTTCCCAAAGCGCTGTTTTTCAAGGTGAACAGGCAGTTTTTCATCTTTTCCTGCGTGGTTTCGCCGGGGAAGCCCAGCCTCACCGCCTCCTTAAAATACTTGCGCTCGTCAGTGATAAAGTTTAAAGAACATTTTTTCGAACGCAACAGATTCTGCGCTGTGTTGGAACTGTTGCGGCACTCCAAGAGCATTGCGTAGTAGTCCTTACCCGCAACGTAATAGGGGAAGCACAGCGAGTACGCGCCGAGATTGGTTTTGCCTTCGGGCGATACCGTCCCCACAAGAATCGTCGGCATAGGGAAAAACGCCGACGTCTGATAAAAGTTGTCAACTATCCGCAAATCCTTAAAATCTTCCATACACACCTCCGTCTATATTATATTTTACTTTCCGTAAATTGTCAATAGACGCACCGCGCGCGCCTGCGTTTGTCGGCGCGTAAGCCTTGCGCTTGCCAATTAAATGTGATATAATTCTCTTGTGGAGCTATGCCCTTTAACGCATATGCACGCGCATTAAAATGCAGGAGAATAAATATGTATAACGACTTGGAAAAAATACTTTTTACCGCCGAGGACATAGCCGAGAAGGTAAAAGGCGCGGCTGATTGGCTGGATAAAAAATACTCCGCCGCGCAGTATATGCCGCTTGCCGTTTGCGTGCTTAAAGGCAGCGTATTTTTCTTTTGCGACGTAGTGCGGGCAATGCGCACGCCCGTTCAGCTTGACTTTATGACCATTTCCTCCTACGGCAACGGCACGGTAAGTTCGGGGGAAATAAAAATCGTATCCGACCTCGCCGCGAGCGTAGACGGCAGGGACGTAATTATTATAGAGGACATTGTGGACACGGGGCGCACCCTTGCGGGGCTTAAACGGTTGCTGTTTTCGCGCGGAGCCAAATCGGTTGCCTGCGTAGCCCTCGCCGACAAGCCTTCGCGCAGGGAAACGGACGTAAACGCCGACTACCGTTGCTTTACCGTGGGCGACGAGTTTATCGTCGGGTACGGCTTGGATTATGCGCAAAAGTACAGAAATCTGCCCTGCATAGGCGTTTTAAAGGACGAAATTTACCGCTGAGCGCGCACGCCGCACGTTTACGGTTTTACGGCTTTAAGTTGACAAGCGCACAAGTCAATGCTATAATTTGCTTGATTATTATATAATATTGTAATAATATACATATGAGATAACGGGGAAAACGAATACAACAATCTACAAACCAAAAACAATCCAAGGAGATTTTTATGGCAGAAAAAGATTCCAAACCCAAAAAGACGGTAAAAGCCGACGGCGCGCCGTCGGCTGCCGCACCCAAAGGTGCGGCAAAACCTGCCGCTACCGTAAAACCTGCGGCTACGGCGAAGCCTACCGCTTCAACGACCAAGCCTGCGGCTAAAACTGCGGCGCAGACAAAAGCGACAAGCTCCTCTACTGCAAAACCTGCCGCTAAACCCGCCGCCACTGCTAAACCTGCGGCGCAGACGAAAGCGACAAGCTCCTCTACGGCAAAACCTGCCGCTAAACCCGCCGCCACTGCTAAACCTGCGGCTACGGCGAAGCCCGCGGCTACGGCGAAGCCCGCGGCTACCAAGCCCGCGGAGGAACCCAAAAAAGCGGAAACTAAAAAAGCCGCGCCCGCTACTTCTAAAACAACAAGCGCGCCCAAAACTTCGGGTAACGCTACAAGCGCGGCGGCTAAGCAGACGGCGGCAAAACCCGAAGAAACGGTTAAGCCCGCCGCTTCCACAACCAAACCTGCAACGAAAACAGCGGCAACAAAGCCCGAGGAAAAATCTGCGGCACAAGTAAATAAACCCGTAGCTGCGGCAGCTGTTGACGCGCCCAAAGGCGCGTCAACAGCCAAAAAGGTGAAGCCTGCCGCTATGGCAAAGACGGAAAAACCCAAAAAGCAACAAAAACCTGTTAAATCGTCGGGCAGTAACGGCGAAACTGCCGCCGCAGTTAAAAACAAAAAAATACGTTTTATTATTATGGCGGCGGTTGCGTTTGTTTTGATACTTGCGCTTATTATAGGCATTGTTGTGGGCACTAAATCGTGCAACAAAGAGCCCGGATTCAGCAACAACGGCGCGCCCTCCATTTTGCCCGCCGACAATGTGGCAAACGACAATCCAATAATTGCCGAAAGCGCGTCGAGCAGACCTTTGGTTGCGCCCGTAAAGAACGTTGACGTCGGCGATGAATACGATTTTGAATATTCTTCCACATCGGCGGTAGGTTTTTCGGGTAAAGTTTTAGACACTATATCCAGAGTTAAACCGGTTTCCGAAACGATGGACGAGCGCGACAATTTCCCCCTTGGAATAGACATTCCCGAAGGCTCTGTAAGATACCCCAAATACGGCTATACTATGAGTAGCGTTTTAAAAAGCGAAGCAGCGAGAGCGGCGCTTATAAACGAATCGGATTACCTTACCGCTTACGGAACGCGCAACAATTCCGGCAACGGCAATAACGGTAAAGGTACATATAATATGATGGACAAAGACGGTTATCTGTACTTTGTCAATAACGGCGAAACCATACAGGCAAAAAATTTCGACGATTCGCCCAGGCAGCTTTATAAGCACTCCTCTGCGGACGGAATGTATTTCGGCGGCATAAACGCAGCTAACCCCGACATTGCAGACGACGAGCCCGGCATTGTTAAGCAAGTAACCATACGCCCCCGCGGTTACGGCAGCTATTCTGTTACGGGCGTATACGCGCCGGCAGGCGAAGTAATTAAAATTGAAATGAGCGAAGCCGATATGAACGCCACCGGCGGAATCACAATACATATCGGTCAGGCGCTGTACAACGGTCAGTCCAATAATATTTGGGTTGCAAAAGGACAGATGCAACGCCTTCCCAACATTTTAAACACAATGGTTGTAAACAAAAGTACAGCCACGTTAAAAGACGGCGTTTACACTGCCTACGTTGGTTCGTTTATTGGCGGTCCTTTATATATCCGTAATACAAACGCAACTTTTACGGCAACAATTTCCGGCGGCGTAAGATATTCTCACTTTATTTTGGGATACACCACCAAAGAAGAATACGAAGAAAATAAACAGTCCACCACCCCCTACTTTGATTTGGAAGTTTGGAACTACGGCGTACTTCACTCAGGACCTAAATTGTACGCGCAAAACTTCTCTTACGACGATATTTATAAAGCGGCTGTTTTATGGGAAAAAGTTTCAAGCGTAACCACAACGGGTAGCAATCAGGGAATAGTGTTCCTTTACGACCCCTTTGTTGCGGCGGGCGCGGCGGTTGCATTCCCCGGCAGAAGTTCGGTAAACTGCCCCACAGGCTGGATGAGCAACTCACTCAACTACAACACAATAGTAAGTTCGGGCGGCTGGGGTAACTTCCACGAGTATCACCACAACTTCCAGGGCTACGGAGTAGGTAACGGCGGCGAAGTTACAAATAACGGTATGACGCTTGTTTCTTACGCGTTGTTTACAAAAATATCGGCAAAGCGCGGTATAGGAAGCTTCGGCGGACAGGGTTTGGGCGGCTGGAATAACTACACAAGCGCAACCTGGGCTTTAAACGATATATTAAGTTTACGACGCGGCGGTCATCCCTCTAACGGCGACCGGGGACTTACGCTATACTCCGTACTTCTTCATAATTTTGGCGCAAACAATTACATACAGGCAAAATATACACAGCAAAAGGGCGGCTACGGTCAGTCGTATGCAGGTTATTTCAGGGCTTGGGAAGCCGTAACCCACAACAATATGTCTTACTACTTTAAAGACGTATTAAAGGGACTTACCTCGGAAGTTGCCAATAAATGGCACAATCCCGAGTACACCTCTATGTTCGTACCCGTTTCCTGCGTATATCAGACCGGAAGAAGCTATTTGTACGACGGCGAGAAAAAGTACTTCCAGACTATGCAACCCTATGTTATTCCTTACGGAACAGATTTCAACATAGACCTGAGCGAGTATACTGCGCCTAACGGACAGTACGCAAGCGGAAGTATTGTAATACCCGATAACTTTAAATACAGAATTAAGAGCGTTACTAAACCCGAACACGGCACGATTGAAGTTGTAGACAATTACAATTTAAAATTTAAGCCCGATACAAACAAGCTTTCGGGACAGATTATCGTAACTCTTGAAATAGTAGAAAAAAGCGGTGCTTTTAAGGTTGACGACGTTGATTTGGTATTAGAGTTTGAACAATCGCACGAAACCAACAAAATGACGCTTGAAAGAACGACTTACACCTATACGGAAGAAACTGCATATACCGATGCGCAAACGGCGTTTGACAGCGAATTTACCGGCTACACAGATAAAAAGGAATACGACCACTCCAACCCCGTGCAGAACGCCAATACCGATATATGGGCTTATCCCGACAACGAGCAAAGCCACAAAGACCACCCCACTTCGCCCGAGCATCATTTTGCTTCTAAAAACAAGGTTGACGTAATCGACGGAAAACTGTATTTTGAAAGCGACGGCAAATACCGCATTTATTTGCGCGGAAGAGTAAATTGCGCGGTCTACTTCTCATTGGACGGACAGGAATACAAAATTGGCGCAAAAGTAACAAACGGAAGCGGGTCAGGCTTTTATACGACAAACGCCAACACCTATTTCGACGTACATTTTAACGAAGGCAATGTAACCGTTACAGTATACTGCGAAGGGGCGGAGCCTAAGGAATATACCTATAAGCTTACACCTAACTCAAAGAAAGAAATATTCAACTGGCTGTATGTAAAAGAAGTTATGATTGTTCAGTCTTCTCCTATGATTTCCTACATAGGTCTCGGTATGAAGCAATGGACGCAAACAATGTTTACTATGGAGGAAACTTACCATAAGGCGGATAACTCGGTAGTTGAAAGTCCCGACGAAGAAGGTTACGCATACACCAAAACAATTTACAGAGATTATCAGGGCAACGAAGTAGCTTATACTAAAAAGGATAAAGACAGCGAGGAAACACAATACTATAAAAAGGTAGGAAACAATTACGTTGCTTCTACCGCGGAAGAAGTATCGGAGTTAACAGAATCAAAACTTATTGCGCCCACGTCGGCGACGTATGTGAACGCTTATAGAAAAGATTACGAATTCCCCGACAATTCCAGTTTTGAAAGCGATTATTTCTATAATAGGGTATATAAGTATAACTATACGGACAATCACAAACTGGGAACTGCTGAACAACGCATCGTTGGCGCCAGCAATATGAGCCTTAATACAAGTTGGGGTGCAGGTTTGGATAATCTCGCGGTTATTTTAGACGGAGTAACGGATTCGGGCAATAAAATGCAACTTCATTCGTCGGGTAGCCCTTCCGAAGCAAGACCTTTTACGTTTGTTATCGACCTTGGCAAAGTAAGCACGGCAAACCGCTTTGTTCTGTACAGTCAGGGCGGAAGACCAGACCCGCAATTCCCCAGCGCGATGAACCTTTACGCAAGCATAGACGGAGAAAATTTTTCTCTTATCGGTAATTATACAGACTTGCAGCATTCGGGAAACAAGCTGTCGATTGATTTCGACGAAACCGAAATGCGTTATTACAAATTTGAAATTACAAAATCGACAGGCGGTTACATCATTATCCGCGAAGTTGAAATGTGGAATGTGTTTGAAATAACCAACGGCACACAACTTACGCCCGATAACGGCGCGTTTACCTATGGCGGCAACTGGCAGATAAAACAAACGCAGTCGACTTTCGGACACGTTTACGTTGGCGGGGCAAATGCTACTATGGCGTTTAAATTTAACGGCACAAGGCTTGGGCTCCTCTCCTCCAAAGCGTTCGGCAAAAATTTTGAAATAACGATTGACGGAAAGAAAGTTACTTCATTACAGTTAAAAGAGGTAACGGGCGATTACGGCGCAAGTTTTATATCGGAACTGTTTGAAGACAAAGAACACACGGTTGTTATAAAGTGTTTAGGCGAAGCCAATATAGATTCGGTAGTAATTTTTAAATAACTTAATACTTAACCGTAAAAACCGCCCCGCGGCACAAGCCGCGGGGCGGTAAACTTTATTTTAATTTTATTAAAAGATTTAAAAGTGTTTGACAATAAAAAATATTTTTAGTACAATATTAAAGCTGTTTACAACTGAATATTTTTATGCACCGTTAGCTCAACTGGATAGAGCGTTGGTCTACGGAACCAAAGGCTAGGGATTCGAATTCCTTACGGTGCACCATACGCAACCTTATTCGAATACTGTCGGGTAAGGTTGCGTTTTTCTTTGTATAAAAAAGCCAAACATACTGTAAAAGTAGTTCGACTATTCTACGATAAATTGAAATTTATCTTACATCGGTTTTAGATTTTTATTAAGCCGTTCTACCATCCACGCAATTCTCTTTTCGCGCCCCGTGTCCGTTTTGGCATCTAAATATGCTTTTACATACGTTTTCTTTACCGATAATGACATTGCCGAAAAATTTGTATAAGCAGGCTCATAGGCTTTCAAAATTTCGGCAAGCGCGGCAATTTGTTCTTCCGTAACCGCCGCAGGTTTCGGGGCATACCATTGTCCGTTTTGTTTTGCTTCCTCGATTTTCTTTCTGCCGAAGTCAGTCATAAGTCTCCGTTCTTCGAGAACTTTTACCAAAGTCTTGTTTTTCTCCGACCACTTGCAGTTCACTCGGCGCATAGAAAAATACTTTTTATAGGTATTGTTATCAATGCTTTGCATTTGTCCGTCAATCCAACCAAAGCAAAGGGCTTCTTCCAATGCTTCGTCTGCTTTAATCGTTTTCGGATTGCCGTGCTTACCAAACAAAAGCCAAACGCCATCGGTAGAAAGACAATTTTCAGTTAGCCAATTTCGGAATTCCGCTCTTTCCGAAAATACCAATATATCGTTCATTTTTCTCTCCGCCAAATTACTGTTTATCGTACAATCATTATAGCACAAACGAACATTATTTTCAACTATACAACAGTGTAAAAAAGGGTAATGGCACTGTGGCGGGTGCTTGAATGAATAAACGAGCGCCTCGATTAAGCTTGCGCAAAACGGCTTTATTTGCTATAATTTACATATGAAAATAAGAAAATACAACGACGCGGACTGCCAAGCCGTTTCGCAATTGTTTTACGATACTGTACACGCAATCAACGCAAAAGATTATACAACGGAGCAACTTTTTGCCTGGGCGAAAGACGAAGCGCAATTGCAAAACCGACGGGCGGATTTACTTAAACAATACGCTTTAATCGCGGAAATTGACGGAGAAATTGCAGGGTTTGCCAGCATAGACAAATCGGGCTGTTTGGACTTTCTTTACGTACATAAAGATTTTCAAAGGCAAAAAATTGCTACCGCCTTGTGTAACGAGTTGGAAAAAGGCTTCCCCCTAATTAAAACGTATGCTTCCGTAACGGCAAAACCTTTTTTTGAAAAGCGCGGATACAAGGTAATAAAAGAGCAGGAAGTTGAAAGGCTGAACGTTAAATTGAAAAACTACGAAATGATTAAAACAACTCCTGAAAAATATTAAATTTAACACCTCACCTAAAAAACCAAGCGCCCGCAACGCAAGTTGCGGGCGCTTATAATTAGCCTGAATATTTTAGTCTTTCGTCCTTTTATATAGATATATGCCGAACGCTGCGCTTGCCGCCAAAATTACCAAAGGTATTAACAGCCACAGTAGCCACAGATAAGATTTTTTTGCGGGCGCTTCGGGTTTTTGCGGCGTAAGCATAGGCAACTCTACCGAGCTTTTGTCCTCTATTTCAACCTTACCTTCCGCGTCGGCAAAATACTCCTCGCAGTCGTTGCAAGCCCAATATTCCTTATTCCCTTTCCGGCTTTCGGTTGCCGCGGTTGCCGCCACGTGAGTCAGCTTATGCTTTACCTTTTGAATTACGCGCGTTTCCTTATGCCCGCCGTCGCGCCCGCAAACGCGCTCCTCTTCGCCGTTTGCCGTACAGGTTGCATTTGCGGTAATCGTCCATTCGCCAAACTCGTGCCCCAGCGCCTCCACTTCAACCGTTTCGAGCGGGTCGCCGCACAACTTGCACTTACGCGACTTACTTCCCTTTTCGGTACAGGTTGCCGCCTTATCCACAGTAAATTCGGTTTCATAATCGTGTTTTATCGCGGCAATTTCTTCGGTTTTAATATGCGCGGAATTATGCGCACAGGCATATGTTTTAACTCCTGTCGCCGTGCAAGAGGGTTGCTTTGTGATTACGCCGTCGTTCCAGGAGTGTGCGTTTGCGTCTATCGCTATATCTTCCGCTTCTTCGTGATTGCAAACCGTACAAATATGTTTTTTACTGCCTACTGCCGAACAGGTAGGGTCAAGCGTAGTTTCCCATCCGCCGAAGGTATGCGTTCCGTTTTGCTCATTGCCGCAATTATAATTGCAGCTTCTTATATGCCCTTCCTCATTACCGCTCCAAACGCCGAAAGTGCAATTTTCGGGCTCGGTTGCGTGGTCGCAACCGTCGTTTTGGCATACTTGACGGTGCTTGCCGTCAGCTTCGGCAACATACTGCAAATTATGCGTTGTTGCGGGCTCGTTTATTATGTTATTACAAACCGAACAATATTCAGCCGTGGTGCAGTCCTTATCGTCATTTTCGATTGTATGCTCGGCTTCGTCAAACCTTGCCTCGCATTTGTTTTGGCAAAGATGATAGTGCGTGCCTTTGTCCGCATCAACCAACCAAGACGTAGTTGCGGTATGTTTACCGAACCGAATATATTTACTTGACAAAAGCGTAAGGCAGTTGTTTTCTTTATCTGTCCTGAAAAACTTTGTAAGCTCCGCGCCTTGTTCCGTTTTGTCGTAATTTCCGATAACGTACTCGCCGTCGCGCCTACAACCGTTAATACAGATTGTACTGCCGTCTTCAAGCGCGCCGGCAACGGTTATATATGTAGAGTTATCAAAGTAGATATTATTGGCAACGCCGTTGTTGGTGTTACCCGAAATATTTACCTTACCTTTTAAATTGAAAGTTCCGCCCAACATTCTCAAACCGCCGCCGTTGCCCTGCGCGCTATTGCCGGTAATACTTCCGCCGTTCATATTGAACGTGTTTAGTCCGACGTCCATATAAACGCCTCCGCCGCCGTTGGCTCCATTGGCTTTGTTGTCCGTAATGCTTCCGTTGTTCATAGTAAACGTGCTGCTGGTGCCCGACAAATATACGCCGCCGCCGCTATATGCACAGGTATTATCCGATATTTCGCCGCCGTTCATAATAAACCTGCCGTTAGCTATGTTTACGCCTGCGCCATAATCTGAGCTAAGGGTGTTGCCGCTTATTTTGCCGCCGTTCATAGTGAACGAACCGAGCACGTTATCCAACCATACGCCGCCATTCGTTCCGCCGCTTATTATGCCGCCATCCATAACGAAAGTACCGTACACCATAACGCCTTTGGCTTTGTTACCTATTAACTTGCCCGTACCGCTTGTATCACTATCTTTTAATGTGAGCGTAGCGCCTAACGGAACGTGAAATACGTTGGAAGTTAAACTGTCTGAACCGGACAAACTGTGTCCGTTCAAGTCGAATGTTATAGTTGTGTAATCGACTTTCAGCGGAGCGCTTATCACTGCGTCGCCAAGCATTTTCACGGTTGCCGTGTCCGCCTCGTTTGCCGCCGCCCACGCTTCCTCTATGGTTGCATATTTTGTCGTCGTTGCACCTATCGTAACATCATATGATTTCGTCGCCTTGTCAAAGACGGTTCTCAAATTAAGGTGAAGCGCGGGACGCACAGCGAGAGACGCCGTACAATAGTTGCCGTTGCGACGACCCGTATTATCCATACAAAAGACGTAGTAAGCGCTACTGTAATCACCGGAACGAAACCAAGGGTATTTATATGCAGTATTAGCACGCTGTGAAGAAGTTGTTTCCCACAAGCCTAACGCCTTTCCGCCATCGCCCGTTTCGGGTATAGAAGGAAGCCATATTTTATCGTTTTTCCAATCCGAATACGTCATTTTCGACGAAAGATTATAACCCTCTCTCCACTGTCCGCCCGATAATTTGCTTGCATCCCAAGCGTCGTTAGGACAATAAGAAGACGAAAAATCTGAACTGAACTGGCATTCCTGCCAAGCCATATTCGCGGGAGTGGCAAGATAGTTGTTAAACGCGCCGTCCGTATCCTTGAAAGGTGCCCAGCGCATTTCGAGTTGAGCATTATAATTTTCGTCGGAAGAATTATAAGCCGTAAGTTCGCTTGCGCCTTCGGTTTTAACATACTTTCTTTCCGCGTCGTTTTTATCCATCAACGCGCTTCTGACAAGGCTTGAACCGTATACCGTCGAAGGAAAGTCGTAATCGGTTTTTTTTGCATACCATACATTGTACTTTGAATTGTAATCCTCGCCTTTGTCGGCATCCGCCTGCCATAGCGTTACGATAACGTCGCCCGCCTGCGTGCCGTTCGCCGTGTAGTCCGCTTTGGAAACGTACATAATATTAAAAGCAACCCCGCCGAGCGTTACCGTTTTTGCGTCCGCAAATTCCGACGCGGTTTTGGGCGCGGTGAGATTTGCGCTCAAATCGTCGTAGGACGAACCGCCGAGCAAGGCTATAAGCTCGTTTACCGCTGCGACGTCGGAGAAAGTTATGCCGTCGCTCCCGAAATCTATCGTTTGGGTATTAGTCGAAGTCGCATACGCCGTCTTATTGATTTGCGTATAGCCTAACGCCCCGAGCGCCGCAAATAATATAGCGCATAATAAAACGAGCGCGCAGATAAAAGTATTTTTTGTTCTTGAAAGCATAGTACACCTCGCGTATATGTGCGGTTTCCGAAAGGAAAACGCACAGCCGCCCCGCGGGGCGGCAATTTTATTACGTATATATTTTATCAAAATACGGCGGCGATTGAAACGGTGAAAACGGGCAAAACAGCATTCTTGACAAATCTTAACCCTTTGCCGTTGATTGTTTTTGTTAAATGATATATAATAATGTAAATGAAAAAAGTCGAATACAAAAGCATTTTGATAGTTGAAGACGACAGCGCACTGCGCGAAGAGCTGTGCGCCTATTTTTCCGCAACCAACACGGTTACAGCCTGCGGAACGCTGAAAAGTGCGCTGGAAACGATAGACAAAGAAAATTTCGACGTTGTACTTTTAGACGTTATTCTTCCCGACGGAAGCGGACTTAAACTGCTTGAACGCGCGGGCGATATGCCCGTAATAATACTTTCCGATTTGGGTTCGGACGGAAACGTTTTAGAGGGCTTTTCCGCGGGAGCCGCCGACTACGTAGTAAAACCTTCTTCCCCGCAAATAATAGAGGCGAGAATGAGTTTGAGGCTGTTGCCGCGCGTCAACGCGCAGATAAGCTCTTACGGGCTTGTATTGGACTTAGCCAAGCGCACTGCGGTGTACAATAAAAGACAGCTCGATTTGACGTCGAGCGAGTTTAACATTTTAATGTTTTTAATGCAGAACGCGGGCAATTTTTTTACCGCGGCGGAAATATACGAACAGGTTTGGAAGATGCCCTACCTGAACACCACCACTATCAAGGCGCACCTTTCCAACCTGCGCAAAAAAATGCTTGGCGCTTCAAAGGACTGCGCCGAGCTTATACTGACGGAATTCGGAAAAGGATATGCCTTTACGGGCGACAACAATGAATAGTTATTTAAAGAGAATTATTTCCATAATATCCTGCGCCGTACTGTCGGCTGTATTTATAATAATTATGCGGTTTTGCGCTCCCGCCGTTGCCTTTGCGCCCGAAGCTTTGGGAACGCTGTCAAACGACGAAAACACCGCAGTTATGGGGCGCGACGTTACGGCGGTAAGAATAACCGACCTTGCCGACCTGCAACAAATTACCAAAGTAAACTATATCCCCGACGAGTTTGTATTCCCCGACAGCCTTTTGCAAAATTATCAGATAGTAGATTTAACCAAGAGCTTCGATTTTGCCGAAAAGGGCACGCTTGTCTTTATAATTTTAAATCTTAAACCCGACAGCGAGGATTACCGCGAGCAAGTTGAAGCGCTGAATAAATATAAGGCGGGCGACTATTGGCACTTCACGTTCGAATTGCCTAAAATATACTGCGCTTCGAACGTTTATTTAAAATCTAAACTTGTAGCGCGCAACGGTGAAATAGAAAATTACGACTTTATTAACTTTAACACAAGCTACGATAAGCGCACGGAAAATTTTAAAGCGCAGACTGCGGGCGTAGATTTGGACTTACAGTTTTATACCCGCCGTCAGGCTATGGACGACGAATTTGCGGCGGCGCAGGTTATTACAATACACTACCAATCTAAGGGCACGGCTTTTTCGGGCGTTAAAAACGCGCCGCTAATCGGCGAACAAAGCGCGGTTACGGGCGCAATTTCCGCTTCGCAAAATCTGCTTATTGCCGCCGCCATTTTAACCGCCGTGGTTTTCGCCGTATTCTCGGTGCTGTCCGTTTTAAAGCGCACGGCAAAATTTATCCCCTCCATAATCTGGATATTCGGCATAACCGTAATGCTTTTAACGCGCTTCCTTGCATACGGCGTAACCGCAGTTCCCCTCCTGTGGGCGGCGTGTTCCCTTGCCGCGCCGTTCTTTATTTTGGGCGGCGCGCTGTTGTCCGCGGGCGTAAACGTTGGCAGGTTTCCTTTAAAATACCTGTGCCCCGCCGTTATGGCGGTTGGCGCGCTGTTGGCGTTTATCTGCCCCTATATACCTTTTGCCGCGGCGGAAAGTATGCGCGTAGTATGCACAGTTTTACGGGCTGCGGGCACGGTTGCGCTGTTGACCTTTATAGGAATAGAAACCTTTCACAAAAACCGAAAAAGCGACGTATTGCACACGGTGTGCGCGGCGGTTATCGCCGTTGCGTTCTGCGCTTCGCTGTTTCTGCCGCAAATATTCCCCGCGCAATACAACCCTATGTTTTGGCTGTGCGCCATAACGGCGTTGGTTACGTTTATAAGCGTATTTATTCTGTTTAATCAGACGGAAAAGGCAAACGCGTACCTCACAGCCAATCTTCATAAGGAGGTTGAGCGGCAGGTAAATGACATTAAAGCGGTGATAACCGAGCGCGACAATCTTTTGCGGTTCGTTTCACACGATATGAAAAAACCGCTCGTGTCCTCCGCTTCTCTTTTGGAAACTTTGATAGAGAGGGAAAAGGACGCCGAGCAGGTTAAGGCGTTAAACATAATAAAGCAAAACACGGGGCGCGTTGTTACCAATCTTTCCGAAATAGGCAACTTTGCAAGATTTAACTACATTGCCGAGCCTTCGCAAGTGGTTGATTTAAGGGAGCTGTGCGCAAGTTTATACGAGTTTCACACCCCCGACTGCATAGCGAACGGCATTGTTTTAAAGAATTTTGCCGACAAAAATTTTAAGGTTTTTGCAAAGAAGCAAGGGCTTGAAAACGCCGTTTCCAATATTATTTTAAATGCGGTTGAACACTCCGATTGCAATTGCATATCCGTTTACGCAAGGGCGGAAAAAAACAGAATAGTATTAAGCATTGCCGACAACGGCAAAGGTATTTCCTCCGGCTTAGACGTGTTTGCCCCGTACGTTTCCGAAAACAGCGCGGAAACAAACGGCGTTGGGCTCTATATCTGCAAAAATATTATAGAGAGTATGAACGGCGAGCTTACCTATTCAAGCGAGCGCGGCGGCGCCGTCTTTCACATATCCCTGTTGAAAGCGTAACTAATCCTACGGTGTCCGCGTGTTACTTACGCCAGCTTTTCATAAGTTTTAAATAGTATTCCGCATATTCTCTTATACAGTTTACTAAATCGTCAACAGTTTCATAAGATACGTTTTGGGGAGATACGGCTATTTGCTTTGGCAATATATCCTTGCCGTTTCTCTTTGTTACAATTCTTTTGCTGTCAAAAATTTTATCTTGCTTTATTGCTTCTATCGTTTTTTTCTGCCACATTACGGTTGTCTGATTGTCTTCCACGCCATAACAAAGCAACAGCGCTTTAACTTTTCCGTTTACCAAATCGCAACTTCTGAATTCCAAATAGGGAAGTTTGTCATATCCGTATTTAAACGCTTGCAAATACGTAAACTTACCTCTGTACACTTTAACGGAGTAATTTACGTCAGGAATACCGAGTTTTGGTATAACGGCATTATTGAAAAATACTTTCCACGAAATAAAATCTTCTTGGGTTTTACTGTTGCGCGGCAACTCACAGTTATTAACCAAGTCAAATATCTTTTTTAAATAATCAATATATTGCTCTAATATAAGATTGCCACAATTCGAGTAATTTTCGAAAAGCTTAAAAATGCTTTTAATATCGTATATTACCCATTCGCTTCCGTTATTTTGCAAGTTCGCTTGATTTATCGATTGAATATTATCAGTATCCGTATTGTCTATAACCGAGGTTTTATAAAATACTTTATAAATGTTTTCCTTACCATACTTTATTTCGTATTGTGAAATAGCCTTATCGTAAACACTGAGTTGATTGTGTTCGTTAGTAAATGTTTTGTCTTCTATAAACAAACCCACGTTACGTAAATTTGTTTTTATAAAAACCGAAACGTCTATTCTTTTCCACTGCGCATAAACGGACAGTTCTTCAATAATTTCGTCCGCTTTCAATTTACAAAACTCTGTTAATAGTTCTCTTGCCACGCAACCGATTATTTCGTCCTGATAATTGTCAAAAATCCAAAGTAGCAACGCGTCTTGCGAAAGTTCCTTTTTAGCGTAATAGAATAAATTTTTCATAACTCAATCCTACAAAACACAAACGTTTTGTTTCTTAAAAATATTATAACTTCTATAAATTATAAACGGAGCGAGATTATTCCCCCTCCGTTTTTTTAAGTTTTATTTTTTTACCGCTTTGCCGCCCGTAATGACTATCATCTTTACAGCCTGCAACGAGAAATTGTCCGCCTCGACGGTTAATTTTTTATCCAACGTGCCGCGCCCCAACACCTTTAAATAGGTTACCTTGTTGCTGAAATTGGGAACGCGCTTTTTAACTTCTTCCAGCGTTACGGTTTCGCCGTCGGTAAAGTAGCGCGACAGAGTATCGATATTTACTATGCCCGTCCTTGTCCTGTCGGATACGCCGCCCGCCTTTTCAACCAGCAGCTCGGCAACTTCGTCGCCCATAAGGTTGTCCGCTTCCTGCACGGTAACGCTTCTTCGTACCTGCGCGGGCATAAATTGCGTGCCGCTCTGCGCCTCGCCGTCGGTAAGCACCTTTATCAACTTGCGCTCTATAAGCGCTTCGGTAGTTTCGAAAGGGAACTGAGCGGCGTAGTCCTCGTCCTGCATAGCCAAGCCCGCAGTAAGCCCGTTTTCCGCCATAACAACGTCGATTAGCTCCGCGCAATACTTCAAACGCCTGTCGTTCTTTATTTTATAAAGGCAGGGCGTTTCCGCATACGATTTAACTTCCGCCAAACTTTCCACAATATACTTAGTGTCCTCGTATCGGGCGGGGTCTAACGCGAGCGCGACAGACAGAGTTTTACCGCGCATACGCAGTTTTGCAACCGTTTTTCTGCCTATGCGGAACGCTTCCCACTTCCAGCTGATACGGCTTTTAACGCCCCCGTACGACAACAGGCAGTTTTTTATGCGGGAATAATAATTTTTTGTTTCGCCGTCCGATTGAATGAGTTTTGCCTGAAAGCTTTTACTGTACTTGATTATTATGTAGCGGACTTTACCGTTCTCTTCCACCATTGCAAGCTCGCCGACTTCATCGCCCTCGTTGTCTTCCGCTTCGTCCTCTTCTTCGTTACCTTCCTCTTCCTCCGCCGTCGGCTTTTCTTCCTCAACCTCTTTAATCGCTTCTTCCGCACCGTCCTGCGATATTTCAGCCGACTTATCTTCCGCACTGTCCTTAGCTGTCTGCGCAGGTTCTTCCTCGGCTTTTTCTTCAAACGTTTCCGCAACCTCTTCGGGCTTGTCCTCGGCAACTTGCCCGGCGGCAACCTCCTGCTCCGCGCGCGGCGCGGGCTCCGACTTTCCCCTTTTACTCTTTATTACAACCAAAGCGATTGCGCCGCCCAGAACAAGGGCTGCCGCAACCGAACCAATTATTATGTAAAGCATTATCCAATCTCTTTTTTCCTATTGTAAATTATTTGTTTAGTCCCTGTCCTCGCGGAAACGGTCGTAACTGTCCAAAAGCTCCTGCGAGATACTCGGCGGGGTTTTCTTAAACGCCTTCTCAAACATTTCGCGCGTGAGCGGCAAGGGCGTGCTTATGTTCTGCTCCTGCATACTTTCAAGCGCTTGGCGGCACGCTTCTTCTATTATTCCGCATATATCCGCCGCCGAATAGTAGCCCGCGCACTCGGCGTACACCCCGACGTTGGGGTCGTTTACCACCTTATTGCGCTCGGTCATTTCCAAAATATCCTCCACCGTTACGCCCGAAAGCGCGATACCGCTCAACTTACCGTCGATTATGGCGCGTTTTGCCTCCTTGTCGGGCGGGGTTACGTGAATTAAGTGCGAAAAACGTTTATACCTCAAATACGCCGGGTCGATTACGTCGGGGCGGTTTGTGGCGGCTACCATTATCCTCTTGGCGCCGTTTACGCCAAAACCGTTTATACGCTGTAAAAGCTCGGTAGTAACCGCCGCCTTGTAGTCCTTTGTGTCCTGCGTGCGCTTAGAAAATATGCTCTCGCATTCGTCTACAAACAATATCGCGCCGTCGGGGCAGGCGTCAAGTTCCTGAAACAGCTGTTTTACCGCCTGTTCCGATTCGCCCACGTACGACTTGAAGATGTCCGCGGGAGTAACGATGAAGAGCGGCAGATTCATTGCGTTTGCAATGGCTTCGGCAAACATAGTTTTTCCCGTGCCGGGCGCGCCGTACATAAGCATTCCCAGCCCGCCTTCCAGCTTATAATATTTAAGCACTTCGGGGTTTTGCGCCATATAAGTAAAGCTCTTAACAAGCTTTTTAACGTTTTCCAACCCCTTTACGTCGTCGAACGTAGTCTTGGGTACGGTACTGCTTACGGATGAGCCGTACTGTTGCGCGCGCTCGGTCAACTGCGGAACGAAGCCCGCAAACCTCTTAGCCTCGTCCTCGTCGTTCAAGCGCGTTGAAAGGGTCTTGGCAATCTGCGCCATTCTTAAATACTCGCGCCGCAACTCCGACTGCTCCTCGCGCGATAAATCGTTTTTATCCTTTCTGTTGTTCTTTATCTTTGCTATTTTGTCGTGCGCTACGTCAAACTGCTTTTTCAGCTCCTCTATGCTGTCCTGCTTTGCGCCCGCGCCCGAACTGTTTTTACCTATTCCCGCCATAATATACCCCCGTCAATTACAAAATGTCGTCTATATCGCGGGTTGCTCCGCCGTCGCCCTGCGGCGCGGGCGCGGGTGCGGGAGAAGTTGAAGACGAAGCGGGTTTACCGCCCCTCACCTCCTCTATATACTGCAAAGCCCTGCCCTGGTCGGGTGCGGGCGCGCCGCCCTTAGCCGCGCGCTTGGCTTCCTTTTTGCGGCGTTTGATATCCGCGCGCGCCATAGAGTCGCGCATTTTTTCAAACCCTATTCTCAAAGAATCGGTAATTTCGTGCGCCATTTCAACGCGCGCCGTCATATTCTTTATAGCCGTTTCCAAGCGCTTGCGGTTATTCTTAGAAGCCCTTCTCATCATAATGCGCCGCTTCAACCGCGCGAAGGGACCGTAACTGCGGGAGAGAAGCTGTTCGTTGAACTTATCTTCGTAGAGTATGGAATCGTCTATAAATTCTATCGCCGTGGAAAGGTAGGAAGTAGCCACCTGCACGGAGGATATGAGCGTGATTGCGTCCTTCATCTGAAAAGCAACGTCGAGGAATGTTACCATCATCTGATAACGGTAGTCCTCCGCGCCGTACAAATCGTAAAATTCTATGGCTTTTTCCGCGAGCGTTTTAATCTTCTCGTCCATAGCCGCCGCCTGATTTTCACGGCGCGCCTGCATTTCCGCTTCGTTCATTCTGTCCTCTACAACCCGTCCTCTCGAACTGCTGTAATCTCTTAGCTGTGTCTTTGCCATTTTAATTATTCTCCTCTTCGTTGATTATTCGCGCAAGCTCATCCGCAAGCGCCCTTTGTTCGTTTTGTTTATTATCCGTCCAATCGTGAATATATACCGTATGCAACCGCCAGCCGCAATTTTTAAGCGTTGCCGCGTACCGCATATTGTAATCGATAAAGTCGTACCTGCCGCCGACGGGCTTTTCGCACCAAACGCCGAAAACAGCCCTTTTAAGCCCTTTGTCAAGCACCGCCACGGGAATCCTGACCGACCCCTCGGTTACGCCGTAGTTGACGATTACGCGCTCTTTCGGCACCCCGCAGGAGCGGACGAATTCCGCAACCTGTTTTACAAACCCGCTCTCCGTTGCGTCGGTTAAAAATCCGCCTTCGCCCTCGCGTGAAAACCTCTCTACCGTATACAGATAGTCGCGTATGTACGACACGCTGTCGCCCGTTATTTCAGCGGCGCGCACGGAGTGCACCACCGTAACGAGGCTCTGCGCGCGCGTAACCGCCACGTTGAAAATGCACCTGCCCAGTTTGCCCTGATTGAGCTGACCGAAATGCATATGCAGTCCGCTCTCCCGCTTGCCGTGGGTTATGGAAAGAATAAGGTGTTCCGTCTCCTGTCCCTGCACCGTTTCTATCGTCTTGAAGAACAGCAGTTTTTCGGGCAGGTCGTCAAAGTTTTCAAGCGCGCGCTGTATCTTTGCCCAAAGCTTTGCGTCCGCCTTTACCTTTGCCTCTATCGCCGAGCACTGCGCTTCGCCGAACGCAACCACGCCCACCGACATAGACAGCGTTTTGCTCTTTTCGTCGTAATAATTATCGAAGTGAAGCCTTAACTCTTCCAACACTTTTTCCGCTTCGGCGATATTTTTGCCCGCGGATACGAAACCCTCGGGAACGTAGACGTCCTTAAAGCCCAGACCCTTTACGCCCTTTTCGGCTTTAACAGCGGGCACGGGCGACGGAAACGTGCGCATATTGGGATAAAACGCTTCCTGCGAGTACTTGATAAGCGCCTCCGTCTTACTGCGGTAGTGGCAGATAAGTTCGGAAACGGAGAAGCCCTCGTTTCTGAGCGCAAGCCCCAAAACGGAAATTTCGCTTTCCAGCCCCGCGTACCCCTCCGTGCCGTCCCCCTGCACGGGCGAGAGCGCGGCAAAGTGCTTGATTGGCGGCATCTGCCATTCGTCCCCGACTATTACGCACTGCTTAGAGCGGAACAGTACGGGGAGCGCAAGCGCGGGTTCGAGCTGGCTTGCCTCGTCTATTATTAAAACGTCGAAGTCCTCGTACTCCTCTCCGTTAAACAGCAGGCTTGCCGTATAGGGAGAAAGTATTAAACAGCGTTTAAGCTTTAACACCGCCTCGGGATGGCGCTTGAACATAAGGCGCAAATTTTCGTTGGGGTTTCTGTCCTGAACGAAAATGTAGTCCCCGTCGTCGGGTTTAATGCGTGAAAGGCACTTGCCCTCAGTAATTTTTGCGTTAAGCTCGCACAGCTTTTCGTCAGCGGCGGCAAGCTTGACCAGATTGTTTTGCGCATACGCGCCCAAGCCGTTGCGCATTATGCCCAGCTCGCTATCCCTCGCCCGGACGGCAAGGGAAAAGAAGGAGTGTTCGAACGCGTCTTTGAACGTTAGTCCGTCTTTCAGCTTACCACCCTTCTCGAACCAATAGAGGAACGCGCCCAAATCGAGGGCGTTGGAGGGGCTGTTTTTAAGCGCCGTGTACGAAGCCGCGGCGGCAATTACTTCCCTGTCGCCCGCCTGCGCGGCAAGAATTTTAAAATCGCCGAAAGTACTGTCATCGCCGTTTATCGAATAGTAGTTTTTAAAATATTTAACGCCGAATTCTTTAAGCCCGTCTGTAACGCCCTGCGCCCTGTCGGCAATCGCCGCGCTTTCTCCGCGCAGATATTCCGCCGCCGCGGCTATATTTTCCGCCGCAACGCCCTGCCGCTTGCAGGCTTGAATAAACGCGCCCGCCGCAACCAAGCCGCCGGCAATTTCCCTCTCCCTGCCCGCATCGGCTTCGCCGTAAACGGCTACGGTTTCGTTAAGCTTTTCAAGCTCGCCTATGAGTAATTGCAACCTGTACGCCCTTTCGAAACCTTGGCACAGCGCGCCCAAAGTTGCGCCCTGACAGTCGCCCGCGACAAAAGAATAGCAATCCGAGATAAATTCGAAAGCGTTTACAACCGACCGCACGTATTCGCGCGGCGATATATTGCCGTCGGCGCACTTTTCTGCTACCAGTCTTACGCACGCCACTTCGTCCGCGCTAAGCTGTCTGTGGAACAGCTTATACATACTTGCAACTATTTCCTCGGCGGTGCGCAGACAGTCGTAAGCAAGGCAAAACTGTTCGGTTGCCCCCACGATATCCCTGAACGAAGGCGAAGGAAGAAAACTTAAACCGCAAAGTTTTGCGTATGCCTTTTTAGCCTTGAAGTCCAAACCCTTGGGCTTTTCGGGGCAATTTTCAAAATATTTTAAAAGGCTCTCGCGCGAGGAAATAACCTCTTGCGCCTGTTCCGCCGTCAGGTCGTTTTTAAACGCTTCGCAACTGCGCGAAAGATGAGCCGCGCGCTCCGCTTCCGCCTTGGCTATGCCCTCAGTTAGCTTTACTACGGCGTCAAACGCCTCCTTTCCTGAAAGCCCGCCGCCCTCGGCGGAGATTGCCTCGTTTTGTTTTATAAGCTTTATCTGAGCGAGGTTTAAAGACCTATCGCATTTCAGCGCGCCGAGTTTTATAACCCGCGCTTCCGCCCGCTCTTCCTTGGGCAATTGAACTTTTACCTCCTCGCCCGCGGGCAAAGACAAGTAATCGTTTAATCTCTTTTCCGTTTCGCTTAAAATTTCCGCGCAATTCTTGTCGGAAGCAATCGTTTCGATTTGCCCGCCGCCAAGCCCGCACGTTGCCGCGCCGTACACCTGCGCGAGAGTCAAATCGTTTAAATTTAGCCCGCGCTCCTTCAAGCCCCCCTCTATGCGGGCGGATATTTCCGTTGCGAGCTTGCCCGTTTCCTCGCTTGCCGCAAGGGCTCCCTCGCTGTCGCAAGCCAAATCCAGCCCGAACCAAGGGCATTTATACACAGGGTGGGCGCCGTTGCCGCCGAGCACATCGAAAGCTTTTTGCGCCTCGCCCGCCTGCGAAAGCATATGGTTGTACTGCGCCCTTGAAACCTTTTTCAAAGCCTGACTTTCGGCAAACTCTATTACGGGCATATCGTTTTTACAGATGATATCCAGCGCGTTATAAAAATTATCCTCGGCAATGCACTTGTCGTTGAAGAGCAATTCTATGTAAGCCGAAATGGCGCGCATAGCCTTGGCTCTTTCGGCGGCGGTCTGCTTTACGTCCGCGTCGAGCGAAGCCGGCTCACGGTACTGTTTGCTTTCGGCAAGCAGTCTTTTAAAGTCCTGCTTGACCTCGTCGGGGCGTATTTTAGCCGCCGCGCTCTCCGTTTCGCTCTCCAAAAGCATAGTAAACTTTCTTAAATTTTCGGGAAGTTTCGCATACACTTCGGTAAGCGCGGAAATTTTTTTGGAAGCAAAGAGCACCTTTTTGTTCTGCGCCAGCAGACTTGCGAGCATATTGGCGATTGTAACCGTTTTGCCCGTGCCCGGCGGTCCCTTTATTATAAGGCTTTCACCGTTGACCACGCGGGTTATTATGCTTTCCTGAACGCTGTCCCTCTGCAAAACGTAATCGGGCAAAACCGTATCGCCCGCCCTCTTGCCCTCCGGCGAGGACTTGGAAAACAGCCGTTCAACAAGCGGGTGGGAATATATCTTTTCCTTGTTCCGCCTTATGTCGTAATAGGTGCACAGCTCGTCGTGCTTGTACTGAGCGACGGCAATGCAGTCTTTATCGAACTCGAACAGAGTGCTGTCCGCGCCGTCGGTGTGGTTGCACTCCTCTACGTACTTTGCCACGGCGTTGAAGTACTCTACTCCGTCGCCTAAAACGCTTAAATCTACGGGCAAAGCGATATCGCCGCCGCCAACGGCTGGCAACCCTTCCGCCACCTCGCTTCCGAAAATCTGCGCAAGCTTGGCTGTAAGGCAGGGGTTTACGTAAACGTCGTCGTCTATAAACTCAATCGCCACGGGCGCGGAATTGCTTGTAACGATTAGCTTTACGGGAAATATCAGCAGGGGCGAAAGCACGTCTTTAAGCGTTTCCTTGCCCTGCTCCTTTACGATTACCCGCCATTTGAGCGCGCCCACGCTTAAAAACAGCGGATTGTTGCCGCGGGCTATTAAATCTTTGCGCGCGCCCGCAATAAAAGCGTGAAGCGATTTAACGTCGCTTCCGCCCGCCGCCGCGCGCCACTCGAATGTGTTAAGTTTTCTGTTTACCCGCTGTTCGCCGCCCGCAAGAGCGCTGTTTAAAAGAATAGTAGTGCCCGTCTTGCCCAAACGCTCGCCAACGGTGAGCAGCGCGTATGCGCTTTGGTCGGCGCAGGTGTGCGAAAGAAAGTACGTGCCCGTTCCGCCGCACGCATTTAAATCGATAAGCTTATTGTCGGCAACTTCGTTTATGTGCAACAGCTCGCCTATAAACCCGTCGATGTACTGTGTATCCATTCCCGCTCCTTAAAATTTCTTTCGTTAAATCAGTCCAAATCGATAAGATTGAGTATCTGCCCCATACTCTCGTTTTTGCCGAGGCAGTCGTTTTCGAAAGCGCGCGCGTCGCTCTCCACAATCTGTATCATATATCCGTCGTAGTCCTTGTCGATATTGCGGTATTTGCCGAAGTTGTAGCTCCACTGGTCTATGCGCCCCGGAGTTAAATGCAACTCGGTTTCAAACCAATCCTGCCAGCCTTCGGAAATAGCGCGGTGCTGAAACGCGTGGAAACACTCGTGGCAGACCGCCTTAGACGTCCAATCGAAGTCCTTTACGCAACTGTTTTTATAAACGATGCGCTTGCCGCCGTCGTAGCAGGTGCCGCCCGCGCCCTTGGAACCTACGTTTTCCAACACTTCCACCTTGGGCACTATGTTTACGCCCAGCGCGCGCATTACGAGCTTTGAAGCTTCGGTAAGCCTTTCCGACTTAACCTCGGGCGAAAAACCCGCCCAATCGGCGGCGGAAGCCCCGCACAAAAGGCAGTACGTACTAATCATTCCGCACTTCTGAAACAGCGTAAAATTGCCGTCCATAATCTTTCGGATATTGTCGGGATTTACTATACGCACGTCGTCGTAATCGAAAGTCTTAGACCTGTTTACTACTATATCCTCGTGATAGTTTCCCCAGCCGCCGTCTATAAACAGCGCCTGCCGCGGCAACCTTAGCATATACTTCGAAGCGGCAAGAAAGTTATCCTGCGAGCGTTCGGCGGCGATTTTTTTCCAATCCGCGCCTGCGCGGAACGCCTTTACAACCTCGTCCAAGCCCGTAAAGCCGACAAACGGCATATTCTTTCTTACAAAATCGATGTCCCCGCCGTCGGACAGCATTTTAAGCCCCTGCATAAGCTCCACCGTCTGCACAAAGTCGGGAAGCGTAAGATACATAAAACTTATATCCAGCGATGTAACTTCGCCCGAGGCGCATTTGATTGCTTCGTCGTAGACGGCGCGCGTGCCGTCGTCCGCGACTATGTAAGCGCGTCCGCCCGCCTTGCAGTAGCGCATTACGGCGCGCAGAAAATCGCCCTTGTTCTTGGCTCGGTACCTCGGTACCCCGTAAATTACCAGATGCGCCGAACGGGCGGCAAACTCTTCGAAAGCCGCCGCAAGCCCGCCGCCGTCCACGCCCTCGAACGCGAGCGCCTGCACCCTGTAAACGTTAGCCCCCTGCGCGTATGAATACGCAAGCATTTCCGCCTCTTCGGGAAAGGGAGTAAACAACACCACGGCGCGCGCAAGTTTTGACAGGTCGACCTCGGGAAAAAATTCGTAACCGCGCCCCTTTAAAAGCGCGGTGATATCCTCCGCGCCCGTACGCATAACGTCCTTAATCTGCGCCGCGCACAACGCCTTTGCCATATTGTCGGCAACGGCGCGAAGCTCGCGCAGGTCCTCTATAATCTGCTTTTTCACGTCGGGGAATTTTGCCCCGTCGGTGAAAATGTTTTGCGGTACGTTCAAGGCTTCCGCCCGCTCTGTTTTTTTTGAAAGCTCTAAGGAAACGGAGCGGCACTCGTCCGCGTCGGTAGCCACGCACATCCCCTCGCCGTCGCATATGCGCGCCTTTAACGCAACCGCGTCGAACATAATCGCGTCTACGGCGTCGGCGCAGGCAAGCACGCTCGCACACAGCGCGCCCGTCTTTTTAAAGCCCTGCTTGGCGCACTTTTCTACGGCGCTTTCGGCATAGCTTTTAAGCGCGAGAAAGTCGGCGTTTTCGTACCCCTCGCAAAAATACGCGCAACAGTGCGCCTTTAATTGTAGTTTGATATTCAAAAACTCGGCGTTTTCGCGGTTTTCGGGGCTTACTATTTTACTTACGCTCTTATCCGCAAGCATAGCCGAAAGACTTTCAGCCGCGCGCGCAAGCTCCGCCCCGTCGCGCGAGCTTAAATACACGCCGTAAGCCGAATTTATAATTTCTATAACCGTAGGCACGCGGCACCTCCTTTCCCCTGCAAAACGTAAAAATTACTTGTCGTCGTTGCGGATATTGAGCGAGCCTTCCGCATTCTTTTCGCCCTCTTCGGCGGGCGCGGCTAAGCCCGACATTCTGCGGGCAAGCCTGCTTTCCAGCCTCTTTTTCGCCTCGTCCTCCGAGTTGCTCGCCTGAACGCGCTCCGAAGCGGGCTGACGGCTCTGCAAACGCTGTCTGCGCGCCGCCTCCTGCTCGCGGAGGATACGCTCCTCCTGACGGCGCTTTTCGCGCATTTTGTCGTTGATTTTGTTGAAGCCCGTAAGGTTTTTCCTCTGCCTCTTTATATCCTCTTCGGCTTCGCGTATTACCGTTTCTACGGAGATATACACCTCGTCGATTTCGCTGTCGCCCAGCCTGCCCGTAAGGGTATCGTATACGCCGTTGAAATCTATCCTCTCGCACAGAATAACGAACATAGCGGGGTCGGTGCTTCTGTACGCCTCTATTTTCTTTACGAAGTCCTCGAAGTTTTTGGCGATTTTATCCCTTACCCTGCTTCCGTCCTGCGCGTCCTTAATCTGCAATTTCAAATCGCGGCTTTCGTACTCGAAGTCCTCCTGCAAGTTGGCAAGCCGCTCTTCCAGCTCCGCCGCCTCGTCGTCGAGGTCGGCAACCTTCATATCGGCTTCCACTGCGTCCGTTTGTCCGTTCTGATAAGAAAACAGCACGCCGTCCGTTTCCGTCTTTATTTCGCCGAGGCGGGCGTTGATTTGGTTGCGCTCGTTAAGATATTCCGTCTGCGCACGTTCCAGCTCGCCCTGCAACGCCTCCACGCTGTATAAAAGCGTAGTCTGTGTTCTGAAATCGGAAAGATGCTCGCGCATACCGTCCGTACGTTCGGCAAACCTTGCGGCGTTGATTATAAAACCGACGTCGTCGCAACCGTCCTTATACTCGTAGTAGTCTACGTTGCGCTTGGCGTTTTTGCGGACGGTGGAAGTAAGTTTTTGCCATTCCTTAGCCGCCTCCAAAGCCGCCTTTAACCCGTCCACCGTATCGGAATAGCAGTTGTATCTGGAAACGGCGTCGCGCCAATCCATAAGCGCTTCGAATATTTTCACCTGATATTCGGCGGCGTTTTTGGAAGTTACGTCCGCCGCGTGCGAAAGCGTTTCTTTAATCTCTTCGAGCACCGCCTTGCTTTCCGTAAGTTTTGCGCAGAGCGGCTGGTTGTCCTTTCTTATAATAATTATCGCTTCCGCCGCCTTTATGCAGTCGTTGATATTGCCCGTAAGCTGGTTTACCATATCCATATCGATTTCCTTCCTTAAATAAGTAGCCCCTTTTATTATTTGACTCCGCTTTGCTTCCAGCTTGGATAGGTTTACCGCCTTTCTGCTTGTGCCCGCAATGAGCGAAGCTATTATTTTGGTCAGGTCCTTTATGTCGTCCTCGCACTTGGAAAAGCCGTTCTGCACGCCGTACACGGCAAGTTTGAACACGTCGCCGTACACGCTTTCGGCATACGACGCGCACTCGTCGCTTACAAACCCCTCCGTACTCTCCTTTTCCACGTCCCTGTCGTACCTGACGCCGTTATCGTTTAAAATTTTAAAAAGTTGTTCCTTTGTCATACGCTGTACCAATCCTTGTCGCTTACCACCCTGTCGATTAACCCGTCCAACGCGCTTTTCAGCGGGGTGAGCCTGTTGGAAATAAAAAATCTCACGTCGTCGTCGCTGAAAAGATATTCGCTTCTTCCGCGCTCCTCCGCGCTGTCTTTCAGGCGGGAAAAACGCGCGTAATTGTCCTTCATCATAAGTTCGCACAGGTCTTTGCGCTGTTTGCCCGAAAGATATTTGTGCCCGCCGAGATTGTTGTTGAAGAAGTATACCCACACCGCTTCGCCGCTTAGCTCCTTTAAAGCCTTATTGAACGCCGAAGTGTTGTTTGCCCTTACAAGCTTGCCGCCGTTCACCCAAATATTTACGTCGCCGCACAGCTTCATAGCCGTGCTCTTAGGCGCAAACAGGCTCTTGACTTCCTCAGAATTTAAACACATAACGCCGAAAAGCGGCGCGCGCGCCCTGTTGTGTTTGCAGGAATCCAACACGGTTACGGCAAACTGCTCGCGGTTGCGCTCGGCGCGTAAGGGCAGATTTGCGCTGTCGGAAGATATGCCGTACCGCGCTTTGAGCCGTTTTAAATTTTCTTCGTAAGAGTACTTGTCGCTGGCATACCCCGCAAGCGATTTCTGCGCGCCCGCAAGCATATCCAAGAGCATTCCCGCCGCCTGCCGCTGTAAAGCCTGCCACTCTATTTCGGGCGATACCGCGTCGGCAAACTTGGGCGTTTCGTCGCAGTACGCAATTTTGCAGTAATAATCGCAGGCGACGCGGCAACGGAATTCCTCCGTACGGTCGAGGGCGACGTAGTCCTTATCGTAATAGAACGCCATTTTTACGACCGCGTGGGGATACCCTTCCGCCACGGCTTGACGGCAAAGCTCTATCGCCTGCTCTACAAGCGCGGGATTATCCCCGCGCATAAGCCACTGACAATAAAAACTTTCCGAAAGGGCGAACAGCTCTTTGCCACGCGCGGAATACTTCAACGGCGGAACGATATCGGAAATGAGTTTTTTATTGGAGAGCTGTGCCATCTGTCCGTCGTACAGCTCCAACACCTCGAAGGTGTTTAAACTTACATTGCTAATCACTTAACACCTCACACTTCGGGAGTTTCCCCAACGAAGAAAGTTATATTTTTTAAAAACACTTCGTAATTGTCCGAACGCGCATAAAACGATAACTGCGTTTGACCCGCCTTTTCGAAAGTATATTGCTTGACGCCCGCGGGTAAAGCCGTTTCGTCGAAGTATATGCTTGCTTTGAGCTCCTCGGTTATAAAACGCCAGGTTAATTCGTCGCCCAAGGTAACGGTTACTACTCCTTCTTCCACGGATATAACTTCGCCGTTTATGTAAAACGCAACCTCAACTCTCGCCTTTCTTAACCGATAATTGTATTGCGCGTTTACTACCGTATAGTTGCCTGCAACCGCACCGTCCAAAACAAACCTCGCGGTATAATCGCCTGCGTTGGTAGCGGTATCTCCCTCTACTTTCGCATATCCCGCGTCGGCGGGCAATATCCCGTTATAAGTACAGGAAACGCACTGCTGTTCGGCGCCGTTGTATTCGCAATTCAAGTCGCGCCAGCTTACCATAATTTCGCGCTTTCTTATGGTATATATGCCCTCTTTAAAAGTAACCTCATAGTTGGCGTTGTCCTTTGTAATAACGCCGCTAATCGCGTATTCGCCCGCGCCATCTCCCTCGCTTTTTACAAGTTTATAGGCAATTTCATCGTTATATATATTGCCCTCAACCAATGCGTTAAGGGGCGCCAAGGCGTCGCCGTAAACGGTAGATTTATCTTTGATTACAATGTTTACGTTTGCGCGCATAATAGCGTACTCGCGCATACGCGCGTTGATATCTGCGGGAAGCGCATAGTTTTCCGCATCGTCGCCGCTTAGTCCGGTTGCCTGCGCAGTATAGTTGTTGCCCGCCGCGACTTCGTTGCCGCCCGTTACGGTAACTTCCACCGAGTCGTCGGCAAATTTATTGTCTATTACGGCGCGCACGTTTTTGGGCGCGGCGTCGTAAATAAGGTTTGTGTACGCAATCCATCTCAACTGCACGGCGCGTTTGCTTACCGTAAGCCGACCGTATTCGTAGCTTATTTCGTAATTATCCGAAGTATAGCCCGAAAGCTTTACGCCGTTTTCGTAACTGCCCGCCTTATAGTTTGCGTCGCCCGCAACGGGAGTAAATTCGAAATGAGCCGTCCCGCCCAGCACCGAGGAGCTTTCGCCCGCGACAAACCCGCTGTAAGATATTGCAATTCCGCTTGTCTGCGGCTGGCTTCCGTACTCGCACCGAGCGTCGCCCACGCTTACCGTAAGCGGCCTTTTGGCTATGGAAAATACCTTTTCCGCACCCTTTAACTGATAGTTGCCGTTATCCGTGCGGGCGTACGCCTTATAATCTGCGCCCGCGTTCCTTTGACCGCCTGAAACCTGCGCAATCAATTGGCTTCCGTCAACGCCCAACGCCGAGGCGGAGGGCGCCTGCGCCAACCCGTTGTACACAAGGTCGTCCGCGCCGCTCCAAGTTACTTCAACCTCCCGTTTGCTTACGGAAAATTTGTAACTCGTGTTTTTAATATCGTAGTCGTTAAGGCAATAACCCGACTGCGAAACGAGGAAAATATAGTCGCCCGCGTCAATAACGTTGTCGTCGGTACCCACGTTTGCATAAACGGTGTAATTTATTTTGTCGCTTCCCACGTATTGACTTTCGTCAAACTCGGCTACTACAAACTTTTCCTTGCCGTCGTATACTACATCGCCGACAATCTCCGCGCCGTTTCCGTCGGTAAGCTTCCAATTAAACGAAACTTCCTTGGGCTTAATCTGTACGTCCAGCCTCTGATAGCTCTGCGCGGTAAGCGAAGTAACTTCGCCGCCGTCTACGGCTACCGTAACCATATAGCCGCCGCTCTTTTCAACGCGCGGGGCAATGAGGTTGAGTTGCGACTGCGTACCCACAATTCCGTCCTCGTCCGTCCAGGCGTAAATTAACCGCACGCCTTCCGCTTCAACCGACGCGTTTGCCGTAAGCGTTAAGTCCGTTCCGTAAGTCAGCACGCCCGACGGTACGGAAGATGAAACGTTAAGTTGCGGCGCATTCAGTTTCCACTCGGGGCTTATCCGAACCGTATTTCCCGAGGAGGCGTTATCGAATTGGGCGGCAAGGTCGTTAAAAACTTCGTTAGGATTTAAATCTACCCGCTTCCACTCGTAGGTAAAGCCCTTTCTCTCTTCAAAAGTTTTTAAATATGCGTTTGCCTTGGGCTTTGTCAGGTATTTAAAGCCCGTAGCCCCGCCGTCGATACGGTCCGAACAGAAATCGGGCTGTTCCTCTTTTTCAAAATATTTACGGTCGTTGCCGTTCTCCACGTACACCCTATACACGCTTTCAAACTTGACTTCGGCTACCGTATTGCCGCTTATTCCGTCGAATACCGAGCCGTTTTCGCCAATGATATCGGAAAGTATGAATCTGTTGTTGTATTTATAAGCCCAATCGTAATTTTCCACCGAGCCGTTTTCGCGGCGGACTATATACTCGTAATTCGAAGTAACCTCCGCAAAGTTATAGTTTGACAAACTGCCCACGTATACGGGCACCGTTTTCCCGCGGCAGGCTTTAACCGCTTCGGCATTATAATTCAACGCAACGAAGTTTTCGCCATCGCCAAGCTCTGCGGGCAATACCGCGTTGGCAAGCGTGGCGGCGTTATTTTCCAAAATCTCGTCGTTTGCACCCAAAACGAAAGAGCGCAACTTATCCCTGAAATAATTTACGTCGGCTTTATTTACCTTTACGCTCCTGCCGCCGAAATTGAAATTGCGCGCAAGCCTGTAAGTTCCGCTAAGTTCCAGCCGCGAGTTTAAAACGTATTCATTAACTCCCGAAGCGGCAAAGACGTTGCAGTCGATTGCCGTTACCTTTCTGCCGTTGAATTCTTCGGGTATTTCCACCTTGCGGCTGCTTCCCGAAAGCACTCCGCTTACGCGGTAATTGCCGTCGTCCGCAACCGTGTACACAAGCGTGCGCCCCTTTGTACCCTGACCGAAAAAGCCGTTTGCGCACATAAAGCCCACGTACCCCGCGCAACCGACAAAGAATACGGCGGCAACGCTGAGGGCAATCCAGAATTTTTTAATCAGCCTCGAAGCGGAAAGCGCGACTATTACCGCGCAGATTATGCCGAAGATATGTACGCAAGCCCATATACCCGAGGCGGCGCTTGAAAGCACGGTGCCGCTATCACCGAACAACAGGGCGGAGCCGAGAGCAATGCCCAGCGTATAGCAGATTATGTAACTCAGCCAAACGATTAGCGAATATTTGAAACGGAAGTTTGTAAAAAACAGACTTACGATAAAATAAATTACGTCCAATATCAGCAAAGCGAACGGACATACAAAGTATTTAGCCTCTTTAAGTCCGCCCGCAAATAGCAGGGCGATAATAGCGGTATCCACCGCCGCCGCGCACGCCGCGCACAGCAGAAGAAGCCACTTAGTACTCTTTAATTGTTTTGACGTATACGCCATTTCCGCCGTCTTAATAACCATTGTACTTACCTTAGATATTTAATGCGGTAAAATATTTAGCCGCCGTTCAATTGATTTTTACGGGCTGGGCGATATAGCCCTTGCCGTTTAGCATATCCGCTTTGCCCAACACGAATGTTTCGCCGCCGAGCGCGAACACCAGCGCGGTTTCGTCTTCGAGACAGTATTTTTTGTCGAATAAATGCCTGAATCTAACCGAGTGCGAAAATACGTTGCGGTACTTTAAATAGAGCTTGCGCGCGCTTTCGCTTTCCGCCGCGGACAGCCCGTCTATGCCCGAACACAGCCCGCACTTGCCGTTTACAAGCGCCTCGTTTGAAAAACTTCTGCCGCAACGCGAACATTTGCCCGCGTTTTCTTCAAGCGTCATTGCAAGCCTGTCGTTTACAAACGTAAGCTTGCTTGTAAGGTAGCGCACGGGGCGCTCGCCCGAATAGTCGGTATAAACGACTTCGGGATAGGGGCAGTCGGCGCACTTCATTTCGCCGTCGACGAAAATTGTCTGACTGCGGCACACGCAGGAAAGACAGTTTTTGCCCAGCCTGTTGTTGAAGCAACCTATCGACATAAGGTGGTTGGCAAATTCGCTGTGGAGCTTTATTTCCTCCAACGCCGCCCCGTCCACGCCCAAATCTTCCGAAGAATAGTCGAGCGCGACGTTTACGGTGCGGGTAAGCCCGTTGTCGTCGGTAACTTTATAAGTAATTGCGTTGGAAGTTATAAGGTTTGCGCCATTGCAGTTTAAGCACCTCAGCGTTATACTGCCGCCGAAGCCTATTACCGCCTGCAACGCAAGTTTGCCGCCAAGCGCTATTTCGTAGTAGTCGTTTATCCATTCCACGTGTGAAATGCCGAGCACTTGTACCGAATTGCACGTAACGGGCGCGTCGTTTGCACGGGCGCGCATAGCCAAATACTTGTACGTCTTTAAATCGTAGTTGTCCTCCAACTTTTTGGTTTCGGAGTTTACCACCTGCCTTTGGCTGAAACACAAACTTTCTTTAAAGCTTACGGGGTAACTGCCGTTTACAAGCTCCCTTACCGCGTTTACCGTTATATTGTTTATGTTTGCGCTTTCATCCGCGCCTATACTGATAGGGTCGTTATTGTCGGGCGCTTCTTCCAGCCGCGCGTTGATTTGCGCCGCCTCCGCCGCCGCAAGCGGGAATATGCCGTTTGCCGAACGGCGGAAAAAGATTTTGCACATTACCACGTAGTGCGACTGACCCGTGCCGCTTAGTTCCAGCTTTACGGACGCGCCGTAAATATCCTCCGAGCCCTTTTCCCTGTCGTTGCCCTTTATTATTACCGCGTCCGTTCTGCCGAAAAGTCGGCGTATGATTTTATTCAGCCGCTCCTCTACTTCCGCGGCGTCGGTATTGCCCGAGCCGTCGCAACGCTTGTATTCTATTATCGAAAATTTATCGTGAAAGGCGCGCGCAACCTTGTAAATGAGTTGCTTCCATTCCGAAGTGCCGTCGTCGAACGCCTTTCCGCGCCTAACCGTGGCAAACCAGGAAGCGCCGTCCTTGCCCATTGCAAGCGCCGCGCCGCCGGCGGCGGCAACGCCCGCCTTCTCTTCGTATACGTATTCCGCGCCGTCGGTACAAATAAAGCTTTCGCCATTTGCGTCCGTTTCCAAATGCGCCCCCGCGCTTTCAAGCTCGCCCGAGCGCAAAATTTTGACAAGATTGGCATAGGTGTCCCTGTACTCGGAGCCTATTGAAATTCTCTTCTTTACTTCGGGCATAATTTAATCCTCGTCCTCGGTCTTATCCATTGCGAGTATATCCTGAATTTCGGCGACCTTAGCCGACTCTCCCGAAAGTATCTCGCAGAAATTATCGTCCTCTCTCTTGTGGGAATAAGCCCACAGCCCTCTTATAAAAGCCGCGAAAGTGCGCGCGATTATGGGGCGTATTTTGCCGTTTCTCTTCTCCGCGTCGCAACGGGGGCATTCGGCTTCCCATTGCTCGTTAAACTTCAAAATATGCGGGCGGCACAGCGTAAGGCGGGCGCGCTTGCGCTCCGAACAGCTTACGCACGGTTTAACCGCATCCGCAAATTGCCCCACCCTGCACTTTTCGGGGCATTTATCTTTTAACTTGCACTCGGCGCACTTTACCATAAGGTCCTGGTCGCCTATGTTGGCGTTTTCCCTGTAAGCGGCAAGCGCGGGACAAGCGGCAAGCGCCCCTCCCCTTTCGAACTTGGGGCAATGGCTCATTGCGCAAATTTTGCGGCAGTAAACGTCCCTGTCGTCCTGCCTGCCCGTACTGCACATACTGCTTCCGCTGTCGTAAACGCACTTGTACCCCTCCGTCTCCATAGAGCGGGAGAAAGTGGTTTTACAGGTGCCGCACTGGAAGTCGTGCACATTCATTTCGCGCATCAGCGTATAGCCGCCCTCTTCGTTGCGGCAGGCGTCGGTATCGCGGCACTTCAATTCGTCGCCGCCGTTTTCCTTGAAATGATTGTAATCGTCCTGCGTGAAAAGGCGCACCTTTTTACAGTTTTTACAGCGCACGGTTACCATATGCTCGTTATTACTGCCCGAAATTATGGTTGCGTCGCCGCTGTTGCTCGTCATAAGTCCTATTCTTGTAAAGTAGGCGAGCACGTAGCCTTCCAGCGCGTTCATATCGGCAAGCGAGTATATGCAAACGTCGTTTTCCTGCTTGATTCTGAACACTCGACCTATGCGCTGGTCCATAGACAGCGGGTCGGGCGTGATTTGAAAGTTTATTATAACGCTGCAAGATTGCAAGTTGGAGCCCTCGGTAAGGCTTGCCGAGTTGACTATAAGTATGGCGTCCTTCCTGCCGTTGAACACCCTTTCGAGCGCGTCGCCGGTAAAGTCGATTATTCCGTCCGCGTCGAGTATGCGCCCCGCAAACTCGGGCAGTTTTTTTAGCTCCTCGGTAAATTTATCGGCAAGACAAAGGTTGATTTCGCTCTGCGCGAACGTATAGCCGTAGTCGCCCTTTAAATTTCTGTCGCGCTCCTTGTCGTAATCGAAGAATACAAGCACGCGCTCGCCTTTGTGTCGCCTTAAAATTTCCACCGCCTTGGAAAATTTGCGGGCAAAACCGCCCTCCGTAGCCGACACGGGCGTTACGTAGTCCTCAATATCGTACCTGCCCGTATAGTTGGTAAGTTCGAGAAACTGTTCGAGATAGTACTTTTCCGAACCCCTGCGGTAGCCGCAGTCCTCCCTGCAACCGCCCAGCTTTTTCATAAGCGCGCCTATAAATTCGAACTGCCCCTGATACTCCGAATAGCAGCCGCCGTACCTGTTTTTAGTGCAAGCCGTTATAAACGCCGCCACCGAACAGCGCGAGCCGTCGGCGGTTATTATAGCCTTGTCGCCGTCGAGCGCCGCGCAATCGACGGTAATTTTTTTATCGAGCACGAGCAAATCGACTTTGCCCGCATAGTTGGCTACGGGATAAAAATAGTAATTCCTTATCAGCTTTTTCTTGTTCTGGAAGGTGTTGGGCTGGCGAATCATAATCTGACGGAGAATACCTTCGTGATAGGCGAGCGCAACGTTTTTGTTGACGCGCTTCCTCAGCTCTTGATTTTCGTCCTCGTCCAAAAATTTTTGCACGTAGGCGTGCTGTTCGCCGCCCGAAAGGGCGTAAAACCTCTTTAACTTGCCCGCGTTGTCGCCGCCGTCATTAAACTGCGCAAGCACGTACTTTTCAAACTGCGCAAGACACTGTTTTTTTACTTCCTCGTATTTGACGCGGTTAATGAACTCCATAACCGTAGTGGAGTTATGGCAGATATAGCTTATGTACCTCTTTTTGCTTCTTCTGTACAGCGCCGAACGCGCGGAGTCCGCCATATTTCTGCCAAAGTCGGAGGGAAGCCCTCCCTTGCTGTCTATAAAGTACCACAGCGGGAACATATTTTCCAGATTGCCGTCGTGCGGGGTTGCCGAAAGAAGCAGGCAATATTCCTTGTTGGCGTCCTTCTTGCACTGCATCATAAGCGACATAAGCTTCATAGCGTTGGCGTCCTCGCCCGTCTGGTCGCAAAGATGATGCGCCTCGTCCACTACTATTACGTCGAACAGCGCGTTGGAAACGTCGTCCTCGTTCCAACCCGTAAACGCGCTCCACTTGACCAACAGCGGGCGTTGCGGACTGCGCCTGCCCTTGCCGTCAAAGGTATACTCTATGCGCTTATCGGAGAGATTTTCCACTTCCAACAGCGCGCCTTTTCCCATACCGAAAAATATTTCAAGCGCTTCCTTCCAGGCGTCGTACACCTGTTCGGGCACGACTATGAGCATAGATTTTACCACGCCCCTTACGGCAAGCTCGCTTAAAACCACGCACGCCTCGAAAGTTTTACCGCTGCCCACCACGTCGGCAAGCATACCGAAGCCGCGCAGACGCTTTAAAAAGTCCTGCGCCGCCCTGCGCTGATGGGGCTGTATCACCGCGCCGCCCCTGTGAACGGACGGGTCGAATTCTATTCCGTACCCGCCGCTTGCGCCCCTGCGGTATTTTTCCGCGCTTATCCTCAGCGCCGAAAAATCGTCGTGCCTGTCAAGCTCCTCTACGGCGCAACTCAGCTCCGCCAGCTCGCGGTTATAGCGCGCGGGACGGGTATTGAGCGAGCTTCGGTTGCTGTCCATATTGAACGCCGTGGGCGGAATATCCAGTCTGAATTCCTCTATTTCCGTATTGTTGTCTTTATCCTGTCGGTTCATAACCTGCCTACCTTTAACGCCTTTGCGCTATCAGCCCGTTTCTCCCTCGATGACCTTAACGCCTTCGAGCCTGATTTCAATATTCTTTTCGATTACCGTACCCATACCGCCGTCGGCATATTTAACGGAAATGCGCCGCCTGCCGTCGCCGCTCTTTTCTACAAACGGCGTCATAACGTTGGAATCGGGGCGGGTCTTTACTCCCTCTATCATAAGTATCCTCGGCTCGCACCGCTCGATTACCCTGCCGTTGTACGTGCAGACTATGCGGGCTTTCGGACCGGAGATATTTTTAAGCTGAAACCGCCGCTCCACCTTTTTCCTCTGCGAAGACCCCGGCTCGCCTATGCACAGATACGTGTCGCCGCCCGCGGTGATATAGCTAAGCTCCCCCTCGTGCTTTCGCGCCGCGACGGTGTTTTTACTTAGCCGCACGCAAAATATTTCTTCGGGAAGCGTGCCCTGCAAATTACAGCTTGCGTACAGTTTTTCCGACGCGCTTTCGTCGAATATGTGCCCGCGCCCCACCAAAATTACGAGTATCTTAGTGCCCTGCACGCTCATCCAGGTGCCGTAGCTGTAAGTAAGCCCCGCGCTTACGTCGTAGTTTTTCAAAGCGACGATTGCCGCGCCTACCGAGGGTGCGTAAACGGAATCTTCGTATGTCTGAATTATAAGACCGTCGTCGTTTTCCATATGGTCTTCGAACGTGCGCACCGTTACCGCGCTTCCGCTGTTTTTCACCCCCGCCTTTATGTATTTTAAAAGTCCGCAGGTTTCAACCAGCCCGCCCGTCAAAAAAATCTTTTTAACGTCGCAATTGACCGCGAGTTTAAGCTCGGCGAGAATATAGTCCAAAATTTTGCGGGCGATGCCGCCGTCCCCCTCTATGCCTATACTGCGCGCCAAATCCTTTTTGGTGAGGGTAAGTTGCAAATACAAATCCCTGTGCAAGGACACGGGCACGCCGTTTTTAAAAACTTCGTCGAACGCGGGTATGCTTAGAAGCAATTTCGCCTTTTTGATTTCTTTCAAAAAAAGATATTGCTTGGTCTGCAACCCTTCCTCGTGTATGTGCCCCTCCTCCCCGAACGGAGGCGAACCCACCGTTTCGCGGCGGATAATAGAATTTTCTATGTATTCGGCAATGCAAAAATCGACGTCGTTGCCGCCTATATTTATTGGCGGGGAGTGGTCGGCGGCGGGCTCCACTACTACGTTTCCGTCGTCGTTTATAAAGCACTTCAACACCGAAAGGGTGTCCTCGCCCATATCGAATATCAGAATTTCGTCGTCGCTTCTCACAGCGCCGCGCTCCTGCGCGAACATACTCAGCGCCCTGCCGCTGTTCATAACCTTTTGCGGCGCCTTGCCGAACGCCGTTTTTACGAGGGCGGTTAGCTCCTCCACGTACAGTTTGCCCACTTGCGAGGGGTGCACCAACGAAAGACGCACTTCGTCGAAATGAATTTTAACCTTCTTTTCCAAGTCGGCTATGCCCCGCATAACTATTTCGCGCGCGTACGCGAAAAACAGTTTGCACACCCTTTGGGGAGTAAACCCTTTCGCCGTGAAAGTGCGCTCGCCCGCGACGAGCGAAGAAAAATCGCCCAACGTCTTTTGCCTGTCGGGGAAAAAGAATTTGGGGAAATGCTCGTGTTTATAGTAATAGTCGCTGTTGGGATAAACTTCCCCGCCCTTGCCCTTTACGATTTTGCCCTTTTCGGTTTGCGGATACAACAGCGAGAGAAGCGTCTTTATTTTGACTACGTTTATAAAGGGCTTTTCGCCGCCCTTTTCAACGTCGCACCCGAATATCCAGCCCGCCGAAGCGTCGTAATACGCAACGGCAGGCACCGCAACGCGGCGCACGCTCTCCTTTTTTTCAATTTTTCCGTACACGACGCTTCCGGACTTTTCAAACGCGTAGCTTAGCTTTAACGTGTCCCGCCCGAGGTCTATACCTATTGAAAGAATTTTTGCCATAATCAACCAACAAACACAGTTTTCGACACTTTATTATTATAATTATAATAATTGTATCACACTTCGACCTTATACGCAAGAGTTTAAAATTGTAAATTCTACATATTTACCCTATATTTTACAGCCTTACGATATGTCTTAATCGGCAAAATAATAAGCGCCGCGCCGTAATGCGCGGCGCTTAACGCCGTAAATTATTTACCATTACTGTTTGTCTATCTTAACTCCGTACAGCGAAGAAACGTCGCCCGCGAACCTCTGCATATTGTAGCAAGATTTCAACGCGACGGTATCCTCGAAGTCGTCAATCTTTTTAACCTGCTCCCTGCTCAGCCTTGCGGGAATGTCTATTTCCACCTTTACGTACAGACTGCCCGTGCCGTTTACCGTTTTAACACCTTTGCCGCGCAAACTGAACTGCGTGCCGCTCGCCGTGCCCGCGGGTATTGTCAACTCTACCATATCGTCGATTGCGGGCACTAAAATTTTGCCGCCGACGCAAGCCGTGCGGTAGCTTATGGGAACGGTAACGTACAAATCTTTATCTTTGCGAACGAGCAGTTTATGCGGCTCTATGCGGAAGTAAACGTACAAATCGCCGCACTCCCCGCCGTTGGGGGAAGCCTGACCGTATCCGCGCTTTCTCAGCGAGCTGTCGTTGTCCACGCCCGCGGGAATGTTTACGGTAAACACCGTCTGCTTGCGGGTATAGCCCGCCCCCTTGCAGTCGGGGCAACGCTCGGTGATTTTTTTGCCCGTGCCGTTGCAATCGGGGCACGCGCCCACCTGAATCGTACGCCCGAAAATAGTGTCCTGCTGGTACTTGACCCTGCCCGAGCCGCCGCACTTTGAGCAGGAGGTAAACGCCGTGCCGTTCTTTGCGCCCGTGCCGGAACAGGACTTGCACGGCTCGTTGCGGAAATAGCTTATTTCCTTGGAACAGCCCTTGATTGCGTCAAGAAACGAAAGGCGTATGGTCTGCTCTATGTCCGCCCCGCGCGAACGCTGGGGCGCGCTCTGTCTGCCGCCGAAACCGCCGAAGCCGCCGAACATAGAGGAAATTATATCCTCGAAGCCGCCCATACCTCCCGAGCCGCCCATTCCGCCCATATTCCCCATACCGGGGTGGTCGAGCTCGAAATCGTACTGCTTGCGCTTTCCGTCGTCGGAGAGTGTTTCGTTGGCTTCGTTGATTTCCTTAAACTTTTCCGCCGCCGCGGCGTCGTTGGGGTGAAAGTCGGGGTGATACTGCTTTGCAAGCTTTCTGTAAGCCGATTTGATTTGGTCGGGCGTGGCGTTTCTGGGCACGCCGAGCACGTCGTAATAATTCTTTTTATCTGCCATAATTTTCTCTCTCGCAAAAATCTCACGCTTGCGGCGCGCGATATTTTCTGCGATTTTAAGGGCGTTGCCCTCGCCGCACGATAGATTTTAGCCCTCGATTATCAGAAACCGTACGGCTTCACCTACTGCTACGCGCCGCCTTTTGGCGGGACAGGCGAAAGTTTTCGCAAATTGGGTCGCGCTGCACAAAAGCGTGGTTTTGCTTGCTACGTTTATTTGTTTTTAAAATCTAATATTGCAGCGCGCGAATACCGCGCGCTGCAAACAAATTTTTTAATTAACCCCTATATATGCCGCAATCAATGCTGGCGGAACTCTGTGTCGTCGCCGTTGCCGCCCCCGTTTGCGCCGTTGGGATTCTGCCCCTGAGCCTGCTGGTACATCTTGGCGATTACAGGCTGAACGTCCTGTTGAAGCTTATCCAAAGCCGCCTTAACCCTGTCGTTGTCGCCGCTTGCCAGCTCTTCCTTGGCGCGGGAAATTGCGTCCTCTATCGTCTTTTTATCCTCGTCCGAAAGCTTGTCGCCCGCTTCCTTAACCGTCTTTTCGAGGCTGTCAATCATACCTTCGAGGTTGTTTTTGTTGTCTATTTCTTCCTTGCGCTTCTTGTCCTCTTCGGCGTATCTCTCGGCGTCCTTTACAGCCTTATCGATTTCCTCGTCGGAAAGATTAGTAGAAGCGGTGATTGTTATATTCTGGCTCTTGCCCGTGCCCAAATCCTTAGCCGTTACGTTGACTATGCCGTTGGCGTCCACGTCGAAAGTAACTTCAATCTGGGGCACGCCGCGGGGTGCGGGAGGAATGTCGTTGAGCATAAACTTGCCAAGCGACTTGTTGTCGCGCGCAAACTTTCTTTCGCCCTGCAAAACGTTGATTTCAACGCCCGGCTGATTGTCCGCCGCGGTGGAGAAAACCTGACTCTTCTTTACGGGTATGGTAGTGTTCCTCTCGATTAAGGGAGTGGATACGCCGCCGAGCGTTTCTATGCCGAGGGTAAGGGGCATAACGTCGAGAAGGAGCACGTCTTTAACCTCGCCGGAGAGCACGCCGCCCTGTATAGCCGCGCCTATTGCCACGCACTCGTCGGGGTTGATGCCCTTGAAAGGCTCTTTGCCGCTGACCTTTTGCACCTTGTCGTAAACGGCGGGGATACGCGTGGAACCGCCAACCAATATTACTTTGGTTATATCCGAATAGGAAAGACCCGCGTCCTGCATCGCCTTCTTCATAGGCTCCACCGTCCTCTCTACAAGGTCGGCGGTAAGGCTGTCGAACTTCTGCTTGGAAAGGTCTATATCGAGGTGCTGGGGCGCGCCGTCCACTACCGTTATGAAGGGCAGGTTGATGTTTGTGCTGCTCATACCCGAAAGCTCTATTTTAGCCTTTTCAGCCGCTTCCTTCAACCTCTGCATAGCCATTTTATCCTTGGAGAGGTCTACGCCCGTATCGCGCTTGAAAGTTCCTACAAGGAAGTCGATAATCTTGTTGTCGAAGTCGTCGCCGCCGAGGTGAGTGTCGCCGTTGGTTGCAAGCACTTCGAAAACGCCGTCGCCTATTTCGAGAATGGATACGTCGAAAGTGCCGCCGCCGAGGTCGTAAATCATAACCTTCTGCGTTCCTTCCTGCTTATCCAGACCGTAAGCGAGAGCCGCCGCCGTGGGCTCGTTTATTATACGCAAAACGTTTAAGCCGGCGATTTTGCCCGCGTCCTTGGTTGCCTGACGCTGACTGTCGTTAAAGTAAGCGGGGCAGGTAATCACCGCGTCGGTTACCTTGCCGCCGAGATAGCTCTCCGCGTCGGCTTTAAGCTTAGCGAGCACCATAGCAGAAATTTCCTGCGGGGAATAGCCCTTTTCAATATTTACTTTGTACGCCTCGCCCATATGTCTTTTGATTGATATTACGGTTTTGTCGGGCTGGGCAACAGCAAGCCTCTTTGCCGCCTGACCGACAATACGCGAGCCGTCCGCCTTAAACGACACTACCGAGGGGGTAGTTCTGCTTCCCTCGCTGTTGGCTATTACGACGGGTTCGCCGCCTTCCATAACCGCAACGCACGAGTTTGTTGTTCCCAAATCGATTCCTATTACCTTTCCCATTTTATATCTCCTTTATCGCAAAACTTTTCCGTCCGCGCCGCCGACAGTTTTTAAACCCGCCCGACGCCCGCAAAAGCGACGTTTTGCTTAACGCATTTATTTTTATTTTTTATTGTCTTACGAATTTGATTTTTTACACCGTAACCGCAACCTGCGCGTAACGGATAACTTTGCCGTTGGACTTGTAGCCCTTTTTCAAAACGGTTTTTACTATATTCTGCTCCTCGCCATCTTCGGCGGGCATATTCAGCACGGCTTCGGCAACGCTTTCGTCGAATTTATCGCCGACCGAAAGAGGAATTTCTTCAACGCCCATAGACTGCAAAATATTGTTGAAATTTTTTATGATTTTGTCTATTCCCGTCTTTGTCTTTTCGTCGCTCGCGCCGTCGTAGGCATACCCGAACGTGTCGGCTACGGGCAACAGCTTTAAAACAGCTTCCGCCTTGCCGTCCTGATACGCCGCGCTCGACTGCGCCTGCGTGCGCTTGCGGTAGTTGTCGTACTCCGCGCTTACGGCGTACCACTTGCGCTTGTACTCTTCCGCCGCCGCCAAAGCTTTATCCAGCTCGGAAAGTTCAGCCTTTTCTTCCTGTTCGGTCTTTGCGCACTCCTCCGATTCCCGCTCTTCGTTTAAAACTTTTTCTTCTTTCTTCGACATTGCCCACCCGTAAAATATTGTGTGAATTTTTTGTTTACAATATTTATATAAAGCTTCTTTGCCCGCCTTAAACATTTTTAGCACGATTTTTTTATCGTATTTTTTATTTTTAGCCTATTTTGCCTTTAATACAGTGCTTGACGGTAAAAAAAATATGTGCTATACTTGCGCTATGCACGTGCATATCAAGAGAATGCCGTTGAAAAAACTTTTCAATACCCGCGATTTAGGGGGAATTCCCACCGCCGACGGGCGCAAAATAAAACACGGCAAGCTTATACGAAGCGGAAAACTTTATAAATTACCGCAGAAAACGGTGGACGCGCTCAAAGATTACGGCGTATGCACCGTTATAGATTTACGCATTTTTACCGAAAAAGAGGAAGCGCCCGACACGCTTTGGGAGGGCGTTGACTACCGCCATCTTCCCGTTTTATGCACCGCAACGCCGGGAATCACCCGCGAAAAGAGTATGCGGCGCACTATGGCTTTGGAATCCAAGCGGATAAAAAAGGAGTTCGGTTCCGCCGACAACTATATGGCGGAGATGTACCGCTCGATACTTCTAAACGAGGAGCCGCAACAACAGCTTAAAGAAACTTTGCGGCTGATTATTGAAAACGAGGGCTGTATTTTATGGCATTGCAGCGGCGGAAAGGACCGCGCGGGCGTTGTGGCGATGCTGGTGGAAAGCCTTTTGGGCGTTTCGGAAGAAGTAATCATTGCCGATTACGTGGCTTCGTTGCGCTTCCAACGGCTTAAATTTTTCTGGAACAAGGTCGGGCTGGTGATTGCCCCCTGCTCGATAAGAATGAAAAAGATTCTTTACGGAATGATGGCGGCAAAACCCCACTATCTTGTAAACGCGATGCACTGCGTAAGCGAAAAGTACGGAAGCGTTACCCTATACTGTAAACAGGTTTTGGGCGTTACCGACGAAGATATACAAATTATGAAAAGCAAATATTTAGAATAATTTATTATAAATTCTTCGGTACGGCGCCTTAATATAGGCGTCGTACGGCTTTTTAAAGGAGGGCGGTTATGAAAAGAATCCCGCAGGTATTGTTTTACATACTCTCGGTAATCTGCCTTGCCCTTTGTATTTCGGGCGGCGTAATACTAAATAGAGAAACCCACGAGCACGTTGCGGAATTCGTCCCCGCCGCCGCTCCCACCTGCGCAGTTGAGGGAAATATCGAACATTGGCGTTGCAGGGAGTGCGGCTTGCGCTTTAAAGACGAGCTTATGCTGGAAGAAATTGCCGCCACCGACACGGTTATAGAAACTTTACCGCATACCGAGGAAACCATACAGGGCACTCCCGCTACCTGCACGCAGACGGGCTTATCCGACGGTAAGCGTTGCACGGTTTGCAATAACGTTACGCTTAAACAGAAGATAACACCCACTATACCGCATACAGAGGAAACCATACAGGGCACCCCAGCTACCTGCACGCAGACGGGCTTATCCGACGGCAAGCGTTGCACGGTTTGCAATAACGTTACGGTTGAACAGAAGATAACGCCCACTATACCCCACACCGAGGAAATCATACAGGGCACTCCCGCTACCTGCACGCAGACGGGCTTATCAGACGGCAAGCGTTGTACGGTATGCAATAATATTACGCTTGAACAGAAGATAACACCCACCGTACCCCACACCGAGGAAATCATACAGGGCACCCCAGCTACCTGCACGCAGACGGGCTTGTCCGAGGGCAAGCGTTGCACGGTTTGCAATAACGTTACCAAACAACAAACGGTAATTCCCACCCTTCCGCACAGCGAAGAATATGTAAAAGGGTTTGCGTCCACCTGCGTAAAGACGGGTTTAACCGACGGCAGGCGTTGCACGGTTTGCCACACTATAACGCTTGAACAGACGGTAATTCCCCTTATCCCGCACAACGAAACAATTATAAAGGGCACTCCCGCCACCTGCACGCAGACGGGTTTATCCAACGGTAAACGCTGTACGGTCTGCCGTACGGTTACGGTTGAGCAAACGGTTTTGGCGCTTATAGCGCATACCCCCTCGCATATGGAGGAAACGCAGTCCACCTGCGCCAAACGAGGCAATATAGAATTTTGGAAATGCGGTAGCTGTAAAAACAGCTTTGCCGACGAAGCTTGCCTAACCAAGCTTACGGAAGACGAAATTTATAAGCCGCTTGCCGAACACCCCTATAAGCTGTGCTTTGACGATACGCGGCACTTTAAACTGCCGACTTGCGGGCACGACGCGGAGGAAAAAGACGGCGCAGAGCACACATATGACGGCAAAACTTGCACGGAGTGCGGTTTTTGCAATTACGGCGTTGTATATACGCTTAATTTAGACGGCTTATCTTACAGCGTTACGGATTTGAAGTCTACCGTTTATAGAGCCGAAATTGAAGTATACGGAGAATACGGCGGGCTACCCGTTACGGAAATAGCGCAAAACGCTTTCTATAACAAATACATAACAGCTTTAACCCTGCCCGACAGCATTACAAAGATTTACAAGAACGCAATATATAATTGCAATTATCTTACCGCACTACACATACCGAAAAACGCAACGCTTATACAGGGCGCGGTAACCGCCTGCGACGGTTTAGAAGAGTTGACGGTTGCCGCGGAAAATGCAAGCTACGTTAGCGTAAACAACTGCATTATACACAAGTCGTCGAAAACGCTTATACTCGGCTGTAAAAACAGCGCTATACCCGCAGACGGAAGCGTAACAAGCATAGGCAATTACGCGTTTGACGGCTGCGGCGGTTTGACCGAAATATCCATTCCGAACAGCGTAACAAGCATAGGCAATTATGCGTTTAGAAATTGTACAAACATAACGGAAATATCCATTCCGAACAGCGTTACTACCATAGGCAATTATGCGTTTTACAGTTGCAACATATTAAATTTGAACATAGCCGACGGCGTTAAAAACATCGGAAACTACGCATTCTGCTATTGCTCAAAATTAACGCAAATCACTTTGCCCGAAAGTGTTAAAGCTATCGGCTCGGACGCATTTTCACACTGTACAAAACTTACGACCATTAACATACCCGAAAGCATTACGGCTATAAGCTCCTATACTTTTCATTACTGCGTCAACCTTACTGCAATTTCACTGCCCGAAAGTATTAAAAGTATCGGTTTCGGCGCCTATAAAAACTGTACAAGTCTTACTACAATCAGCATACCGGCAAGCGTTGAAACTATTGGCGCTTATTCCTTTGCAGATTGTACTAACCTTTCGGAAATAAATATGCAAAGCGGCGTTACCCGCATCAACGGAAACGCGTTTAACGATTGCACATCGCTTAAAAAAGTAAACTTCCCCGCAACCGTTGAATATATCGCATCGGACGCCTTTATAAACTGCGGAGGCTTGGAAGAGCTGACGGTTGAAACGGGAAATATTAACTACTCGGGAGTAAATAACTGCGTTATAGATAAAAGGAGCGGCGCGCTAATTTTGGGGTGCAAAAACAGCGTTATTCCAAGCGACGGAAGCGTTACCTCAATTGGCGAATACGCGTTTAGAGGTTGCACGCAGTTAATTTCTATTCATATCCCCGCAAGCGTTACGACGATAGCAGGCGGCGCGTTTACGGGTATGGCGTCGCTGGGCGAAATAACCGTTGCACCCGAAAATTCGAATTATTACGTTAAGGACAACTGCCTTATTGAAAAAAGCAGTAAAACGCTTGTTTTAGGTTGCAAAGGCAGTATTGTGCCCACCGACGGAAGCGTTACTAAGATTGGCGACTATGCGTTTGACGGCTGCATTGAGCTTACGGATATAACCATTCCCAAAAGTGTAGCGCATATCGGCTATTCGGCTTTCAAGAATACCGACGTAAAAAATTTATATTTGGAAGACCTTGAAAGCTGGCTTAAAGTTACTTTCGGAGACGCCGACGGCGTATATCTCTGTTCACCTTTGCAGAAAGGCGGCAATATATACGTAAACGGCGAACTTTTAACCGAGTTTACCGTCCCCGACGGCATAGACGAAATACCCAGGTACGCATTTGATAACTGTTTAAGCCTTACAAAAATAGTTATACCAAACCACGTTAAAGAAGTAAACAACGCTTTCTCCGGTTGTGCCAACGTAAACGAAATTATCGTAGGCGACGGAATTACCAAACTTTTTAATGTGAGAGATTTTAAAAATCTTAAAACCATAACTATCGGCAATGGCATAACTGAGATAAAGACAAATGCTTTTCTCAGTCTTACTCAGTTATCCAGCGTAACCCTCGGCGAAAATATAACCGAGATAGGGGCTATGGCGTTTGCACGTTGCTCTTCATTGACTCAATTAACCTTTAATAAAAATTTGCAGACGATAGGAAACAACGCTTTCCGCCTGTGCTCGGGACTTACCCAAATAGAACTGCCCGATAGTCTGCAAAGTTTGGGAGCTTACGTATTCGCGGATTGCACAAGCCTTAAAACGGTTACTATTTCGCAGGGCGTTGACAAACTAAACGGTACTTTCCGCAACTGCACCGCATTGAAAGACGTATATTTTAAAGGCACGCGCGAACAGTGGGAAGCAATTCCAAAATCTAACTGGGACTACGGCACGGGAGAATATACAATTCACTTTATCGACGGCACAACTTTAAACAAGGGCGAAGCTTAACTGAAAAAAACGTTTGTAGCCCCGCGGCAAAATTGCCGCGGGGCTTTTACTTGCAAACTGAACTTGCCGCAACATATTAACCTTGCCGCGGCTTGCCCCCCCTACTCCACCGTAACCGACTTGGCTAAGTTTCGCGGCTTATCGGGGTCGCGCCCCAACAGCACAGCCGTTTTATAGGCTACAAGTTGCAACGCCACCGCCGAAACGAACGGCGAAAGGACGGCGGGACATTGGGGAAGCAACCACACCGCCGCGCTATCTTTAAGCTTTTCGGCAACGTCGGCAAGGCAGGTTATAACCGCCACTTTGCCCCTGCGGGAAATAATCTGGCTTACCGCGTTGCAACACTTTTCGGCAAGCGCGGGGTTGCATATTACTACCACGCTCAGCGTGTTTTCGTCGATTAGCGCAAGGGTGCCGTGCTTCAACTCGCCCGCAGGATAGCCGTCGCTGAACACGTACGAAACTTCCTTTAATTTTAAAGAAGCTTCCACCGCCACGGCGTAATCGAGCCCCCTGCCCAAGAAAAACACCGCGCTGCTTTTGGCGCACTGCCGCGCAATTTCCTCGGCGTTGGCTTCGCCCTTTAACAGCTCGCCTATGCCCGCGCCGGCGCGGGTAAGCTCCTCCTGTGCGGTAAACAAATCTTCGGTGAGCTTTGCCATAAGATACAGCGCGGCAAGCTGACCTATATAGCTTTTAGTAGCCGCAACGCATACCTCCGCCCCCGCGCAGACGGGCACTACAAGGTGGGCTACGCGGGTGATTTGGGAATAGCCGCAGTTTGTAACCGCAACCACGCGCGCCCCCGCCCTTTTAAGCGCCGAAACCGCCTCCACCGTATCCGCCGTTTCCCCGCTCTGTGTTACGGCTATAACAAGCGTGGCGGGGGTAACTTTGGGCGGAGAGTACCTAAGCTCGCTTGCAATTTCCACCTGACAGAACACGCCGCACTTTTCGGTAAAATAGCTCTTTGCCGCAAGTCCCGCGTTGTACGCCGTTCCGCACCCCGTTATAATTATTCTGTCCGCCCCGCGCACGTATTCGGTAAGCCGCTTAACGTCCACGTTGCGGAAAAAACCGCCGCACGTTTCGGCTACGGTGCGCTCGGCTTCGTGAATTTCCTTAATCATATAGTGGGGGTAACCGCCCTGCCCCAGAGTGAATTGCTCGGGGAATATGGGGCGGCGAACGCGGTTTACGGGGGTTAATTTGCTATCGTAAAAGGTTACCGTTTCCGCCGTGATTTCGGCGATGTCCCCATCCTCCGGCACGCACACCGAAGTTACGGAAGCGGGCAGTGCCGGAATATCGCTGCACAGCACCGCGCCGTTTCCGTCAAAGCCCACAACCGCGGGGCTTTTATACTTTACCGCTATAATCCCCTCGCGGTCGGCGCACAACACGCCCAGCGCAAAGGAGCCCTGCAACCGCGCCGCCGCGCGCGCAACGGCTTTAAGCGCGTCGCCCTGATAATAAAAGTCTATAAGCTTGACTATAACCTCGCTGTCTGTATCCGAAGCAAAGGTTGCGCCGCCGTCGGAAAGTTCCTCTTTCAGCTGACGGTAGTTTTCTATTATCCCGTTATGCACTACAGAAAATTTGCCCGAACAGTGCGGGTGAGCGTTTGTATCGTTGGGCTCGCCGTGGGTTGCCCAGCGGGTGTGCCCTATCGCCGTACTGCCTTTAAGCCGCTCCGCTTCGGGCATAAGGTTGCTTACCCTGCCCCCGCGCTTTACCGTACGGATTTTGCCGCCGTCAAGCGCCGACATACCCGCGGAATCGTACCCGCGGTATTCCAGCCGCAAAAGCCCCTGAAAAACTTCCTCCGCCGCGTTTCCGCTCTTTCGCACAACGCCTATAATTCCGCACATATCACCCTTCCCCCTCGCCAAAAACGATAGCTTTTTCTATGTCCGCGCAAATCTGAGCGCACTCCTCACGCGTTTTGCTCTCCACGGTTACCCGCACCACTTCCTCCGTGCCCGAAGGTCTTAAAAGCAACCTGCCCCTACCCGCAACCGCCTTTTCCGCCCGCTTTACCGCGGCAATTACCGACGGGCGTTTTACTGCCGCCGCCCTGTCGCGCACCTTTACGTTTACGGTGAGTTGCGGGCGCTTTATAAAGCCGTGCGCAAGCTCGGCAAGCGGCGCGCCCCTTTCTATGACCGCCTCCATTACCGTTATGGCGGTTACAAGCCCGTCGCCCGTGCTTTCCAGCTTGCCGAAAATTACGTGCCCCGACTGTTCGCCGCCCAGCACCGCGCCGCACTCGCTCATTTTCTGATAAACGTAGCTGTCGCCCACGGCGCAACTTTCAACGGCTATACCCTCCGCGGCAAGGCTGTCGCCCAGCCCGCCGTTGCTCATAACCGTAGCCACTATTCTGTCGCCTAAAAGCTCGCCCTTATCCTTTAAATATCTGGCGGCAACGTACATTATGCCGTCGCCGTCCACCACCGCGCCCCTGCCGTCAACGCAGATACAGCGGTCGGCGTCGCCGTCGAATGCAAAACCAATATCCAAGGCGTTATCCTTTACAAGCTTAACAAGCGCGGCGGGCGAGGTGGAGCCGCACCCCTCGTTTACGTTGAGCCCGTTAGGCTCCGCGCCAACCGCGTAAACGGTTGCGCCGAGCGCGTCGAAAACGCTTCGGGCAATTTTATAGCTTGCGCCGTTCGCCGTATCCAACCCCACTTTTAGCCCCTTGTACGAGCAGGTTGAAAGGGAAATCAAATGCCCGATATAGCGGTTTCTGCCCGCAACGTAGTCGACGGTTTTGCCAATTTTATCCCCCTTGGCAAAGGGTATTGCAAACGGCTCGCCGCCGATAAACAGCTTGCCGTCTATGTAATTTTCTATCAAATTCAAAACGCCGCGTTCGAGTTTTTCCCCGCGGGAATTGACGATTTTTATACCGTTATCGAGATAACTGTTGTGGCTTGCCGAAATCATTACCCCGCAGTCGAACCCCTCGCACCGCGTTACGAACGATACTGACGGCGTTGTGGTAACGTGCATTATGTACGCGTCGCCGCCCGACGCCGTTATGCCCGCGGCAATGGCGTATTCGAGCGTGTAGGAGGATAATCGCGGGTCCTTGCCAATTACTATTTTGCAACGCCCGCCCTTAGCCGTATAATACCACCCGAGAAACCTGCCGACTTTAAACGCCTGTTCGCCCGTAATCGTTTCCCCGACCCTGCCGCGGAAGCCGTCCGTACCGAAATATTTACCTGTCATACCCGCTCCTTTTGGTGTAATAACGGCAATTGAGCCGACAATATGCGCCAACCAATGGCTTTTTACGCATATGCGCCGAAAACGCCGTAACATTAAAGCATATGCGGGGCGGAGCATAAAAGTTTACAGGCATATGCGCCTTGATTTATATGCGCCTCAACGCAACGGAAAAAGAGCCCCGCCTTTACCGTAGTCCCCATAGGGAATATGTTGCTGTGTTCTTATTTATAATGGTACTCCTTGTCTGAAATCGGGCGTTTCAAGTTATTTGTTCCCGTTCCGCAAGAAGAACACATAAGTTTAGTTTGCTTTTCGGTTACCGTCCGTTTTTCTCTCTCAATGCGGCTTCTTCTAATAATGCTTTATATCCCGCTTATTGTCATAAATTTACCTCCGAATTATTAGTTTTTATATCTTCATCCACGCAAGAAAGAGCGGGATAGTTACCGTAAAAAAGGCGCGAAAAAAGCCGCTGATAACTTCTTGTATCACCGACTTCTAACCGTGTTTAGCAACATAATGTGCTCTATGATGGTTGGTCATTCTATTAAGTTAGAGAATTGATTTTAGTGCCGTTTTCCGAAAAAATCGTACACTTATAAAAGCCTATCACGGCTCACGTCGTCGCGGCAAACTTGCGCTCTATGCCACACGCTAAAAGCGGTGGCAACTTTGCGCCGTTGCCGTTCCTCTTCCCAAAAAATCTTGCTTTGCAATCTTTTTCGGGAGTCCTAAGAGCGTAACAAAACAAAACTTACGCTCTACCCGTAAGCTAAGGCACGGGCGGCTATACTGCCCAAACCTTCCGCGTCCTATGAGCTGTCGCTCATTGCGGAATCTGCCGAACTCATAACCGTTATCCGTTCGGCACACCCTTTCAAAAGGGTACAATACCACTCATTACACTACTGTGGTATGCTATGTATTTTATCACTATGACAGTATAAAGTCAATAGATTTTCAAAACAAATGTTTGCGATTTTTGGAAAGTTTTGTCGAAAAGCGACTTTCTAAAATTCAACGGTAAACTTACTGCCCTCGCCAAGCGTGCTTTCGACGCTTATTTTCCAACCGGATTTTTGGCATATCTTTTTGGCAACGGCAAGCCCCAAACCAAAGCCGCCGTTTTTACCGTTGTGCGATTTGTCAACCGTGAAAAAACGTGAAAATACTTTGCTCATATTTTCTTCCGCAATGCCTATTCCCGTATCTTCAACAGTCAAGCCTTGATAGTTAAGCGTAACCGTTATACTGCCGCCGTCCTTATTGTATTTAATGGCGTTTCGCACGAGATTTCCGAAGATTTCGCTTAATCGTTCGTGTCTGCTCATTACGATTACGTTATCGTCTATTTTTTCCGTTATCGTAATATTCCTTTTGTCCGCTTCGGGTTTCAATGCGG
>Ga0209694_1000514_pt1 | contig 62019 bp, 47 predicted proteins | sample GluameincwithD2O_FD_187499 | JGI IMG/M metagenome (GOLD analysis project Ga0209694, IMG submission 187499) | Mouse cecum microbial communities from Vienna, Austria - Glucosamine amended microcosms incubated with D2O (SPAdes) (version 2) | ecosystem: Host-associated > Mammals > Digestive system >... | reverse complement strand
TCCACTGATGCCATATTAAAAATTCCCCATAAAATGAAGATACATTTTTTGCATGTCCCAACCGATACCATGCACCAGTAGTATTAGCTTTGATAGTTCGGGTACTGCTGTGGAAAACTATATTCTTGACTAATTCAGTACCGAAATGAGAGATGAAGAAAGAAGGTGAAAAATATGCTATAAGAATGTAAATTAAAATTTCCTTACAAATAATGCCCCACATTATTTTTTGAAAGGAATTGATAATTTATGGACAGTTTTTTAAGTTGGATTGGTGGTAAAAAGGCATTACGGAAGAAGATTATAGAACAATTTCCGGAAAAGGGAACATTTGACAGGTATGTTGAAGTGTTTGGAGGAGCTGGATGGGTTCTTTTCTTTTCGGAAGGACATGCTAAAATAGAAATTTACAATGACATTAACGGAAATCTTGTGAATTTATTTAGATGCGTTAAATATCATCCGACAGCAGTTCAGGAAGAATTAGAGTATATATTGATGTCAAGGGAACAGTTTTATGATGCCCGTGAGCAAATTAAGGTAAGAGGAATGACAGATATTCAAAGGGCAGCACAATTCTTTATATTAATTAAAGAGAGTTTTGGCGCGGATATCCGCTCGTTTGGATTAAGAGCAAGAGATATGAATAAAGCGAAGGAATATTTGAACGCTGTTTCAAACAGATTAAATAAAGTGGTCATTGAAAATGATGACTTTCGAAAGATTATCAAAAATTATGACAAAAAAGATACATTATTCTATCTGGATCCACCATATTATGATGCGGAAAAGTATTATCCGGATAGGTTTATGCCAGAAGACCATTTGGAGTTGAAAAGATTATTAGAAGGAATTAAAGGTAAATTTATATTGTCATATAATAGTTGCGACTATATAAGAAAATTATATGGAGACTATAATATAGTCGAAGTTGAGAGAGCACACAGTTTAATACAAAAAAATACAAAACCCCGATATCAGGAACTTATTATCAAAAATTATTAATAACGAATTTCGTTATATTATAACGAAATTAATAATAATACAACGAATTATGATAATGTCTAACAGGGGCATTATTATGGTAAGGATTCATTTATCAAAACTTCTGGGTGAAAAACGCATGACGCAAAAACAGTTATCAGAACTAACAGGTATAAGACCAAATACTATAAATGAATGGTATCATGATATAGCTGTTAGCTTGCGAGTGGAACATATTGACCGTATATGTGAAGTGTTGGATTGTTCAGTGAGTGAGCTGTTGGAGGTTATACCTAATAAAATCCCTAAAACAGGAAAGTATTTGATAATTGAGGAACATGGGAACCGGAAGCAAGGCATGGGGCAGTGAGTAAAATCACGCCCTTTGCTGTTTTCAAGGGAAAAATAAAATATTAAAAATAATTGTTGACATAGGGTATACCCTATAATATAATATAAACAGAAAGGAGGAAAAGCCAATGAACAAAAAAACAAATAAAAAAGTTAAGAGCTGGATGGAGCTAATCATCAAAGCGGTTGCAGCGATAGCCGCGCTGATAGCCGCAATAGCTGAATTAATCCAAGCTCTTAACTGAGAATCGGAGGAGAAAAATCTCCTCCCCAACAATAGTATAACACATTGGCTTGAAAATGTATGAAAAAATTTACTTTTTATGATTTATTCTTATTTGCATCGTTATTAATAGCGATAGCAGGAGACTGGGGTGTTTGCGAGTGTATTTTGCTATGTGCAGCCTCTATAATGGAACTTGTTGATGTTGTACCAAAAATAATAAGGTTAGTGAAAAATGAGCGGAAATAGTCAAACCAAATCGACAGAAAAATGGCAGAAGAAAGCCGGATATAAAGTAAAAAGTTTTAAATTAAAAGAATCTTTAGTTAATGAATTTGAGAAAGCCTGTTTAAATGCAGGAGTGAGCCAGGCATCTCAAATCTCTAAAATGATGAAAGAGTTTATAAGCAAAAACCAGTGAGTATTGTCAAAAAATATGGCAAAAACTTAACTGGTTTTTGCCGTTGTAATTCGGGAAATATTTCCGGATTAGTTTTGACAGTAATTTTGATAAAATTTGTCAAAAGTTTTGGCAAGCTACATTATGACTATGAATTAATAAAAGAAAAAATAGATGTATATAAAGATGCAGATAATGTGTCGGGCGGAGGGAGCAGCATTCAAGAAAGAGACGAATATAGAATAATATTGCTGATGATTTGTTTGCTTTTTGCCGCAGCAGTAGGAGTCAAACGGAAAAGACCCATTGTCTGATATAGAAACAAAAGTTAATGGATGATATTTTTAGAGAAGGACTTGCTTTTTGGGGTAAGTTCTTTTATAATTGGCACATATTTGGGCGGTATTCTTAATCGCTGAAATTATTTATGTGTATCTGGATATCTGGCAGTTTCATGCCAAAGTTTCCAAAATGTTACGGAATATTTTTCAGAAGGAAATCTATGCTTTTTCTGGCGGCAGACTTGTGATAAAATAAGAATATCAGAAAGTCTTTCTTAACTTGGTTTTTCTTCGGAAGAAATATTCGGAAAATCAAAGGATAAGAAAGGAGTTTCTGTATGAAAAAAGACGACAATTTTATTATGTTACCTACTGTGGATTTCTGTTTTGCAGGCTTGATGGAGAATCCGAAAGTCAGGAAAGGGTTTGTGGCAGCAATTATAAAGGTTCCTCCGGAAAAAATCAAAGAAACCACACTGCTGCCAACGATTCTCAGGCGTGAGTCGAAGGACGATAAACTTGGTATATTGGATGTGCGTGTCGTTCTTGTGGACGGTACGCAGCTTGATATTGAGATGCAGGTAGCGTACTTTGCATACTGGGATAAACGGGTGTTGTTCTATTTGAGCAGGATTTATGCCGGACAGATAAAAAAGGGCGAGTCTTATGAGAATCTGAAAAAATGCATCCATGTGAGTATTCTGGACTTTATCCATTTTCCGGATGAGGAATGTTACCGGACGATTCATTTCTGCGACGACCGGACGGGAAAGCGGTATACAGACCTGATGGAGATACAGATTTTGGAGCTTAAGAAACTGCCGGAGGAAGTAAAGAGCGGCGGCGGCATCCTTGCATGGATGAAATTCTTCAGCAGGAAGACAAAGAAGGAGTTTGAGGATATGGCAAAGACGAATGAGTATATGGAAGAGGCATACTCGACACTGCTGGAGCTGAGTGCAGACGATATAAAACGGTTGGAATATGAGGCGAGAGAAAAAGCGCTCAGAGATTACAACAGTCAGATGAGCAGTTCATTTCAAATGGGAGTAAAACAAGGAATAGAAACAAGCCGAAAAGTTTTCCAGCTGCATGTTAAGGGAAAGTCTCCGGAAGAGATTGCTGAGATATGCGGTATGGGCGAAGAGGAAGTGAAAGAGATATTATTTGATAACAATTAATAGCGATTATTATCGAAACGATGCCGGGGGAGCGATTCCCCGGCATTTTGGTTATTGCGGTGTTAAAATGCCATGTACTTTTTATATGAGAAACCTTACAGCGATTGTAAGTGGTTTTATCCGTTTTCCTTTGCTACAATGAGGTTGTAAGAAAAAAGGATTTATGAGTACTCAGCCTAAGATAAAAAAATCAGACAGGAGGCAGATATAGATGAACCATAATAAGGTTTTAGAAGTTGAAAATATAATCAAGATATACGGCAAAGGAGAGAACCGCACGGAGGCGCTTAAGGGAATCAGCTTTGACGTGCTGGAGGGTGAATTTTTAGGAATCATGGGGCCCAGCGGCTCGGGAAAGACGACGCTCCTTAACAGCATTGCGACGATGATCCGGGTGACTTCGGGGAAAATACGGCTTAAAGGGGAGGACATCTCTTCTTTTAAGGGGAAGGAGCTTTCCGGATACCGGGGGAAGGCAATCGGGTATCTGTTCCAGGAGTTTGAGCTGCTTGACAATCTGACGGCCAGGGAGAATATCATCCTGCCGCTGTCTCTCCACGGAATGACGGGAAGGGAGGCGAAATCCAGATTAAAACGGCTTGCGTGGCATTTCGGCATCGAGGAAGAGTTAGATAAGTTCCCGTCCCAGATGTCCGGAGGGCAGAAACAGCGGGTGGCGGCGGCGAGGGCGCTGATTGGGAATCCGGGCATCGTGCTGGCGGATGAGCCGACGGGGGCATTGGACAGCAGGAATTCCAAGGTGCTGATGGACCGGCTGTCGGCAATCAACGAGGATGAGGGCAGGACGATCATGATGGTCACCCATGATGCAAATGCGGCGAGCTACTGTTCAAGGATTCTGTTTATCCAGGACGGGCGGCTGTTCCACGAGCTTAGAAGGAATGTGAAGACGGAGACGACGGAAAAGTTTTATGAGCGGATTGTAACGGTCTTATCACAGTTGGGAGGAGGGAGCGCAAATGTTCTTTAGGCAGATTAAGCGGAACGCAGCGAAAAACCGAAAGAATAACGGGCTGTTTTTCGGTTCTCTTGTAATTGCGGTGATTGCATTTTATACACTTCTATCTATGGATAAGCAGGACGTCATGCGGTTTCTTAAAACGATTGAGAGCGATGCGGTGACAAGGCTTTTGCAGCTCATCCCGGTGGTCTATGGGGTATCGCTGTTTTTCGTATTCTTCCTTGTCTACTTTTCCTGCCATTACCAGTTGAATGAGCGCAAGAAAGAGCTGGGGCTGTATCTGATGCTGGGCATGAAAAAGAGCAGGCTTTTTGCAATGCTCATGAGCGAGACGCTTTTAAACAGCCTGATATCGCTGGTAATCGGCATCCCGGCGGCGCTTTTCCTGACGGAGGCAATCAGCCTTATAACGGTCAGGGCGGCGGGGCTTGACATTATCGGGCATGAGGTAACCTGGTCGTTTCCGGCTGTGGCGGAGACGGCTGCGGGATTTGTCATCGTACAGCTTATTGCCATGCTGCTCTTAAGTGTCCGGTTCGCATGTACAGAGCCGGCAAAGCTCCTTAACCCTGACGCGTCAGAGACGCAGGGGCAGGCGCTCGGAAAAGATGGGAAAGGAAGAGATTTTTTCTTTGCGTCGGGCTGTATCCTGTTTGCGGCAGCTTACGGGATGGGGGTAAAGATGCTTGGCAGCTTTGACCTTATCATCGTTTTGCTTGTATTGGTTTTAGGAACAGCGGGAACATTTCTTTTGTACCGGGGAGCGGGGGCGGTCATCGGGCGGCATATCCGAAAGAAAGGCGCGAAAGAATCAGGGCTTTATACATTTACGGGAAGGCAGATTCAGGAAAATGTCCTCTGTCAGCATAAGACGCTGGCGGTGTCAAGCCTCCTGCTGCTTATCGCGCTGTCTTGTGTCTCTTACGGGATTGGCACGGTGGTAAGCTCCCAGGCGGCGACGGCGAAGACGGCGGATTTTTCCATCCAGGACAATGAGGAGGACGGGGATGGGGGGAAAGTCCTTGAGACACTTGAGGGCGGGGAGTGCAAAAAGTATATTTCCGAGTACTATCCGGTGTACCTTGGCCAGGCGGACGCGGAGACCCATAAAGTGTCAGTGGACGGTCTTAAAAAGGCTGCCGCCTCCCTTAAAGGTGTGAAGGATAAAGAAATGCAGGACAATGTGGTGGAATATATGGATGACAATGAAGGGTATGAATATTTTATCGCGCTGTCCAGCTACAACCATATCCTTGAGGCGGCTGGAAAGGAAACATTGCATCTTAAGGACAAGGAGGCTGCATTTTACACTTCCATGAAGGAATATCCGGACCGTCTGGCAATATACCGGGGTGCGCTGAAAAACGGGGCGTATATTGAGCTTGACGGGGAGCGGTATCAGCTTTCGGGGGAAGTCTATTATGACAATGTTGTGGCAGACCGGCAGATTACCCTCGAGAAGGCGTTTATCGTTCCGGATGAGCTGTACCGGAAGATTGTGGAAGATGACAGGCTATTTTGCTACAACGCCATGCTGAGACCGGAGCTGACAAAAAAGGAGGGCTTTATGCAGAGCCTTGAGAAGGCATCGGAAATTTTCCGCAGGGAAGGGCTTGACTTTGAAAGCTATCTCTCGGGGATTGGCAGAAGGTTGTTTTACACGGTTGCAGGGAGTTATATCACGATTTATCTTGGCGTCCTGTTTATGATTATTGCCAATACTTCTATTGCGCTGAAATACCTGATGCAGCAGCAGGAGAACCGGAAACGTTACCGGACGCTTATGATGCTCGGCGCGGATGTGGGGGAAATCTGCCGCTCTTCGGCAAAGCAGATTTATCTTTTTTCGGGCATGGTGCTCATCGTATCGTCGGTAAGCTCTGCGTTTGCTATATGGTCGATGTTCAACAGCCTCCTGCGGCTGCCGGACGGCGTATCCCCGGGAAACGTGCTGATTTTAACAGGGGCGGCGTTTGCCGTATTTGTTGCAACCCAGATGATTTATGTTATGATAATAGAAAGAGCAGGAAGAAAGGACATATACAGACTGAGCGTCAGACAGGGGGGCGGGGATTGAGTAAGATTGTGATTGTTGAAGATGATTGTTATCTCAGGGAAGAGCTGGAGCATACCTTTCTTAAGGAAGGGTACGAGACGGCGGGCATCTCTTCTTTTGAGGAGCCGGAAAAAGAGATACTCAGGCAGGAGCCGGATTTAATCGTGCTGGATGTAAATCTTCCGGGAAAATCGGGATTTGAGCTTTGCAAATGGCTGAAGTCGAGAGTTTCTGTTCCCATCCTTATCCTCACGGCGCGGGATGCCCTTACGGATGAATTGTATGCGCTGGGGCTTGGCGCGGATGATTTCCTCACCAAGCCGTGCCATCCGAAACGGCTTGCCGCCCGGGCGGAACGTCTGCTCAAGACGTACCGGAAGGTAAAGAATCTGGTGCGGGCGGGGGATGTGATGATGGATGCGGATACTTGCAGGGTCATCTGGGGAAAAAAATCGATGGCCCTGCCGGAGACGGAGGGGAAAATCTTGCGGCTGCTTATGGAGCGTTATCCGGCTGTCGTGGGAAAGCAGGAAATCGTGGAGGCTCTTTGGGGAAACGGTGCATATGTGGACGAAAATATCCTCCAGGTCAACATGACGAGACTAAGGAAGAATCTTGACGGCATCGGGCTTAAGCGGATGGTGAAAACGATTAGGGGGAGCGGTTATTGTCTGGAGGTGACGGAGCTTTGAGAGGAAGAGAGATTTGCCTGAAAATGCGCCTGCACTGGCTTGCGCTGCTGGTTTTATCGGATGTCTTTTTTGCTTTTCTTGTGTGGCTTTCCAATCCGGGCGCGCTGAAAAGCCTTGCCGTTATCATCGTGCTTTACACGGTGCTTTCCGCGGCTGCGGGTTATGCCGTTGACCGTATAAAGGTGCGGGCGCAGCTTAAGGCCCTTGAATCCTGCCTTGAAAGGCAGGGGGAATATGAGGAGCGGGAACTTTTGGCAGTGACGGATAGGGTGTGGCATCCGGCGGTGAGGGAGGCGTTTTCTCTATTGTGGGAAGAGCGGTCGGTAAGCAGCGAAAGGCAGCAGGAGCTTGTGAGCTATCAGGAGTTTATCGAGGCGTGGACGCACGAGATTAAGACGCCGCTGTCTCTGGCGGAGCTGGTGCTGGAAAACCACCGGGAGGAGATGTCGGAGTATGTGTACCGGCGGATGCGGCATGTGCAGCGCATGGCGGGGATGGATGTGGAGCGGATCCTTTACTATGCAAGGCTCCATGCGGAGCATGTGGATTATCAGTTTGAAAAGATATTCCTGCCGGAGTGCGTGAGGGAAGTGTATGAGAGCTTTTCCGGCATCCCGGAGGAAAGAGGCATAGAGGTGAGAGACAGGGCCGCGCCTGTCTGGATTGTCAGCGACCGGAGGGTTCTCGGCTTTATGCTTTCCCAGATCTTTGGCAATGCGCTTAAATATGCAGGGAAGAACGGCGGGATTGTGGAGATTGCGGGATGGAAGGACGAAGAAAAAGATGCGGGAAAAGGCGGAGGGAGAGGAAAGGTGCATCTTGCCGTCAGGGATAACGGGGGAGGCGCGCCCCTGGAGGATATCCCGTTTTTGTTTGATAAGGGATTTACAGGGAACCATCCGGGGAGGCAGAATGCAACGGGGATGGGGCTTTATTTTGTGAAAAAGTATGCGAAATTGCTGGGAGCGGATGTGAGGGTGGAAGAAGAATTGGGGGATGACGGGTGGTTTGGGATAGAATTGGTGTTTCCCGTGGTCTTGCATAAAGTAAAAGGATAATGATAAAATGATTGCAAATAAGAGAATTACATTGGAAGGAGGAAAATACATGAGAGAAAATCACAAAACACTGCCTGTTGTTGAGAAACTTTCAAATGCAGAGGAGACGGTATGGATAAACCTGAAAAAACTCCCATCTGCAAAAAAAGACCTGGAAATCAGTATGGCAGACATTGACGATGCCGAGGCAAGGCTTGAGAGATTTGCCCCATTCATTATGAAGTGCTTTCCTGAGACGAAGAAGGATAACGGGCTGATTGAATCTGCGCTGGTTCCCATACCGAAGATGAAAAGATGTCTTGAGGAAACATACAAGACCAGCATACCGGGAGCGCTTTTCCTAAAAAAAGACAGCCATCTGGCAGTTGCGGGTTCTGTTAAGGCTCGGGGAGGCATCTATGAGGTGCTGAAGCATACAGAAGAGCTTGCCCTTGCAGCAGGACTTATCAGTACCGCAGATGATTATGCAAAATTGGCAGAGCCTAAATGCAGGGAATTTTTCAGCCAGTATACGATCCAGGTAGGATCTACGGGAAACTTGGGGCTTAGTATCGGAATCGCCAGTGCAGCAGTAGGCTACAAGGTAATCGTACATATGTCTGCCGATGCAAGACAGTGGAAAAAAGATATGCTTAGAAATCATGGTGTCACGGTAATTGAGTATGCGTCCGATTACAGCGAAGCAGTGAAAGAAGGGCGGAGGCTGTCTGATGAAGACCCGAAAAGCTATTTCGTAGATGATGAAAATTCGGTAAATCTTTTCATGGGCTATGCTGTTGCCGCAAAGCGCTTGAAAAAACAGTTTAATGACCAGAACATTTCCGTTGACGATACCCGTCCTTTGTTCGTCTACATTCCTTGCGGAGTGGGCGGCGCGCCAGGCGGTGTGACTTTTGGCTTAAAGGAAATATGGGGGGACAATGTACATTGCTTTTTCATCGAACCTGTACAGGCGCCAGCTATGCTCCTTGGCATGGCAACCGGACTTCACAACGAGATATCCGTGCAGGACATCGGCCTCACCGGTCAAACTCATGCAGACGGCCTGGCAGTAGGCCGCCCTTCCGGATTCGTCGGCAAAGTCATGGAACCTCTCCTTTCCGGGGAATTCACGGTGTCTGATAAAAAGCTATACGACTATATGCGCGCGCTCCTTGATGCAGAAGAAATCTTTATAGAGCCAAGCGCCTGCGCGGCCTTTGAAGGTCCCGTAAAGCTTCTGGCCTGCGAGGAGACGAAAGAATATATAAAGAAAAACGGATTGGAAAGAGTTATGGAAAATGCTGCACACATTGTATGGGCTACCGGAGGCAGTCTTGTTCCTGAAGAAATCCGTAAGGAATACAAAAACATATATCTCGATGAACCTGTTAAATACAGGTTGATATGAGTGAAAAATGTTTACGGACAGGAGGAAATGAATATGTATGAGCAAGACTATATTATGCGTATGAACAGGGATGCGGTGAGAGTCATCGCAAAATTGCTTTTTAACAAAGATGTAAATTCATTGAAAGATATTGCGGACGATGAGTCGGCAGGGGACAATATTCATAAGACAATCTGTATGCAGGATAATGCAAAAAATCTGTTGAAGATGGAGGAAGAGATTCTTTGTGATTTGAAACAGAATAAAGACAGGTCATTGGAGCGGGCGATGCTGTTTTACTTAAGTCTCAGTGAAGAAGACGAAGAGTTTCTTAAAAATCACGATTACAGCCACGAAAAGATGAAAGAACGTCTGTTAGAGATTGCGGAGAAATTTGGCATTGCTGATATTATAAAGGCGATTTACATTTAAAAACGACAATATGTACAGAAAAAGGAACAAAATTAGGCTGAACAACCACTAGACTTTTACCTTCCTTCGGACTATAATAATTATACACGTCAATTTATTGTAAATTGTATTAAATTTTAAGGAGGAACAACAAAAAATGGCAAGAAAAATGAAGACCATGGATGGTAATCAGGCAGCGGCTCACGCTTCATATGCTTATACCGAAGTTGCAGCCATTTACCCGATCACCCCGTCATCTGTTATGCCGGAGCATGTAGATGAGTGGGCTACTGAGGGAAGGAAGAACATTTTCGGACAGACAGTCCAGGTAACAGAGATGCAGTCTGAGGCAGGAGCGGCGGGAGCTGTACACGGCTCACTGGCAGCAGGTGCCCTTACGACGACATTTACTGCATCACAGGGATTACTGTTGATGATTCCTAACTTATATAAAGTAGCAGGCGAGCAGCTTCCAGGTGTATTCCACGTGTCAGCACGTGCCCTTGCAAGCCACGCATTATCAATCTTTGGCGATCACTCTGATGTTTACGCATGCCGCCAGACAGGAGCAGCTATGCTCTGCGAGTCCAGCGTGCAGGAGGTTATGGACCTTACGCCGGTTGCACACTGTGCAGCGCTGAAAGGCAAGCTCCCGTTCATCAATTTCTTTGACGGTTTCCGTACATCCCACGAGATCCAGAAGATCGAGACATGGGATTATGAGGATCTCAAAGAGCTTGTAGATATGGATGCCATCGATGCATTCAGAAACCATGCGCTGAATCCGAATCATCCATGCCAGAGAGGTTCCGCTCAGAATCCGGACATCTTCTTCCAGGCAAGAGAGGCATGCAACCCGTACTACGATGCTATGCCGGCGATTGTTCAGGAGTATATGGACAAGGTTAATGAAAAGATCGGTACAGACTATAAGTTATTCAACTACTACGGAGCAGCAGATGCCGAGAAGGTTATCGTTGCTATGGGTTCTGTATGCGATACGATCGAGGAGACGATCGACTACCTGATGGCAGCAGGCGAGAAGGTTGGTGTTGTTAAGGTTCGCCTTTACCGTCCGTTCTGTGCACAGGCGCTCATCGACGCAATTCCGGATACTGTTAAGTACATCAATGTCCTTGACCGTACAAAAGAGCCGGGAGCACAGGGAGAGCCTTTATACCTTGACGTTGTATCCGCACTGAAGGGCAGCAAGTTCGACGCGGTTCCGGTGAACAGCGGACGCTACGGCTTAGGCTCCAAGGATACCACACCTGCACAGATTGTTGCAGTATTTAACAATGTTGAGAAAGCAAGATTTACCATCGGCATCGAGGATGATGTGACCAATCTTTCCCTTGCGACAGGCCCGGCGCTTGTTACAACTCCGGAAGGAACCATCAACTGCAAGTTCTGGGGTCTTGGCGCGGACGGAACGGTAGGCGCGAACAAGAACTCCATCAAGATTATCGGCGACAACACAGACATGTATGCACAGGCTTACTTTGATTATGACTCAAAGAAGTCCGGCGGTGTTACGATGTCTCACCTTCGTTTCGGCAAGAAAGCAATTAAGTCCACATACCTGATCCGTCAGGCGAACTTTGTAGCATGTCACAATCCGTCCTATGTTGATAAGTACAACATGGTACAGGAATTGGTAGACGGCGGCACATTCCTTCTGAACTGCCCATGGGATATGGAAGGTCTTGAGAAACATCTCCCGGGACAGGTTAAGGCTTATATCGCTGACCACAATATCAAGTTCTACACGATCGACGGTATCAAGATAGGTAAAGAGATTGGTCTTGGCGGACGTATCAATACAGTACTTCAGTCTGCATTCTTCAAGCTGGCAGCAATCATTCCGGAGGAAGAGGCTATCGACTTAATGAAGGCTGCTGCAAAGGCTACCTACGGAAGAAAGGGCGACAAGATCGTTCAGATGAACTACGACGCTATCGACGCAGGCGCTAAGCAGGTTGTAGAAGTAAGCGTTCCGGATTCATGGAAATCCTGTCCGGACGAAGGACTGTTCTCACCAGAGGTTAAGGGCGGAAGAGAAGACGTTGTTGACTTCGTTAAGAACATCCAGACAAAGGTTAATGCACAGGAAGGAAATACACTTCCGGTATCTGCATTCAACGACTATGTAGACGGCTCTACTCCGTCCGGTTCTTCTGCATATGAGAAACGCGGTATTGCAGTTGATATCCCGGTATGGAAAGAGGAGAACTGTATCCAGTGTAACCGCTGTGCATATGTCTGCCCGCACGCTGTTATCCGCCCGGTAGCCCTGACAGAGGACGAGCTTTCCAAAGCTCCGGAAGGAACAAAGGCTATCGATATGATCGGTATGCCGGGCATGAAGTTCACCATGACCGTATCTGCGCTTGACTGTACAGGATGCGGCTCCTGCGCGAATGTATGTCCTGGAAAGAAGGGCGAGAAAGCTCTTGTTATGGAGAACATGGAGGCAAATGTTGCATCTCAGGAAGTATTTGACTTCGGAAGAGAGATTGAGGTGAAACCGGAGGTTGTAGCGAAGTTCAAACCGGAGACCGTTAAGGGCAGCCAGTTCAAACAGCCGCTCCTTGAGTTCTCAGGCGCATGTGCAGGCTGCGGCGAGACACCTTACGCGAAATTGATTACTCAGCTTTTCGGCGACAGAATGTATATTGCAAACGCGACAGGATGCTCCTCTATCTGGGGTAACTCCTCACCGTCCACACCATACACGGTAAACGGACGAGGCCAGGGTCCTGCATGGTCCAACTCCCTGTTCGAGGACAATGCTGAGTTCGGTTACGGTATGCTGCTTGCTCAGAAGGCGATCAGAAAGAGACTGAAAGCAGAGGTAGAAGAGGTTGCGGCTGCGGATGTTTCCGAGGAGATCAAGGCGGCATGCAATGAGTATCTTGAAACATTTAACTGCGGCGCAAGCAACGGAGACGCTACAGACAAGTTGGTTGCGGCATTAGACGGATGCGACTGCGATACATGCAGAGACATTGTTAAGAATAAAGACTTCCTGGCTAAGAAATCCCAGTGGGTATTCGGCGGCGACGGATGGGCTTACGATATCGGATTCGGCGGCGTTGACCATGTACTTGCAAGCGGCGAGGACATCAACGTTATGGTATTCGATACAGAAGTTTACTCCAACACAGGCGGACAGTCCTCTAAGGCTACGAAGACAGGTGCTACCGCTCAGTTCGCGGCAGGCGGAAAAGAGACGAAGAAGAAAGACCTTGCCGGCATCGCAATGAGCTACGGTTATGTATATGTTGCCCAGATTGCTATGGGCGCTGACTTCAACCAGACTGTTAAGGCAATTGCCGAGGCAGAGGCGTATCCGGGACCGTCACTCATCATCGCTTACGCTCCATGTATCAACCATGGTATCAAGAAGGGCATGAGCAAAGCTCAGACCGAGGAGCAGTTAGCTGTAGAGTGCGGATACTGGAACAACTTCCGGTTCAATCCGGCGGCAGAGGGCGCGAAGTTCACCCTTGACAGCAAAGAGCCTAAGAAGGAAGACTACCAGGCATTCCTTGACGGCGAGGTTCGTTACAATGCACTGAAGAGAGCAAATCCGGAGAAAGCCGAGAGACTGTTCACAAAGAACGAGGCAGAGGCTATGGAGAGGTATGCTTATCTGAAGAAACTGGTAACTCTTTACGGAGAAGACTAAAAAAATTACAGATTGATGATCTGACATAAGGATATGCCCCGCATATATGCGGGGCATATTTTTTCGCGTTTGCCTATTGACTGTATAGTTACTATATACTGTATATTACAGTTATGGAGAAGGAGAAACATAAGAAAAAGCTGATTTCCGGCATAAAGAAATACTGGAAATTCTTCTTGTCATATGAAGTCTCAGGTGTTATACTGTCTGTGTATCAAAAATTCTGAATTTCAGTGCCGTTCGGCAGGAATTCCAAAATCAGCAATAATTAAAGATTAAAATTAAAATGTTGAGAACATATGCGTTGCCATTCTTCTTTATCATTGTTATAATTCTCTTATAACAAAGGCATCTCTCATAGATTCTCAGCATACAGAAAGGAGAATCATATGGGAAATGAACAGAAAAGTGCAGCAGTTGGCAACACGAAGGTCAAGGATAACGGGGCGAAATTGATTTTTGATGACCCGGTTTTGTGTGCGGAGTTTCTGCGGGGATATGTGGATATCGATTTGCTTAAGAGTGTGCAGCCGGAGGATATCGAGGATATTTCCGAGCGGTTCCTGCCGCTGTGGCAGGAGGGAAGGGATTCCGATTCAGTGAAGAAAATCCGTCTGCCGGACAGAGAACTCTATCTGATTGCGATTGTAGAGCATCAGTCTAAGGTTTACTATGACATGGCGTTTAAGCTGCTGCGTTATGTGGTACTTGTTTTGACTGATTACGAAAATGAGCAGGAAAAATTGCATAAGGGGATTACAAAGACAAAAGGCTTTAAATATCCGCCGGTACTTCCAATCGTTTATTATGAAGGAACATCCCGGTGGACGGCGGTCAAAAGTTTCCATGAGAGAGTACATCTGAGTGATGTGCTTGGGAAGTATATCCCGGACTTTGAGTACCTGGTAGTACCGCTGGCCTCGTATTCAAACCAGGAGCTGATTGGTAAGAACGACGAATTGTCTCTGGTCATGCTGATCAATAAACTGAGGAATTCGGCGGAATTTGTGAAACTTAAGGAGATACCGCCGGAGTATCTGGAAAACTTAAGTGAAAATACCCCTGAATATCTGCTTAATGTAATCAGTAAGATTATCACGGTATTTCTCGCAAAATTAAATATTCCAAAGGAAGAGATTGGAGAATTTACCGGGAAGATTGAACGGAGGGAATTTGCGATGTTGTTTGACAGTTTTGAGGCGTATGATGTGCAGGAGACAAGGAGGGTCAGCAGAGCAGAGGGAAAGGCAGAGGGGAGAATAGAAGGAGCAAAAATCCAGTTGATAAAACAAATCTGTCGGAAGATGAAAAAGGATATGGCGGCAGAGGAGATTGCAGAGCAGTTGGAAGAGGATGTTAATGAAGTGAAACGGATATATGATATTGCATTCCGCTTTGCACCGGGTTTTGATGTCGATAAGATTACGGAAGAAGTTTTGAAATAAGACGGGATTTTCAAGTTTGATTTTTACGAAACATTCTTCTCAAAATTGTATTAATAATCAATTGCATCATAGTATTTCAAGGGGTATACTGGATATTAGAATGTAAAAGGAGAGGGATGAGGATATGGAACAAAAGACAGAACAAAGAAAGGGAGTGTCTGCACTTGACTTTTTCTGCATCGGTTTTGGTGCAATTGTAGGTGTAGGCTGGGCGGTTTCAATCAATAGCTGGATGAACAGCAGCGGAGGCCCCCTGCCCGCGGCGGCAGGCTATATGGTGGCAATGGTCCTTATGGTGCCGATTGCTTTGTGCTACTGCGAGCTGTGTACGATGCTGCCGGTGTCCGGCGGCGGCATGGCTTACGCATTCCGGGCGTTTGGGGATCGCATTGCTTTTCTTTCAGGCTGGGCGGCATTCGGAGCGTTTATCACGATCATTCCGTGGGAGGCTATCTATGTGGTGGATATCTTAAGTATCGTCTTCCCGGTATTAAAAGCCGGGGCGCCGCTTTATTCCCTCGCCGGGGCGGATATCTATATCGGGCATATTATACTTGGAACGGCGATTTCTGTTCTGCTTTACTTTATCAACAGAAAGGGAGTGGCATCGTCGGCGTCCCTGCAGAAAATTCTCTGCATCGCGCTTGTGGGTGCGGGCATCCTGGCGATGATCTGTGCCGTGCTTAAATTTGATATCGGAAACCTGCAGCCGTTTTATGAGAATACGGGAGTGGGTACGCACCATTCTTTTTTGGGCGGCATGGCATCCATCCTTGCGTCAGTGCCTTTCTTCCTTGCCGGGTTTGAGACGATTCCCCAGGGGATTGAGAGCGCCGGAGGCGATACAAAGGGAGTGGGGAAGACGGTTGTGGTGACGGTGGTCTTATCCTGTCTGTTTTACGCGCTCCTTCTGTTTACTTTGGGCGGCGCACTTCCATGGAAGAATTTCATCCGGTTTTCGAATCCTTCGGCGGCGCTTATGTTCCGGGAGCTTTATCCGGGCGGGCTTGGCAATGTCCTGTATGTGCTGATCTTGCTGGGGGCGGTCTGCGGCCTTCTGACGACATGGAACGGGTTCATGATGGCGTCGTCTCAGATCCTTATGGCGATGGCGAGGGTCAGCATTGTGCCGTTCAGCCTGTCAAAGCAGCATCCTGTCTATAAAACGCCGGTAAATGCGTTGAAGGTCAGCCTGGCAGCGTCGCTTATCGGGCCCTTTTTAGGGAGCGGTCTGATTGGAGCGCTGACCAGTTTCTCGGCCGCCGGTTATGTCGCGAGCTGGATGATCACTGCATTTTGCCTGATCATTCTCCGGAAAAAGGAGCCGGCGTTAAAGCGCCCGTACAAAATCCCGGGAGGGCTGCCGACGGCATGGTTTGCAGCGGTATGTATGACAGGGCTGTTTGTTCTTTTGTTCGTGCCGGGGCAGCCGGTCTTCATGGGTGGCGCGGCGGTTTTGATCTTTGCGGCGTGGATGCTCGCGGGGGGAGTGCTCTACCTGAAAGACTACCGCGCCAGAAAACAGTATTCTACCCTCACCAGGGCGACATTCCTTTTTGCCAGCATGTCAGAATCCAATGCGACCATCAGTATGCCTGGCTTTGTGGACAGTTTTGAAGACGATTATAAGGTGATGTCTTTCGTGGTTCCGAAGGATGCCGATTATGCGGGCAAGACGCTCTTAGAGCTTTATTGGGGGCGCAGGCAGAATGTGTTTATCATCAAGATTGAGAGGAAGACGGAGATTATCCTTGTGCCGGGAGGAAGTATCCATGTGTTTGCCGGGGACCGTGTATTTGCAGTCGGCGTCGCAAAAGCGCTGGACCGTTTCCGGGATTACCAGGATGTGGGAGCCAAGTATTCCGTAGGCTCGCTTAAGGATTTCCTTGGCTACGGGGATACGGAAAAGCAATCGCCTCTCAGCTGTATCGAGTATCAGGTGCTGCCTACAGATTCGTTCTGTGACAAGCTAATCCGGGAGTCGAGGATTCAGGACCGTTACCACTGCCTGATCGTAGGGTTAAAGACGCCTTACAGCAAGATTCTGGAACTTCCTACCGCCAGCACCATCATTGAGGCGGGCGACATCCTCTGGATGATGGGCTCGGAAGATGCTATACACGATTTTGAAGAGCTGTGCAGGCAGGAGGCTGTGGAAAAAGAAAGACAGAAAGAAGAACAAAAAGAAGAGCAAAAAGAAGAGCAATAAAAATAAATAAAAACATCCTGTCCAAATTGCCGGAACAGGATGTTTTTTTGAAAAAACGGTTGAAAAACGGAAAACAATATGGTAAAATAATGGAAACAAAACGGCATCAAAAAAATAGAAAACGGAAAATCGGAGGGCGCTATGACGGTTGAAGAGATGAGACAAAGAAAAAAGGAATTGGGATACACCAACGAGAAGATATCGGAGCTCTCGGGAGTTCCGCTGGGGACCGTCCAGAAGATATTTGCCGGAGTTACAGGCTCGCCCAGATATGCTACGCTCATGGCATTGTCGGATATTTTTAAGAAAGAGAAGGATATGGAAAAAAAGGCGGACATGATAAAAGAGCCGGCATTTTCCTATTATGCGAGGGGACAGGGGGAGTATACGTTGGAGGATTATTACGCATTGCCCGACGAGAGAAGGGCGGAGCTGATTGACGGGGTTATCTATGACCTGGCATCGCCCACGAATATACATCAGCTTATGGGGGCGGAGATATGGGGGCAGCTAAAAAGCTATATCCGCAGCGAGGGCGGAGACTGCGTTCCGTTTGTGGCGCCGGCAGACGTGCAGCTGGACTGCGACGACAGGACGATGCTGCAGCCGGATGTGTTCGTCGTCTGCGACAGGAAGAAGATTATCAACCGCTGCACGTTCGGCGCGCCGGATTTTGTGGTTGAGATATTGTCTCCTGCCACCAGGAAGAAAGACCTGGGCGTAAAGCTGAAAAAGTATATCGGGGCGGGCGTATCGGAATACTGGATTGTAGATCCGGACAAAAAGCGTGTGGTGGTATATGACTTTGCACATGAAGAGCTGCCCGCTATCTATGGATTCGATGCGAAGATACCGGTGGGGATCTTCGGCGGGAAGTGCGAGGTGGATTTTGCGGAGATTTATGAATATATAAGGTTTCTATATGAGAAGTGATATATGTGATTGGCGGAAACCTTTCTTGTGTTTTGCTTTCCGTAATGCTATACTGGACAAAATACCTTTAAAGTGCAGGAACTTAGGATGAAGAGACAGTCAACGAATATAGAAGTCAAAAAGAACAACAGGAATATTATCTTTCGGTACATATGCAAACACGGCGTGGTGTCCAACCCGGATATCTCCTATGCCGTGAAGATGAGCCTCCCCACGGTGACGCAGAACACGAAGGAGCTTATCGAGCGCGGGCTTATCGAGGAGACGGGGGAGCTTGAGTCTACAGGGGGAAGGCGGGCGAAAGCGCTGTCTGTAGCGGCGAATGTGAGGCTGGCGGCCGGCCTTGACATCACGAAGAACCATATCGGGCTGCTGCTGACCAATCTTACCGGAGAAATCTTAAAGTATAACCGCATTTTCTTTCCTTTTGCGGATGAAGATGCCTATTATATTACGGTAAATGAAAAGATGGAGGAGTTTCTCGACGAGGCGTGTGCAGACAGGGAGCGGCTCTTAGGGATAGGGATTTCTTTCCCGGGGATTGTTGACCTTGACAGGGAGATGGTCGTCCACTCCCATATACTCGGAGTGGATTCTGTGCCGTTTGCATCAATCAGCCGTTTTTTCGCCTACCCATGCTATTTTATCAATGATGCCAATGCGGGGGCATATGCGGAGGGCATACGCTCGGAGAGCATGGAGCGGTTTTTCTATATCTCCCTGAGCAATACCGTGGGCGGTGCGATTTTTAATGACAACGGATTGGTGCAGGGTAGCGGGTTCCGGTGCGGGGAGGTCGGGCATATGACGGTCATACCTGACGGAGAGCCCTGTTACTGCGGGAAACTGGGATGTCTGGACGCCTACTGTGCAGCGTCGTATCTGTCGGATGCCGCGGGCGGAAAGCTGGAGCAGTTTTTTGTGAGGATGAGGCAGGGAGACGGAGAATTTCGGAAACTCTGGGACAGGTATACGGATTACCTTGCTATCGCCATCAATAATATCCACATGATCCTGGACTGCGATATTATCCTGGGGGGATATGTAGGCAGTTATGTGGAGGAGCATATGCACGAAATCTGGGAAAAGGTATCGGCAAGGAGCATTTTTACAGAGGGCAGCACGTTTGTAAAGAGCTGCAAGTATAAGACAGGAGCGGCAGCTTTGGGAGCGGCATTGAGGGTGGTCGAGCTGTTTATCAAAGAGATATAGATATTGATGGAAGGACTCTGGAAAAGGAGTCCTTTTTTGCGGCATATAAAAAGTTGTATTGTGGATTTTGCTAAAAAATAAACAATGTTATTGGAGACAATGACGAAATAAAAATAGAATCATTAGTTCCTGTTGACAAATCTATATTTGGATACTAAGATAAATACATAATAAAATATATTAATAAAGTATATTAAAAAGGAGGATATAAATCATGGAAGGAACGATGAAGACAGCGGTAATGCTTGGAATCGGCAAGATGGGATTTGAGGAAAGAGAAATCCCGAAAGTTCAGGACGATGAAGTGCTGGTCAAGCTGGAATATGTGGGAATCTGCGGAAGTGACCTGCATTACTATGAGTCAGGCGCGATTGGGGACTATGTGGTGGAGCCGCCTTTTGTCCTTGGGCATGAGCCGGGAGGCACGGTAGTTGAAGTGGGAAAGAACGTTACCCACTTAAAGGTCGGCGACAGAGTGGCATTGGAGCCGGGAAAGACATGCGGACACTGTGAATTCTGCAAGACAGGACGTTACAATCTCTGCCCGGATGTTGTGTTCTTTGCAACGCCGCCGGTGGACGGGGTATTCCAGGAGTATGTAGCCCATGAGGCTGACCTGTGCTTTAAGCTGCCGGACAATGTAAGCACATTGGAGGGTGCTCTTATTGAGCCTTTGGCGGTAGGTTTCCACGCGGCTATGCAGGGCGGCGCAAGAGCCGGACAGACTGCGGTTGTGATGGGCGCAGGCTGCATCGGCTTGGTGACCATGATGGCGTTGAAGGCTATGGGCGTGTCAAAAGTGTATGTTGTGGATATTATGGAAAAGCGTCTGGAGAAAGCGATGGAGTTGGGCGCTGACGGGGTGATAAACGGAAAAGAGAAGGACGCGGTGGAGGAAGTGCTGCGCCTTACGGACGGCAAAGGCTGCGACCTTGCGATTGAGACGGCAGGTACAGAGTTTACGACAGTGCAGACGATACATATGACGAAAAAGGGCTCGAATATCGTGCTGGTAGGCTACAGCAAGAGCGGAGAGATGACCCTTCCGATGAGCCTGGTCCTTGATAAGGAGCTGACATTTAAGACCGTATTCCGTTACCGCCATATCTACCCGATGGCAATCGAGGCAGTAGCGGCAGGAAAGGTGAACTTAAAAGGAATCGCAACAAATATCTTCTCGCTGGATGAAGTGCAGAAGGCTATGGATTACAGCGTGAGCAATAAGGCGGATATCGTAAAAGCAGTCATCCGCATCACGGAAGAGTAAAGGTATCTTTATGTTAGGCGATTGTGAAACTTAGGTGTTAACCGGGGGTCATTGTGCAGCTTATATTCCAACACAGACACGCTCTCGCTCCAAGTTTATCGTAGCGGTACATAAGTCGCCAAAATACGGCGGCTAAGTACCGACGATAAACTAAGGTCTGCTTACCCTCAGTGAATAAAGGAACACACGGTCGGAGAAGAATCAATTTTTGCTCCTGTTGCGTTACTTTCCTTCCGCGTACGTCCAGTACGCGTCAGTCAAGTGCCTTGCAGGAACAAAAATTGATTTCTTTCCGACTCTACGACCCTGACCATAGATATTTGGGTGATTTTCAAGGCGGACGATTGAGGCGTACTGGACGTACGCCGATTGAGGACAACGCTGAAAATCGCCCAAATATCATGGTTCAGAGCGTGTGTTCCTTTGTCCACTGAGGGTATGGAATATACAAGCTGCACAATTCGGTATCGGAAAATCCGAGTTTTGCAATCGCCTAATCTTTATGTAATTGAAAGGCTTTCTGTCTGAGGGAAGATTACTTCCAATCCAGCATATAGCGTTGGAAGGTAACGGCATCCTGTGCGTCTTTGTCTAGCTGTGATTCTGTTGCGCCCCGGCTTAGGTCGTGCCAGATGTGGATGTCTCGTCCTACCTGTCCGCCCATGGCTACGAAAGGCTCCATGACAACGGTGCCGTCATAACGGATATCCCGGAGCGCCTCGCCAATCTCACGCCACGGGGTCCGCCCTTTGCCCGGAACCATGCGGTTGCATTCCCCTGTGTGGAAATGGCCCAGGAGATTTCCGGCGGTGCGGATGGCGTCGGCGATGCTTGTCTCTTCGATATTCATATGGAATGTGTCTAACATTACTTTTACATTGTCCTGTCCGACTTCTGTTACAAATGCCACACCTTCCTCTGCGGTATTCAGGATGTGGTTTTCGAACCGGTTCAGCACTTCCATCCCTAAGTTAATGTCATACTGTTTTGCGATAGGGGCAAGGGTCTGCATACCCTCCACGCTCCGTTTCCAGTCTTCTGCCTTGTCGATGCCGTCAAATTCCACAGGCCAGTAAGAATAGAGGGCGCCGCCGATCAGGTGGATACCGAGCTGTGCCATCACGTCAAACAGGCGCTTGTACCACTCGACAGCGCCTTTTACAACCGCCGGGTCGGAAGATGCCATATTGTGGTCGCTGGTAGGACCGTAGCCTGCCGTAAGTTCAATCCCGTTTTTCTCGGCACATGCCTTTAATGACCGAATCTGCGCGGGAGTGTAATCCGGGAGGGGAGCGGCGCCCAATTCAAGGATATCAAAACCCAGGCGAGCCACTTTTTCTACATAGTACTCGTAGTCAGCCGCCCACTCTTTTTCCCAGTATGCGTAGTAAATGCCATGTTTCATAGTTAAACCTCCTTTATAAAAGCGTTTTATATATAGATTTATTATAACATCGTTTTCTGCGGTTGCCAAGATATTTTATAAGTGTTCCAACAGGATGAAATGCCGGATTGCGCCCTGATGATCGGGAACGGTTAAAAGAATCTCCTGCAATTTTTCTCTTGCTTTTCCGTATTCACCGAGACCAAGGTATCCAAGAGCCGTAAGGTACCGGCAGTAGGCAGTGTTCCTGTCCTGGATTTCGGTGGGGAATACCTCGATTTCGGGGAGGGATACGGCGAAGTAATCGTACCCTGCATTGTCAAATATATGTTTTTGCCCGAAAGACAAAAGCTGGTGAAAGCATTTGCGGGCGGCAGCGGTGTTTCCAAGCTTTTCATTGGCGAATCCCTGATAAAGGATGGTATCGGAGGGCTGGTCGTTGTAGTAGAGGACGCTGCCCGGCTCGTCAAGCCCGGTTGACGCTTTCAGGAAATGTTCTTTTGCCTTGCTCTTATTGCCGATGGCCTCATAGATTTCGCCGAGATAATAATCGGCAATCGTATCCTGCACATTGGGGAGTTTCCCTTCTCCAAGGCAATCCGGGTATGTTTTTGACTGTGCGAGGAGCTTTGCCGCCTCGTCATAGCGTTTTTCCTTTTGCAGGGAGACAGCCCTTTGGGTCAGCGCATAGCGGTATTGTGCGCTGACTTTTCCCTCGCCGCCCTCCCAGGGATGGAAACGGTGCGCCAGCAGGCATTCAAGTGCTTTTTCGTACTGCCCGGTGCTGTTGAGCAGCGTGATATACTCAATATACAAAGCGTCCCGTTCTCTGACAAGGCTTTGGTTTGCCTCTAAGAGGGAGAGGCGTTCGCTCAGCGGATACCCGGCTTTGGAGCATAGCTGGTCGTACTCCAGCAGGAAACGGGAATCCCGAGACTCCAGCTCAAAAGCTTTCCGCATAGAAACGAGCGCTTTTTTCACGTCCTTTTCCTTGTTGTAATATGCGATGGCAAGGTTCCGGTGAGCCATTGCAAATCCCGGCTCCTGTGATACGGCGGTTTCCCAGTGGGCGGCTGCCTCCGATTTCTGTTTCTTATCGTAGAGAAGGCAGCCCAGATAATAGTGGGCGCATGGGGCATGCTCCGACAGGCGGATAACGCTTTTTAGTATCGGGATTTCTTCCGTGCGGTTCGGGAAACAGTACGCGTAATCCCTCGATTCGCCCTGCAGGTACATTTCGGCGGCTTTCTGGCAGTCGCCTTTTAACGCATATACATAGCCCTGGTAGTAGGAGACCATGGGAGAGGAGTCCGTACATGCCGACAGGATGTCCAGCGCGTTGTTGTAAAACCCTGCCTTGATGTAATCCAGGGAAATTTCAAGATAATTGTGTGCCGGCTCTCTCATGGCATGTTTCCACTCTGCCAGGTTTCCCGAAGAGAGGGCAGACTCGTAGCGGATGCCCATATCTAACGGGTCGATTTCCCGGCTTTCGGAAAGAAAGCCTTCGCGGTTTTCTCCTAACGTTCTGAGAATGGCGGCTTTCAATGTCCGTGCTTTCATGTTATGCCAGTTGCGGATTAAAGACTGGCCGGCAAAATCCAGGGCGGCTTTATATTCCCCGCGCTTACAGGAGAGGCAGGCGAGCCAGTAGTATCCGCTGCTCTGGGTCTCGTAGCTCCAGGTCGCTTTGTAGAAGGCATCGTAAGCCTCGCTGTCCTTTCCGAGCATCGCAAGGGCAAGGCCAAGGTTATAGTAACATTCGCCGTGATAAGGGTTGGGATTTTTCCATGTCTGTTTTTCAATCGCCTTTTTAAAATGCCGGATGCTCTCTTCGAATTTTCCCCGGCGGTACAAAAGCAGCCCGTAACCGTTGTTCAGACGGATGTCGTCCGGATCCCGTCTCAGGCCCTCCAGGTAATAGTCGTCCGGAGAGAAGGTTGCATGGCGATACTGCTCCAGATGGAGTGCGGCGAGAAAAAGTTCTTCCGTGGATTTGAGTTTCCCGGGAGAAAGCAGCGCCTCGGCAGGCTCCGGCGTCGGTTCCGGCTTTTCTTTGACCTCCGTGTAGGAGACAAGAAGGTTGCCGTAGCTGTCCTCGGCTGATATGGTGCATCCTTCCAAAGTGAAGATGCCGGGGGCAATATCAAATGCCGCATCGTATGCCCTTTCGGGAGAAAGCTGCGTACAGTCCGAAAAAAGCGTCTCCCCGTTTTTTGTGAGCCGGATGCGCGCATTGTCGAATATGCCCGTTGCGTACACCTTGAGAAGGCATTTGCCGTTAAAAAGCTCCATATTTACGGCGGCGTCTTTTGTGGCGTTTTTTACGCGCCCTACATGCTTATAAGGCATGAAATGTTGGGTAAATGTCTTCTCCTCGTGGGGTTTTAGCCATGTAAAATCCGGCTGGTTGTCGGTGAAGACCCCGGTCATCAATTCGATATACGGGCCGTCTGTCTCGGTAAGGTTTTTATCCCACGCCTGTCCGAAGTCGCTGTTTCCCCATGTCCACTGCTTTTTGCCGGGGGAGATGTGGTGGTCCGCCACATGGAGAAGTCCGGCGTCCTTTTTTTCGTCGAAGTTACCGATAAAATCATACTCGGAGCTTGCCGCCATATAGGAAGTGGGAACCTTGACATTGCGGTAGCAGGAGATGTCGATGCCTTCGGAATAGTCGTACTTGTAGTATTCTCCGGTTGCGATGGGAAATGTGGACACGGCGCGTTTCCCGTGGTCCATGACCGCGTGTACATCCGGCGGGAATACAGAGTAAGTATAGTCGTTTACTGGAACGGCAGGGTTTGCCCACCAGAGGAAAGTCTGAGGGGTGTCTGTCCGGTTGTAGAGCTGTCCTTTAATCTCGATATATGCCTTGCCGGGATAGAGGGTAAAAGCCGCCATCCCCTTTGTGCCGTACATTTTGTCAATCTCGCTGACAAATACCGTCGAGGAGCCGTCCTCATTTTCCTGCCAGCAAAAGTCAACCGGGGAGTAAGTGGAAGGGCGGTGGTGCTGGGGCCAGTTGAATTCGATGCCGCCGGAGATCCACGGCCCGGTGAGCCCTACAAGGGCGGGCTTTATGACATGGTTGTAGTATACGGCGTCGTAATGGTTGGTCTTGTCAAGCATCCGCTGAATCCGTCCGCCGAGCTCAGGCAGTATCATGACCAGCAGATAGTCATTTTCGAGATAGACGGCGCGGTATGCTGCGTCCTCTTTTGTGTCGGATATTTTTTCCGTTACCGGAAGAGGGTACACTTTTCCGGTGCTGCCCTGATAAGCTCTGTTCTCAAGAAAAAGAGGGGCTTTTTCCGGGGCGGCAGGTCTGTAAGTCGGGATGGTGACAGTCTCTTCCCATACATGTACTTTTTTCATAAAATCTTCTCCTTTCCTTCCCCGCACATGCAAGGCAATTGTGAAACTCTGATTTGCCGGTGCCGAATTGTGCAGATTATATATTCCATAAGCAGACCTTAGTTTACCGTCGGCACTTAGCTGCCGTATTTTGGCAGCTTATGTACCGCTACGGTAAACTTGGAGCAAAAGCGTGTCTGTGTTGGAATATATAATCTGCACAATGACCTTGGCGAATACCTGAATTTCGCAATTGCCTGCCCGAATATCTGCCGGGCGATGCGGGTTTCTGGCTTAAGGATATCATGCCGGTACGGCGCGGAAAATGGCATATAGCATAAAAAGATGGACGATATTCTTTTTCGGTGCTATATTGGATATCATAGAAAAGACAGTCAGGAGGTGTCTGGGATGGAGGATATATCAGGAAAGGAAGAAGGATTTAAGGATGAAAAGCATGTGATTATCCCGACGGAATCATTTGCGGAATATATAGGACATCCGCTCATAAAGTCGATGTACCTGACGGATGTGGGATTTTTCCCGAAGGCGCGCTCCCACTACAAGGAGCGGGAAGAGGGAGCGGACCAGTATATCCTCATCTACTGCACCGACGGGAGCGGGGTCATAGAAGTGGACGGGCAGAAATATGTACTTAGGTGCTCGGACGCTTTCTGCATCCCGAGAGGCGCAAAGCACAGGTACTATGCAGACAGTGAAAATCCATGGAGTATATTGTGGGTGCATTTTAAGGGGGAGAATATCAGGTATTTCCCTGTGGAAGAAAAGCGTCTTGTCCATATGAATTCCCGGCACAGCGATAACCGGATGATGGTATTGTTCAATCTGCTGTTCCGGGTGCTGGAAAAGAATTACACCCTCGGGAATTTTATCTACATCTCCCAGGTGCTGTCGCTTATTTTGTCCGAAATCTATTTCCGGGAGAAATTTGACGAGAGTACGATGCAGGACCGCCATGTGACGATGGTGATACGGTTCATGTACCAGAATCTTGACAAAAACCTTTCGCTGCAGCAGATTGCGGATGAAGTGAGATTGTCCAAGAGCTACTTGAATGCGGTGTTTAAGTCGCAGACAGGGAGAGCGCCGGTAGAGTTTTTTATCCATCTTAAGATGAAGGAGGCGTGTAAGCTCTTAAAATCTACGGATCTTTATATCTATGAGGTGAGCGCACGGCTTGGATATGAGGACCAGTATTATTTTTCCAGGATATTCAAAAAGGCTGTCGGCATGTCTCCCAGGGATTACAAAGACGGGGATTATTTTTATTGTGAGTAAGATAGTCCATCAAAAGGGAAGATATGGAATTCAGGAGAGACAGAAGGCGTGATATACTCGGAACCAGAAGACAGCAATACGCACGGAAAAGGAGGAAAATACTATGGAGAGCAAATTGCCTGAAAAGATGCTTGGGATGAAACTTCCCGGGGGCGCAAAGGTACAGCCGGTGGAAGTAGATGTGCCAAAGCCCGGCCCGGGGCAGGTCCTGCTTAAGATGAAAGCGGCGAGCCTGTGCGGGAGCGATTTGAAATATATCTATTACGAGCATACGGACAAGACCGGCGGGGCGAGATATGATGATGTCATTGCAGGGCATGAGCCAAGCGGACAGGTCGTCGCGGTGGGGGAGAAAGTGGATGATTTTAAAGTGGGCGACCGTGTCGTTGTATATCATATCCAGGGCTGCGGATATTGCGATGAATGCCGCAAAGGATTCTTCATCAACTGCCAGCAGCCGGAGCGGCGGGCCTACGGGTGGCAGAGAGACGGCGCCCTGGCAGAATATATGGCGGCGGATGCAAGCACCTGCATCCATCTTCCGGATTTCCTTACCTATGAGGACGGAGCCATGATTGCCTGCGGGTTCGGAACGGCGTACCAGGGGCTTTTAAGGGCAAATGTCTCAGGAAATGACCGTGTGCTTGTGATGGGCCTTGGCCCGGTGGGGCAGGCGGCAGTGATTCTCGCAAAAGCGCTCGGGGCGGAAGTAATCGGTGTGGATATCTCCGAGGAGCGTATGGCGATGGCAGAAAAGATAGGCGCGGACCATGTGCTCAAGGGCGATGATGATGTGATTGAAAAAATTATGGCGGCCGCGGACGGAAAAGGCGTGGAAGTAGCGGTTGACTGCTCGGGGAGCGCCGTCGGGCGGCACAGATGCTTAGAGGCGGCTAGGATGTGGGGAAATGTAGTGTATCTCGGAGAGCAGGGAACGGTCACCTTTGAGCCAAGCCCCCTGCTGCTCCATAAAAATCTCACCCTCCACGGCTCCTGGGTCACTTCCGTAGGCAACATGGAAAAGCTGGTGGAGCTGTTAGACCGGAAGAAAATCCATCCAAGCCAGATTATCACGCATCGCTTTCCCCTTGAGGAGACGGCTCAGGCGTTTGAAGTATTTGCCACGGGAAAGACAGGCAAAGTGTGCATAAACCATGAGATGCGGCGGGAGACAGAACAAGAGCAGGAGAGCGGCAGATGAGAGCAGTTGAGAGAATCAGAAGATGGCTTGAAGTAAATAAGTATGACGGAGTGATTCTTGGCAGGCGTGATAATTATACGTGGGTCAGCGGCGGCGCAAAGAACCATGTGCTGACCAGCACGGAATACGGAGTCGCCTTTTATGTAATTTCGAGAGACGATATCAGGCTGGTTGCGGACAGCAGCGACCTTCTCAGGATGAGCGCGGAGCAAGATCCCCTTGGGGCAAGAACCGCGCTTGTTCCCTGGTATGTGTCGCTGGAAGAATATATGCACCGGCTTGTCCAGGGAAAGGCTTATGTGTCGGATACAGGAATCGCAGGCACGGAAAATGTGCAGGAGGAGCTGATAGAGCTCCGCATGGAATTATCCGGGGAGGCGGTTGAAAATTACCGGAAGGCCGGGCAGCTCTGCGCGCGTATCGTAGAGGGCGTGTGCAGGGAGACGGTTCCCGGCGACACGGAGGAAGAAGTCTCATGGAAGATCAGGTCAAGATGCCTTCAAAGCGGAATCAGCCCGGACTGCGTGTTGGTGGGGGCGGATGAAAGGATTCTCAAATACCGCCACCCCATGCCCACGGACAAGAAGATAGAAAAGAGCTTTATGGCAGTGCTGGGCGGAGAAAAATACGGGCTTAACGTGAGCATTACAAGGATGGTCTGGTTTGCGCCCGTGCCGGAGGAAATCAGGAGCTGTTACGAAAAGACAAGATATATATTTGCATGTATGCAGATGATGATGGAAAATGAAAAAACTTATGGGGAATATTTTGAGGAGGTACAAAACCTGTATCGGGAAGTCGGCTATCCGGAGGAGTGGAAGATGCACCATCAGGGAGGCCCGACAGGGTACGGATGCCGGGAGTACGTCGCCCTTCCCGGGATGGATAAGAAGATAAGGACGGGACAGGCTTATGCATGGAACCCTACCATCCAGGGTACAAAGTGCGAAGAGACTACTTATTTGGGCGAAAGCGGGGCGGAAACCTTTACGAGGACCGGGGATTGGCCCTGCACTACCGTCGAAACTCCTTACGGGTCATTTGAAGCAGCGGATATTCTGGAAAAACTCCATGGCGTCAGTTGATTGGCGCCGCGGAGTTTTTTAATGGATTTTTCAATAGAATTTTTCAATGGGAGGTAAAAAATGTATTGAAAAATCGTGCATGTTATGGTACAATGCAAACAAGTTAAATAGATACTTAAAAAAACACTCTAATAAAGAGATAAACAAATATACAAAAGAAGTTTAAGAATGATAAAAAAATAATATTATGCAAAATAACTAAAAATGACATAAATATTTTGGCGAATATTACGGCTTGCACAATGAGACGCTTAGAGGTATAATTGCAATAACATTTATAAAATACATTTATAAAAGTCTTATACCAAACATCTAACAAAATTGACTCGTGACAAAAAAAGGAGGATTCATAAAGATGGGAATTATTGAAAAGATGAGACTGGACGGGAAAGCAATCTATGTTACAGGAGCGGCAAGCGGTATCGGCAAATGCGCGGCGATGGCGTTCGCGGAGGCAGGAGCGGATGTTGCCATCGTAGACATCAACATGGAAGGGGCGCAGGCAGTTGCTAATGAGATTGCAGAGGCTACAGGCTCCAAGACAATCGCGATTCAGTGCGACGTTACGAACCAGGAGCAGGTAGAGGCGATGGTCGCAAAGGTTGTGGAGACTTACGGAAAGCTTGACGCCTGCTACAACAACGCAGGGATTGCGCTGAACGTTCCGGCGGAAGAGATGTCCTATGAGCAGTGGCTCAAAGTTATCAATATCAACTTGAACGGCGTGTTCCTTTGCGCTACGGCAGCAGGACGCGTGATGTTAAAGCAAGGGTACGGCTCCATCATCAACACCGCATCCATGTCCGGACATATCGTGAATGTGCCGCAGCCCCAGTGTGCATACAACGCATCCAAGGCAGGCGTTATCATGTTGACCAAATCCCTCGCAGTTGAGTGGGCAAAGACAGGCGTCCGCGTGAACAGCATAAGCCCGGGATATATCGGGACCGACCTTATCATGAATGCGCCTCACTTAAAACCGCTGATCGAGCAGTGGAATGCCATGGCTCCTATGGGAAGGCTCGGAAAGCCGGAAGAGCTGCAGTCCGTCCTTGTATACTTAGCAGGAGACACAAGCTCATTTACAACAGGCTCTGATATCGTAGTGGACGGGGCATTCACCTGTTTCTAATCCAAAGCTTGTTATAGCGAAATGCTATACATATAAATAACACTTATAAAATAAAGGAGGAAAAGTAGTATGAAGAAAAAAGTGTTAAGTACAATTCTTTGCATCGCTATGATGGCATCAATGCTCATAGGATGTACAACAGAGAGTCCGGCATCAAATGATTCCGGTGATGAAGGCGGAGATTCTAAAACCGGCGGAAAGAAGATCGGCATCACGATCCAGAACTATGAGAATGCATATTGGGCAGGCGTTATGAGCAAGCTCGACAAGATTCTTAAAGACGAAGGATATGAGGCGACGATCGTTGGATGCGAGGAGAACTCCGGCAAACAGATTGAGCAGATCGAAAACTTCATCACATCAGGGTGCGACCTTATCATGGTTCACCCGAATGATGCGGACGCAGTTGAGGAAGTGTGCGGACGTGCTATGAAGGAAGGCATCAAAGTAATGTGCTGGGATAACCCGATGGAAAACACGACAGCGAACTGGGTTCTTGACAACACAGAGCTTGGAAAAGAAATCGGCAAGACAGCAGCAGCTTTCATTAACGAGCACTACACAGCAGACAAGAAGGCAGAAGTATGCGTAATCGGCAAGCCGGATACACAGGTTCTGTTAGAGAGACAGAACGGTATCGAGGCCGGCCTTAAGGAGAACTGCCAGGATAACTATGAAATCGTAGCAACGATTGACGGTGTTGTTAACAACGAAGTTCAGTCCAAGGCTGAGACAGTTCTTCAGGCTCACCCGGATTGTAAAGTATGGGTAGGCGTTGGCGCCGGCGCGATGATCGGTTCCAACACAGCTCTTCTTGCAAAATACGGCGGAGAAGGAAAGATTCCGGAGGATTGCGGAGTTATCACAACAGACGTTACATCCGAGCAGTTAGACGCTCTTCAGTCCGGAAAGACAGCAGTAAGGGCTATCGTAGGTTTCGAGGGCTCCAACACTGACACAGCTCAGGCATGTTTCGAGATGTTCAAGAGAATCCTTGACGGCGAAGAGTTCTCAGGAGATGCTAAGAACGTATTCAGACCGCTGTCTGAGATCAACATGGACAATATTGAAGAGATTCAGTCCGGAATGTAAAACTTGTCTGTGGCACGGCTAATAAATGATGAGATGGAGGCGGCCGAAAGCTGCCTCCAAATAATATAATCACGGGGGAAGACTATGAGCGAAGAGTATGTATTGCAATTACAGCATATAAGAAAAGAATACCCGGGTGTTGTTGCGTTGAAAGATGTTACGCTTGAATTAAAGAAGGGCGAAATCCTGGCATTGATCGGAGAGAATGGCGCCGGGAAATCCACCCTGATCAAATGCTGTTCCGGAGCGGTTATCCCGACTGCCGGAAAAATTGTTGTGAACGGAAAAGAATTTACAAGCATGACACCTCAGCTCGCGGCAGAGAATGGAATTGCGATTATCTATCAGGAATTTAACAACGTAAAGGAATTATCGGCAGCAGAGAACTTATTTTTAGGACGTCCGATACGGAAGGGCATCGTCGTAGATAAGGCTGCCATGGAAAAAGAGGCGGTGAAGGCCTTTGAAAGGCTGCACATCAAGATTGACCCGAAGACACTGATGAAGAACCTGACGGTAGGATACCAGCAGATGGTGGAGATTGCGAAGGCAATCCAGCAGAACGCGCAGATACTGATCATGGATGAGCCGTCGGCTCCTCTTACAAGCGCGGAAGTGGAAAGCATGTTTGAAGTGGTAGAGCAGCTCAGAGATGAAGGAATCTCGATTATCTACATCTCTCACAGACTGGAAGAGCTCTACCGTCTGTCCGACCGTATCTTGGTCATGCGTGACGGAGAGTATGTGAAGACATTGATTACGGAAGAAAGCAACACGCAGGAGCTTATTCGGCTTATGGTCGGGCGTGAGCTTACGGAATCCTATCCGCCGAGAGGAAACTGCGTCAAGGAAGACGATGTTGTCCTGGAACTTAAAGACGTCACCGGCAACGGAGACAAGAATATATCCTTAAAAGTCCGCAGGGGCGAAATTCTCGGTCTGGGGGGGCTTGTAGGAGCCGGGCGTACAGAACTTGCACAGCTCATCTTCGGGGCTGCGAAAAAAGAGTCCGGGCAGGTCATATTTAAAGGAAAAGAAATCAATCCGAAGAGCCCGAGAGAGGCGATAGATTTAGGAATCGCACTGGTGCCGGAGGACCGGAAACGCCACGGCGCGATGCTTGGCATATCCATCAAGAACAATATCAATATGCCCATTTACGAGAGAAATTCTACGCTGAGTGTTATAGATTCCAAGAAAGAAAAAGAGATTGCCGAAAAGTACCAGAAGAACATGGCAATCAAGACGCCGTCTCTCAACCAGCTTGTCAAGAACTTAAGCGGCGGCAATCAGCAGAAGGTAATCCTTGGCAGATGGCTTGCGGCTGATTCGGAGCTGATTATTTTCGACGAACCTACGCGTGGTATCGATGTAGGCGCAAAATACGAGATATACAAATTAATGAATGACTTAGTAGAGAAAGAAGGAAAGGCAATCCTGATGATTTCTTCCGAGATGGAGGAACTGATGGGTATGTCCGACCGGATTATTGTACTGGCAGAGGGCGACATGACCGGGGAACTCAGCAAAGATGAGTTCAGCCAGGAGAGGATTATGGCGTTTGCATCAGCAGCCAATGTTGAGGAGGTCTAAGGTGATATGAAAGAGAATAAAGTAGTAAATCAAATAAAAGATAAGGCAATCTGGGTCGTGCTTTTGGTACTGGTTGTTGTCTTCACGGCTGCAAATCCCAGATTTATCAACCCCAATAACCTGCTTACGCTGCTGCGGCAGGTATCCATGTACGGTATCGCATCCATCGGTATGACATTCGTCATCCTGCTTGGCGACATCGACCTTTCCACAGGTACGATTATTTCTTTTGTAAATATTATCTGTGCGTATATGATGGTAAATATGGGAGTCAACCCGGTAGTTGCAGTGCTGATATCCATCGCTGCGGCGACGCTTATCGGAGTTCTCAATGGTTTCATGGTATCGACGGTGGGCATCCCGGCGATCATTGCTACCTATGCATCCCAGACAGCGTTCTATGGATTGGCGCTCATTATCTGCGGCGGTATGCCGATTAGCGGGCTCCCGAAGGGATTTGAGATGATTGGCCAGGGTTACATATGGGTTATCCCGATTCCGGTAATCATCATGATCATCTGTTTCGCAATCGGCTCCTTTATCCTGAACAAGACTTATTTCGGACGTTACTTCTACGCAGTAGGCGGTAATGTGGAGGCTGCCAAGCTTTCCGGTATCCGTGTAGGAAGGATTAAATACCTTGTATTTGCAATCTCGGGATTTTTCGCAGGACTTGCCGGTATCGTCATGCTGTCGCGTACCGCATCCGGTAATGCAACTTCCGGTGCGGACGGATTCGAGTTCGAGGTTATCACCTGCGTTGTTTTGGGCGGCGTGTCCATCACGGGCGGACTTGGAAAGATGTCGGGCGTTGTGGCAGGTACATTCATCATCGGCGCATTGAAGAACGGTATGGTGCTTATGAATGTCAACTCCTATGTACAGAAGATTGTCATGGGTGTCGTACTTGCCCTTGCAGTTGGGTTTGATTGTCTGCAGAATAAAAAGCAGCAGAACTAGTATTTTAAGTAAGGAATTTATAATCCCGGCAAATGTGGCATTTGTCGGGATTTTTCATAAATGTGTTGATTTGTGTGGGATTGAGGATTATAATAACAATACAGATATTTTTGAGCAGGTAGTGAATGATGCAAACAGGAAAACTAAGCGTAAACGAGATTAAAATTAAAAACAGGCAGATGATCTATCAGCATATCCGCTCTCACGGGCCGGTGTCAAAACAGGATATTGTTGTTGCATTGCAGTTGAGCCTTCCGACAGTCACACAGAATCTTGAGAACTTAAAGGAGCGGGGGCTTATTGACGATTCGCAGCAGATAAAAAACACCGGAGGGCGAAACGCCACGGCGTATACTTATATAAAAGGGGCAAAACAGGCCATAGGGGTATATATATCGGCCCATCATATGAATGTGGTAGCCCTTGACCTTGCCGGGGACGTCCTTGGGGAAATCCGGCGGAAGGTGAAGTTTAATCTGGATGACGACACATATCTGAAGGAGATTGGAGAGTCGGTAGAGGCGGTGAAAGAAAAGGCCGGGATAAAGGACCGGGATCTTTTGGGCGTGGGAGTCTCGGTCCCCGGACTGGTGTCAAGCGACGGCTCACATGTTGTATACGGCAAGACCCTCGGGTTTACCGGCAAGACGAAAGATGAGATTGCAAAGTATATTCCGTATAAGAGCAGGATTTTTCATGATTCCCATGCGGCGGGGCGCATCACGGCATGGCATAACAATAAGAGCCCGGAGGCTTTTTACATCAGCCTGAGCAACAGCATCGGCGGCGCTATTATCATGAACAACAAATTATTCGGCGGCATCGAGTACAAGGGCGGCGAGCTGGGGCATATGACCGTTGTCCAGGAGGGCGGCGAGCTGTGCTACTGCGGCAAGCGGGGCTGCCTGGAGACGGTGTGCAAGACGGAAAAGCTGGACTGGTATACCAACGGGAATCTGGAAGAATTTTTTCAGAAACTGAAAGACGGCGATGAGACGGCGGCAGGACTCTGGGATGTGTATCTTGGGAATCTGTCCACGGCAATCCACAATATGAGGATGGTCTTTGCCGTGGATATTATACTGGGAGGCTATGTAGGAAAATATATCGGGGAATATATGGGCGAGCTGAGAGAGAGGGTGGATGAGAAGAACCCTTTCGGAGACAAGTCGCAGGATTATCTGTATGTGTCGCAATACAAGGGGGAGGAGTGCTCTGCCGGAGCAGCCATCTATTTTGTCGAAGAATTTATGGACGGAATTTAGATAAAAAAATCAGCTATTGTGCAATATAACTAAAAATAGGAACGATAATTTTGGGATTCTGCAAATTGACAGAATCCTTTTTTAGAGGTATTATATAAATGACTTTTATAAAACGTATTTTTAAAAATGGAAAAATCAAAAAACAGGAGAATGGCAATGAACTATTTATTGGGAACAGACATTGGAACATCAGGAACTAAGACGATTATGATGGATACGAACGGAAAGCTGATTTCCCAGGACCTTCAGGAATATGACGTGCTGACGCCAAAGCCGTTGTATGCGGAACAGTGGCCCGACGTATGGTATGAGGCGACAAAGACGTCTATCCGTAACTGTGTCGCGAAAGCGGCTGAGGCAGGAGTTGCAAAAGAGGATGTGAAAGGAATCGCTATCAGCGGCCTGTACGGCGGCTCCGGCATCCCGCTTGATGAAGAGATGAAACCGGTCCGCCCGTGCATGATCTGGATGGACAGAAGGGCAGACGAGGAGACAAAGTGGGTGCTTGACAATATCGGGGAGGAGAAACTCCTTGAGATTACCCACAACGGCGCAGACCCCTATTACGGGTACACGAAGATTCTCTGGATGAAGAACCATGAGCCGGAGAACTGGGCGAAGACAAAGCTCTTCCTCCCTCCCAACGATTATGTGATATACAGATTGACGGGCGAGATTGCAATCGACTATTCGTCGGCGGGGAATATCGGGGGCATCTTTGATATGAACAGGCGCGAATGGTCAAAAGAACTTCTTGAGGCTATGGGAATCCCGGTTTCCATGATGCCGCAGCGGATTGTGGAGTCTACCGACGTGGTAGGCGGGATGACAAAAGAAAGCGCAGAAGACTTAGGATTATGGGAAGGAATCCCGGTCATCGCCAGCGGGATTGACTGCGGGGCTGCCAATATCGGGCTTGGCGTATTCGAATCCGGCGTGTACGCGGCGGCTATCGGGACTTCCATGTGCGGAGCGCTGATTTCCGACAAGCCGGTAAACGGCAAAGGCTTAATCGTGTGGCCTTATCTGTATGACGCTAAAAATCTTTCCTACTACTTTGCGGGCGGCAACACGGCAGGGGCAATCGTAAAGTGGTTCCGGAATACGCTGTGCCAGTGGGAGATTGAGAACCAGAAGAACGGCGGGCCGAGCATGTACGACGTGCTGAACGGACAGGCGGAAAAGATTCCGGCGGGCAGCGAGGGGCTTGTAGTCCTTCCGTATTTCATGGGGGAGAGGAGCCCGGTGTGGGATTCCGACGCGAAAGGAACCATCGTGGGGCTTTCCCTGGCGCACACAAAAGGGCATCTGTACCGGGCGTTCCTTGAGGCGGTTGCCTATTGCCTCAGAGATGCCATGGAGGCTACGGGGGAAGACTTGGGAGAATATATCCTCATTGCCGGAGGCGTCACAAAGTCAAAAGTATGGAGGCAGATATTTGCGGATGTGACAGGATATCCGGTCGTATGCCCCATCTACGACGTGGAGGCCAATATGGGAGACGTCATGCTGGCGGGAATCGGAACCGGGCTTTTGACCTACGAAGAAGTGAAAAAATGGCAGGTGCTGGACGACAAGATTATGCCGGATAAAGAGAATCATGAGAAATACAACGAGTATTTCCGGCTGTACAAGAGCATCTATAATCATCTGAAAGATGATATGAAGGACCTGACAAAGGCGCGCTGATTTTTCGGTAACAAAGACCACAGTCGATATAAAGGAGATAGATGATGAAATTAACAATAAGCGGACTGAAAGAACAGGAAAGTTGGGAAAAAGCGGGAATCAAGCTCCCGGGCTATGACGTGGAGGCTGCAGCGAAGGCGGCAAAGGAGAATCCGAGATGGGTGCATTTCGGAATCGGCAATATCTTCCGTATCTTCCTCGGCGGGATTGCGGATACGTTGCTGGAAGAGAGCGAGATGGACTGCGGGATTACCTGTGTGGAGTCTTTTGACTATGATGTGGTAGATAAGATCTACGACCCCTATGATAACCTGGTGCTGAGCGTAATCCTCAACAGCGACGGCACACAGGAGAAAAGGGTGCTCGGTTCTCTTTCCGAGGCGCTGAAAGCCCAGAGCTGCGACGGGGCGGCCTGGGAACGCCTGAAAGAAATCTTTTCGTCGGAAAGCCTTCAGATGGTGTCCTTTACCATTACGGAAAAAGGGTATGCCTTAAAGAAAGCAGACGGAACGTTTTTCGGATTCATAGAAAAGGATATCGAGGAAGGACCGGAGAAGGCGACCAGCGCTATGGCCATTGTCACGGCGATGCTTTTCGAGCGCTACCGTAAGAACAAAGCTCCCCTTGCCCTGGTGTCTATGGACAACTGCTCCCAGAACGGGAAACTGCTCAGCGAGTCTGTGCTTACCATGGCCAGGGAGTGGGAAAAGAACGGCTTTGTGGATGAAGGCTTTGTGTCTTATGTAAGCGATAAGGCAAAGATATCTTTCCCGTGGACGATGATCGATAAGATTACGCCGAGGCCCAGCGAGAAAATCGCGGATGCTTTAGAGGCATCGGGCGTGGAGGACATGCAGCCGGTGATCACTTCCAAGAGGACGTACATCGCGCCTTTTGTAAATGCGGAAGGGCCGCAGTACCTTGTCATTGAAGACGACTTCCCCAACGGGCGTCCGGCTCTGGAAAAAGCGGGCGTGTATATGACGGACCGCGACACGGTGAATAAGTCCGAGAGGATGAAAGTGACTGTGTGCTTAAATCCTATCCATACCGCGCTGGGACCATACGGATGCGTGCTTGGGTATGACCTCTTCTCGGATGAGATGAAAGATGCGGATATGTTAAAGTTAGGAAATCTTGTAGGCTACGGGGAAGGGATGGAGGTCGTGCCGGATCCGGTCATCCTCTCTCCGAAGAAATTCCTCGATGAGCTGATGCAGGACAGATTCCCGAACCCATATCTTGGGGATACATGCCTGAGGCTTTGTACGGATTCCTCCCAGGGTCTTGGCGTGCGCTTTGGAGTTACGGTAAAGGCTTATGTGGAAAAGTACGGGGATGCAAAAAAGCTTATAGGAATCCCTCTGGCGATTGCAGGATGGCTCAGATACCTTCTCGGGGTTGACGATAAAGGCGGAACCTACGAGCTTGCGCCGGACCCGATGGCGAAAGAGATGCAGGAGAGGCTTGCCGATATCGTGATCGGAGACCCGTCAAGCCTTACGGACCAGCTTAAGTGGATTCTCTCCAATGAGAATGTATTTTTCATAAATCTTTATGAGGCTGGAATCGGAGAGCTGATTGAAGATATATTCAGGGAAGAGATTAAAGGACCGGGGGCTGTACGGGCAACGGTTCAAAAATATCTCGGGTAAATTTCAGGACACAGCCTGTCTGGCAGGCTGTGTCCTGCTATTGTTAAGAAAAAGACGAAAACCACATAAAAACAATAAAATAATAGTTGATTTATGTTGGTATGTATGATAATATAATTTTAAAACAAAGAAAAACAACAATGAAATACAATAAAAACAACATGGTTAGTTGTCGGGAAAGGGGCAGGAAGGTGAAAGGATATTATCTGGCGGTGGATATCGGTGCATCCAGCGGGCGGCATATGCTGGCGCATATGGAAGACGGCCGTCTGTGCCTTGAGGAGGTTTACCGTTTCCAGAATGGGATGAAGGAGATTGACGGAGCGCTCTGCTGGGATTTTGACAGGCTGTTTTCGGAGATTAAGCAGGGGATGAGACGGTGCGGCGAGCTTGGAAAGGTTCCGGTGTCTATGGGAGTAGACACCTGGGGTGTGGATTTTGTTCTGCTTGATAAGGAAGACCGTGTCTTAGGCCCGTGCGTCGGCTACCGGGATAAGAGAACGAGAGGGATGGACAAGAAGGTGGAGGCGGTCATCTCGCAGGAGATGCTCTATAAACGGACCGGCATACAAAAGCAGGTCTACAACACCATCTACCAGCTCCAGGCAATCAAAGAGGAGCATCCGGAGTATCTGAGGGCGGCAGAGACCCTTCTTATGACGCCGGATTATTTTCATTTCCTCCTGACCGGGGCAAAATGCGCGGAATATACCATTGCGACTACGGGGCAGTTAGTGAACGCCGTGACCAACGACTGGGATACGGAACTTCTTGACATGCTGGGATTCCCAAAGAAAATCTTTCAGGAGATATCCATGCCGGGAACCTTGGCGGGGCATCTTGCCGAGGAGGTGAGGCGGGAAGTTGGATTTGACTGCAAGGTCGTGCTGCCGGCGTCTCACGATACAGGCTCGGCGGTGCTGGCGGTTCCGGCAGGAGAGGAAGATGTCCTCTATATAAGCTCCGGCACATGGTCGCTTATGGGAGTGGAGAGGGATGCGCCGGACTGCTCCGAAAAGAGCATGAGGTCTGGCTTTACCAATGAAGGGGGCTATGCTCACAGGTACAGATACCTGAGAAACATTATGGGGCTTTGGATGATACAGTCCGTAAGAAAAGAGCTGGCGCCGGAACTTGGCTACGCACAGATCTGCAAAGAGGCGGCGGGGGCAAAGATCCGTTCTTTGGTGGACTGCAACGACGGTAGCTTTCTGGCTCCGGAGAGCATGACAGAGGCGGTGCAGGACTTTTGCAGGAAGACCGGGCAGCAGGTCCCGGAGACTCTGGCGGAGCTTGCGGCGGTCATCTATCACAGCCTTGCGAGGTGCTATGCGGATACGCTTGGATTCATGGAAGAGATGACGGGAAAACATTACGGCACCATCTATGTAGTGGGCGGCGGCTCCAGCGCGGATTATCTGAATGAGCTGACGGCTGTCTATACGGGGAGAAAGGTGTCGGCGGGCCCTGCCGAGGCTACTGCCATCGGAAATATCGCGGTGCAGATGTTAGGCGACGGAGTGTTTGAGGATTTGGCGCAGGCAAGGAGATGCATCCGGGAGTCCTTCGGTATAAAACAATATAATCCGGACGGGAGAAAAGTGTGACAAGGGAAAAGTGTGACAAGAGAAGAGAGCGTAAAAGGAGAATTGCAGATGAAAACAGAGTATGAAATAAAAGAAGAGATGTGCGAGATTGGCAGGAGAGTCTATAACCGGGGGATGGTGGCGGCGAATGACGGTAATTTTTCCGTAAAGCTCAGTGAGGATGAATTCTTCTGCACCCCCACAGGGGTCAGCAAGGGTTTCATGACGCCGGACTATATCTGCAGGGTGGACGGCATGGGAAACGTGCTGGAGGCGAATGAAGGATTCCGTCCTTCCTCCGAGGTAAAGATGCATATGAGAGTGTATAAGGAGCGCCCGGACGTGGGGGCGGTGGTACATGCACACCCGATGTACGCCACGACCTTTGCGATTGCCGGCATCCCGCTTATGGAGCCTATCATGCCGGAGGCGGTAATCGCGCTGGGGGGCGTTCCCCTTGCGAAGTACGGAACCCCTTCTACCGCGGAAGTTCCGGATTCCATCATGCCGTACCTTCAGCAGTATGATTCGGTATTGCTTGAGAACCACGGCGCCCTTACCTATTCCGACACGTTGCTGAACGCGTACCACAAGATGGAATCGCTGGAGTTTTATGCCCGTCTTATGTACCAGGCAAAGATGCTGGGCGGCCCGCAGATTTTAGATGAAAAAAGGGTGGAAGAATTGTATGAGATCAGAAGGAATATGGGATTGCCCGGAAAGCATCCGGCAAACCCGTAGGCGGCAGGTGCGGACAGGAGGTGTGAGATGTTAGCGATAGAGAGGCGGAACGAGATTTTAGAAAAGCTGCAGAGTGAAAAGAGAGTTGTGGTCAGCGAGCTCAGCCAGCATTACGGGGTTTCGGAGGAAACAATCCGCAGAGACTTAGAAAAGCTTGAGAATGACGGCCTTGTGATTAAGAGCTACGGGGGCGCCGTGCTGAATGAACACAGTATTTTTGACCTTCCTTTCAACATACGAAAAAACCAGATGATCGTGGAAAAGCAGAGGATTGCCGAGCTTACGGACGAACTGGTGAGAGACGGGGAGGCGGTGATGCTTGACGCCAGCTCCACGGCGGCTTACATAGCAAGGGGCTTAAGAAAAAAGAAAAAGCTGACGGTCATTACGAACTCTGTAGAGATCATTATCGAGCTGTTTGATGTTCCGGAATGGAACGTAATCTCCACGGGGGGCGTGTCGAGGGAGCGCTCTTTTGGGCTGGTAGGACCCCGGACCAACCAGATGATCAGCTATTACCATGTAGACAAAGCATTTATTTCCTGCAAAGGGCTGACGATGGAGACGGGCCTTACGGACTCCGACGAACAGGATGCGGACAGCAAGAGGGCGATGCTAAGAGCCGCGAATGAAAGGATTCTTGTAGTTGACAGCTCGAAGTTCGGCAAGTCGGCATTCACAAGGATCACTGGCCTTGACGATATCAATAAAGTGGTGACGGACAGGAAACCTTCGGCGCAGTGGATGAAAGAGTTTGAGAGATTAGGGATTGAGTGTATTTACCCTGACAGAAAAAATAAAAATTAATATATAGGAGGTAGCGTTATGCCATTAGTTACATCAACAAAAATGTTAAAGGATGCACAGAAAGGAAACTATGCAGTGGGAGCGTTCAATGCGGAAAATATGGAGATGGTGAAAGCCATCATCCAGGCTGCGGAGGAATTAAAGGCTCCTGTCATGATCCAGACCACGCCGTCTACGATTAAGTACGGAACGCTGGAGACGTATTTTGCGATGGTGTCTGCGGAGGCCAAGAAAGCGTCGGTGCCGGTATGCCTGCACCTTGACCACGGCAGCAGCTTTGAGCTGGCAGTCCAGGCCATGAAGGCAGGGTACACATCGGTTATGATTGACGGCTCCCATGAGGATTTTGAGGGGAATGTGGCTGTCTCTAAAAAAGTGGCGGATGTGGCAAATGCCCTTGGGATTCCGGTGGAGGCCGAGCTTGGGAAAGTGGGCGGAAAAGAGGACGACTTGGAGGCGGACGCGGACACGAACACAGACCCTGAGGAGGCAAGGGAATTTGTGGAGCGGACAGGCGTTACTTCTCTTGCGGTAGCCATCGGCACGGCGCACGGTTTCTATCACGGAACGCCGGTTCTCGACAAAGAGCGCGTGTCCGAGGTGAAAAGCTTAGTGAGCGTTCCGCTTGTACTTCACGGGGCATCCGGCTTAAGCGAGGAGGACGTAAGGGAGTGCGTGGAAAGAGGAATGTGCAAGGTGAACTTTGCGACGGAGCTCAGGGCTGCGTATACGGATGCATGTAAGAAACTCCTGAGCGAAAAGCCGGAGACATTTGACCCGAAGAAATTGGGCGTTGTGGGAATAGAGGCAGTAAAGGAAATCGTTAAGAGCCGCATGGTCATGTGCGGATGCGACGGAAAGGCTGAGTAACCGGCGGGAGGTTTCGATGAGACAGTATTTATTAGGGATTGATATAGGTACAAGCGCCTGCAAGGTCGCCGTATTTGAGGAGAACGGAACAGTGGCTGCAAGCGGCAGCGGAGGCTATCCGGTGTACTATCCGAAAGCAGGATGGGCGGAGCAGAATCCGGACGAGTGGTGGGCGGCAGTGTGCAGGGCGGTGCGTGAAACGCTGGAAAAAGGAAAGATAAAGCCGGAGGAAATCGCCGGCGTGGGGATTGACGGGCAGAGCTGGTCTGCAATCCCTATGGATAAGGACGGAAACGTCCTTGCCAACACGCCCATCTGGATGGATACGAGAGCGGCGGATATCTGCAGGGAAGTGGGAGAGAAGGTGGGGGAGGAGCGCATCTTCGAGGTGTGCGGCAATCCCTTCACCCCTTCCTACACAACGCCGAAGATTCTCTGGTATAAAAGGAATCTGCCGGAAGTATACGCCCATACTTATAAGATACTCCAGTCCAACAGCTATATCGCATACAGGCTGACGGGCGAATTTACCCAGGAGTTATCGCAAGGGTACGGCCTTCACTGCTTTGATATGAGGAATGGTGTCTGGGACATGGACATGTGCCGGGAGCTTGGCGTAGAGCCGGGAGTTCTGCCGGATATCGTTCCCTGCCATCAGGTAGTCGGCAAGGTGACGAAAAAAGCGGCGGCGGAGTGCGGCCTTGCAAAAGGCACTCCGGTTGTGGCGGGAGCTTTGGACGCGGCTTGCGGAACCCTCGGGGCAGGCGTGGTGCATCCGGGAGAGACCCAGGAGCAGGGCGGGCAGGCCGGCGGGATGAGCATCTGCCTGGACACCTACAAGGCGGACCCGAGGCTCATCTTAAGTTTCCATGCAGTGCCGGGGCAGTGGATTCTCCAGGGAGGAACCGTAGGCGGCGGCGGAGTGATGCGGTGGCTGGAAAAGGAGTTTGCCGACTATGAGAGAATCAAGGGAAAAGAGCTTGGCGTAAGCTCTCTGGAGCTTTTCAATGAGATTGCCGGGAAGACGGCGCCGGGAAGTGACGGCATGGTATTCTTGCCCTACATGTCCGGGGAGCGCACGCCCATCTGGGACCCGGACGCCAAGGGGGTGTATTACGGGCTGGACTTCAGCAAGACGAAAGGGCATTTTGTGCGGGCGGCTATGGAGGGCGTGGCATTGTCCTTAAGGCACAATATCGAGGTTGCCGAGGAGGCAGGGGCAGCGGCGAAGGAGCTTAGGGCTATGGGCGGCTCGGCAAATTCCCTCCTCTGGACGCAGATCAAGGCGGACGTGACCGGAAAAAGAATCGTCGTTCCGTCGTCCGATACGGCTACCACGCTGGGCGCCGTGATTCTGGCGGGCGTAGGCGTGGGAATGTACAATAACTTTGAGGAGGCGGTAAAAAAGACCGTGGTGATCAAGCGTCAGCACGAGCCGAATCTGGCAAATAAAAAGGTGTATGACGAAAATTATGAGATATATCTTCAGTTGTATGAGAACTTAAAAGCAGTCATGGGAAGAAAGAGGTAAGGAAAATGAGCAAAATGAAAGCAGGAGTAGTACACGCAAGAGAGGATATCCGTTTTGAGGATATCGAAAAGCCGGTGCCGGGCGAAGGACAGGTACTTATCAAAGTAAAGTATACCGGAATCTGCGGCTCGGATGTGCCGAGGGTAAACGGGGATGCCTGTCACTTTTTCCCCAATGTGCTGGGGCATGAATTTTCCGGGACGGTAGAAGAGGCCGGAGCTGGCGTCACTTCCTTAAAGGCAGGAGACCGTGTGGCAGGAGTGCCTCTTGTGCCTTGCATGAAGTGCGAGGACTGCCAGAAAGGGAACTATTCCCTGTGCAAGAATTACAGCTTTATCGGCTCCAGGGAATTCGGCAGCTTTGCGGAGTATGTGGTAGTTCCGGAGAAAAATGCGGTGAAATTCGAGGAGGAAGTGTCTTTTGAGCAGGGCGCGTTTTTCGAGCCTGCAACCGTGGCTCTCCACGGGCTTAAGAGAGTTCCCTATGAGGGCGGCAAGACGGTAGCCGTCTTAGGAGGCGGAACCATCGGCATGTTCGTGATGCAGTGGGCGAAAATCTTTGGCGCCGCGGAGGCAGTCGTATTTGACATCGAGCCTTCCCGCCTGGAGCTTGGGATGCGCCTGGGGGCGACGGTCGGCATCAACACGCTGGAAAAAGACTTTATGGAAAAGGCAATGGAGCTGACGGAAGGAAGAGGCTTTGACTATGTGTTTGAGACGGCGGGCAATACGATTACGATGAAGATGGCATTCGAGCTGGCGGCAAACAAGGCGAATGTATGCTTTGTAGGCACTCCTACGAAGGATTTGAGCTTTACGGTGAAAGGGTGGGAGAATATGAACCGCAAGGAATTCACCCTCACCGGCTCCTGGATGTCTTACAGCGCGCCGTTCCCGGGGCAGGAGTGGAAGGCGGTAGCCCATTATTTCAAGACCGGGGATTTGAAATTTGACGAGTCGTTTATCTATAAAAAAGTACCCCTTGAAAAAATCGCGGATGCGTTCGAGTGGTATAAGACGCCCGGAACAGTAAAGGGCAAGATACTGATTGACAGTGAGCAGTAACAGACAGAACAGGATATATGGAGGAAGAGACATGGCGGCAGTCCATCCGCTCCACAAGATGGTGGAGCAAAGAAGAAACGGTGAGAAGGTAGGAATCCCATCCTACTGCAGCGCGAATAAATATGTGCTGGAGGCAGCCCTTGAGAGGGCGAAAGCGTCCAGACGCCCGGTGCTTATCGAGGCGACGGCAAACCAGGTGAATCAGTTCGGAGGATATACGGGAATGCGCCCGAAGGACTTTAAAGCCCTCGTGACCGGGATGGCAGAGAGCCTGGGCGTGGATGAAAGCCTCCTGATCCTTGCGGGAGACCATCTCGGGCCGCTCACTTGGAGCGACGAGCCGGAAAAAGAGGCGATGAAGAAGGCAGAGGATTTGGTCCGTGAGTTTGTGGAGGCAGGATTTACAAAGATACATCTGGATACGAGCATGAAACTGGGAGATGATTCGAAGACGGAGATGCTGGCGACAGAGGTCATCGCAAGGAGAGGCGTGAGGCTTTATAAGGCATGTATGGATTCCTATGAAAAGGTAAAGGCGGCGAACCCGGATGCTATGCGCCCGGTCTTCATCATCGGGAGCGAGGTTCCGATTCCAGGCGGAGCGCAGGAGGCGGAAGAGGGTATAAACGTTACCAGGCCGGAAGATTTCCGTGACACCGTGGACACATACAAGCGCATTTTCGCGGAAGAAGGGGCGCAGGACGCATGGAATGACGTTATCGCGGTTGTGGTGCAGCCGGGTGTGGAGTTTGGCGACGCGCAGGTATTTTACTATGACCGGGATGATGCGAAAGCTCTGTGCGAAAGCCTTAAGGATTATCCGGAGATTGTCTTCGAGGGGCATTCCACGGATTACCAGAGCAGGAAGTGCTTAAAGGAGATGGTGGAGGACGGGATTGCCATTTTGAAAGTAGGCCCGGCGCTTACCTTTGGCTTGAGGGAATCCCTCTTTGCCTTGAGCAGGGTGGAGGAAGAGCTGGTTCCCGAAGAAAGAAGGGCGCGCTTTGAGGACGTTCTGATCGACGCTATGCTGGAAGAGCCCAAAAACTGGAAGAAACACTACCATGGCAGCGAGGGGGAGATAGCCTTTGCAAGAAAATACAGCTACTCTGACCGGTGCCGGTATTACATCGGAGACGAGAAAGTCCAGGGGGCAATCGATAAGCTGATCGGGAATCTTTCGGAGATAGAGATTCCGATGAACATTATCCATCAGTATCTTCCGAAACAGTATGATAAGATTGTGAGCGGGGAGCTTGCTAAGACGCCGCTTGCGATGATAAAGGACGGGGTCGCGCAGTATATGGAAGATTATGAGTATGCGGCGTATTAAGGGCTCGGGGAGTTACAGGGGGAAATCCTGACAGATGCGGCAGTTCTGCTTGGTTCTATATGTGTAGAGACAGGCGGAACTGCCGTTAAGATTTCCTGCGTGAATTTCTATGGCAATTTCGCCGCGCTTATGCTACAATGTTCCCAGAGCATTATATTTCTAAGTTTCTTTATGGCTGTGTGCCATTCTATTATCTTTTTCTTTTAGAAATCTCCAATGCTCAATTCCATACAATACACAAAGCAACAGAAAGGAGCATTCTATCTATGAAAAACAAATTACAGCAGTATTTCCCCATGATCCGGACAATGGATGAGGTTATGGAGGCCATCTGTGCCAAAGAGCACTTAACGGCGATGTTCCGCCGCTGGACAGAGCCCCAGAGGCAGGAGTTCCTGAACTTCTGCACGGGTGTCAGGGGCGTGAAACCCATGTACGACTTTATCAGCAAGGAAATCCTGAGTCCCGAGTACGTTCCTGAGCGGGTGGACGAGCTGCTCTCCCTGCTGCTGGGTCAGGAGGTCCATATCCTGGAGGCCCTGCCCAATGACAGCACGAGGCTGGCGGACGAATCCTCCCTGGTCATTATGGACATCGTGGTCCAATTAGAGGACGGCAGCATCGCCAACCTGGAGATCCAGAAGATCGGCTACAGTTTCCCCGGGGAGCGCAGCGCCTGCTACTCCGCAGACCTCCTGCTCCGGCAGTACAAACGGGCGCGCAGCCGGAGAAAAGAAAAATTCACTTATAAGGATGTCAAGCATGTCTACACCATCGTCCTCTTCGAAAAAAGTCCCTCCGGCCTCCGCCAGTTCCCTGACACCTATCTGCATTATTTTGAGCAGATGTCCAATACCGGCCTGAAGGTCAACCTCCTGCAGAAGTATCTGTTCGTTCCCCTTGACATCTTTCGGGAAATCAAGCAAAATAAAGATGGAACTATAGAGATTAACAACCGTCTTGAGGCCTGGCTTGCATTCATGTGCATGGACGAACCAGAGGCAATCATCACAATCATCGAGAAATACCCGGACTTCAAGGCCATCTACGAGCAGATATATGCTATCTGCCGGAATATCGAAGAGGTGATGGGCATGTTTTCTGAGGAACTGAGGATAATGGACCGGAATACAGTGCAGCTAATGATTGATGAGATGCAGAACGAGATTGACCAGAAAAGTGAGCTGCTCAGTCAACAGAATGAGCAACTCAATCAGAAAGACAAACAGCTCACCCATACCGCCCAGCAGTTAAAAGCCGAACAGCAGGCTGGCATTATCAACATCATAGAACTCTGCCAGGAGCTCAATACCCCTTCGGAAACTGCCGTACAAAAGCTTATGCAGAAATGTTTCCTCTCCGAGGACGAGGCTCGGCAGTACATGGCTATCTACTGGCAGGAATCTTAATGCGTATCTCATGTAAAGTATGGGCAACAATTCCACAAGGCTAAACTGTTACAATTTTTCAAATTGCCTTTATCTGGCAGTTGACAAAATGTTGCTTAAGTGGTATGATACAAGAAATGAGACACGTGCATCGTAAATGAGAGGAAGAATGGTATGACTCAGGAAGAATTAGCCAGCAAGATTGGAGTCTCCAGAGCAACATTAGATCGGGTTATCAACAACCGGGAGGGGGTAGGCGCAAAAAAGAGGAAAGAGGTTTTGGCGGCGATAAAGGAGCTGGGATATAAACCGAATATTACGGGAAAGATGCTGTCTATGCAGAATCGGACCTCTATCGGAATTATCATAGGCGCGGACAAGACTCCCGAGGACGGGCGTGTATTTGAGATTATCTATCAGAGTATGCTGCAATGTTCGGAAGGGCTTGAGACGAGCGGCGTGCGCTTTGTCTACCGGCGCATGGAGTCAGGCGAGGTGGAGGAGCAGATTAAGATTATAGAAGAGATGGCGGAAGAAGGCATCAAAGGCATTGCCCTTGCATTTCGGAAAAGAACAAAAAAGCTGTATGATACGATTGCAGAATATCAGGCAAAGGGGATACAGTTCGTACCGTATTTTAATACGCTGGTGGAGCCGGGTACAGATTTAAAGTTCCAATGCTACCTGGAGACGGACCAGGTCAGGGAAGGGCGTATCGCGGCAAGCCTTTTGGCGAAATTCATTGGCGGAAAAGGGAAAGTTGCATTGATCAGCGGATTAGAGGAAAACTACGCACATCAGCTCAGAGTGGACTCAGCCTGCGGCCTTTTAAATGACAAATATCCCGGAATCGAAGTGCTGCCCATCTACAGGAACTGTTATCCCGAGGCGGAGGCAGAAAGATTATGTCAGGAAATTCTGGATAAAAACCCTGATCTGAGAGGAATGATTGTGAGCTGCGGCTTTTTCGGGACGATTACGTCCTACATCGAGAAAATAGGAAAAAAGGGGCAGATATCCGTAATATTATTTGATATTACAAAAAAAGCAAAAAAAGATCTGGAAAATGGAAGATGCGAGGCGATTATAGGTATCGATCTGAAGAGGCTGGGGTATAATACAATAAAAGTCATTTATGAACTGGTATTCCGCAATGAAGTGGACAAAGAGAGCTGGGAAATGCCTCTTCAGATTTTGCTCAAAGAATCGATTGAATAGTTATATTGGATGATGCTTGCATAAAAGTGCAAGCAATCCTTTTACCGATGTACGAGACACGTACCTCGTAAATAAAAAAGAGTAATTGTGTGAATAGATATTTAGGTGAGGGGGGATTTGTATGGGAAAAGAAGAGTATCGTCTGGAGATGAAGAACATTACAAAACATTTCGGAGGCGTGAATGCTCTTGCGGACGTATCTATAAAAGTCCGCCCAGGAGAAATCCATGCATTGATTGGTGAGAACGGAGCGGGGAAATCCACGTTGATGAAGATTCTGGCAGGGGCATGTAAAAAGGACGGCGGAGAGATATTATTGGATGGCGGATCGGTTGAGATTAACAGTCCGAAAGATGCAAAAAACTTAGGGGTGGCGGTCATTTACCAGGAGTTTATGTTAGTGCCGGACTTGAGCGTGGCTGAAAATATTTATCTCGATGAGCTTGGCATGAGATGCTCTGTTATAAACTGGAAAAAAATGAGAAGGAATACAAAAGAGCAGTTGGAAAAACTGGGATTTGCGGATATCGCCCCGAATACAAAAGTCCGGGAATTGAGCGTTGCTTATCAGCAGATGGTGGAAATTTGTAAAAATCTTGTGCATGATTCTAAGATACTGGTCTTGGATGAGCCTACGGCAGTGCTGACATTCACAGAGATCGAGAAACTTTTTCAGGTACTTAAAAAACTGCGCGCAGAGGGTGTGAGCATTATTTATATCTCTCACAGGCTGGATGAGATTTTTGAACTGTCAGACCGCATCACTGTCTTAAAAGACGGAAGATATGTCGATACGGTTGAAACGCAGAAAATCAAGAAAGAACAGTTAGCGGCAATGATGGTTGGACGTAAGATATGCCAGATGTTTCCGGAAAAGAAGGCGGTCATCGGGGAGGACGTCCTGGTTGTGGAAGGCTTGAATGCGGGGAAAATGGTACAAAATGTCAGTTTCCACGTCAGGAGCGGCGAGATACTCGGATTCAGCGGGCTGGTGGGCTCCGGGCGAACTGAAACCATGCGGGCTGTGTTTGGGGCAGATAAAAAAGAGTCCGGAAAGATTACTTATCTGGGAAAGCCTGTTCATTTTAATGATTGCAGGGAGGCGATAGAAAACGAATTCGGGATGCTCCCCGAGAACCGTAAAGAGCAGGGCATTTTATTGGAGCAGTCCATCCGCATGAATGCGACGTTGACCGTATTAAATAAAAAAGTATGCAAATTCGGGATTATCCGCCATAAAAAAGAGAAAAAATATGTGAAGGAATTGCTGGACAGCGTCTCCACAAAATACGGGAACACGGAAGACCATGCAGACAGCCTTTCCGGCGGAAACCAGCAGAAACTGGCGCTTTCAAAATGGATAGCGGCAGACTGTAAATGTATTGTTTTTGACGAGCCCACAAGAGGGGTTGATGTCGGGGCGAAGGTTGAGATATATGAACTGATAACCCGTATAGCGCAAAAAGGCGTGGCAGTCATTATGATTTCATCAGAAATGCCGGAAATCATAGGTTTGTGTGACAGGGTTATGGTGATGCATCAGGGGAAGATCACAGGTGAATTTGAAAAGGAAGAGATTACAGAAAACAACTTGATCAAAGCGGCTATGGAGGTGCAGGAAAATGAAGAAAAAGAATAAGCTGGTAGAATTTTTACTTCAAAACAATACATATTTCATATTTTTGATTTTGGTGGTTGTCTGTTCAACGCTGTCGGACAGTTTCCTGTCAGTGATGAATATGAAAAATATCGCACTGCAGCAGTCAGGGCCGATCTGTATTGTCCTTGGGATGCTATTTGTTATTTTTACGGGAGGCATTGACCTTTCTGTCGGTTCCTTAATGGCATTGGGAGGAGCAGTCGCCTCATGGCTGATCGTGAATAAGGACATCCATTTTTTGCTGGCGGTATTTGCCGGATTGTCAGTGGGATTTTTAGGCGGCACGGCTACAGGCATACTTGTTGCCTACTGCAGATTCCAGGGCTTTGTGGCCTCCCTTGCAATTATGACAATGGCGCGCGGCATGGCGTTGGTTGTCACAAATGGCAGCCCCATACGGGTAGATGACAATACGTTAAGCAACCTGGCATCTCCTCAGTACGGATATCCGATGCTGATTCTGGCGGTCGCCCTTGTTCTGCTGTTTGTTTTTGTCCAGAAATACACCTCATACGGGCGTATCGTGATTGCCATCGGAAGTAACAGACAGGCGGTTGAGCTGGCAGGAATCCGCGTAAAAAGATATCTGACCTCTGTATATATGATATCCGGAGTCTTAAGTGCGCTGTGCGGCTGTTTCGTGGCGGCGCGTACATCAACCGGCACTGGGACGATGGGTGAAGGGCAGGAGCTGGATGCAATTGCAGCCTGCGTGATCGGCGGAGCCAGTCTTGCCGGCGGGAGAGGAGATGTCATAAAGGCTGTAATAGGTGCGCTCATATTGGCAAATATTGTTAATATTATGAATCTGCTGGCGGTGCCGGCATATCCGCAGGACATTATCAAGGGCGGAATCATCATTGCAGCAGTATTATTGCAGATCAGCACTGAAAAGTCAGACAAAGCACAGTGATCAAATGGAGAAAGGAGCTATACATATGAAAGCAGCGGTCTTAGCAAGTCCAGGCACTTTGCGGTGCCAGGAGATTCCGAAACCTGCGGCAGACGATGAATTTATGGTGATTGAGGTAAAAGCCTGCGGAATTTGCGGAAGTGATATACGTTATTATAAAGGGGAAAATCCCTGGGCGCTCCACACATTAGGAAAGAATATCCCCAATCCGCCCAATATTGTGCTTGGCCATGAGTGGGCAGGAGTTGTCAGAGAAGTTAAGAATCCGAGATATAAAGAATGGATTGGACGCAGAGTCGCGGTCCTTGCTTTTAAATCCTGCGGCGTGTGTGATGACTGCAGAAACGGGAATTATCATCTGTGCCGGAAAACAGCCCATATAGGACATGGAGCCGGCTGGGGGAAAATGGATTATTATCCGGGCGGCATGGCAGAGTTTTGCCAGATATGGAATACAAATGTATGCGAACTCCCGGAGCGTATATCGTTTGAAGAGGCGACGATATTAGACCCGCTGTCGGTTGCAGTCCATGCCATCAGTTTGTCGGGGATTGAAGGAGGAGATGACGTGCTGGTGCTGGGAACAGGTCCGGTGGGGCTGTGCATCGGACAGGCAGTACGCGCCTATGGAGCAGGTAAGGTACTCTGTACGGATGTTATTGACTATGCATTGGAATTGGCAAAAGAGCTGGGAATCGATGATGCCGCGGACATGAAAAAAGAAACGGTATCGGAAGTACTAAAACGGCAGGGCATGAAAAAGGTGCGGATCGTGTTTGATACAGTTGGAACCGAAGAAACGCAGAAGATAGCATTAAGTGCATTAAAAGAAAGTGGAACATTGGTGAATCTTGTAGTAAATAATACAAAGCTCCGTTACCAGCTTTTAGACCTTGCAGGAGAACGAAGGATAGTTTCTTCGGCGAACAACAGAACAGAAGATTTCATTATGGGAATAAAGCTGATTGAAAACGGGATTGTCAATGCAAGAAAAATGATCACGCATACATATGCATTGGAGGATGTGCAAAAAGGATTTGACGTCATGCTTTCGAAAGACAGGAACCGGGTAATGAAAGTAGTGATCAAACCATAGGAAGGAGGTCAAATATGAAAGCAGTTGTTTTAAAGAAAGACGGGAATATCCATTATATGGATGTGCCTGAGCCGGTTCCGGGAAGAGGGGAGGTTCTGATCAGGGTAAAGGCTTGCGGAATCTGCGGAAGTGACCTGCGTTATCTGCAGGGAGAAAATCCATGGTCTGAGCAGACATTGGGGGAAAAAACGGAGAATCCGGATAATCTTATTCTGGGACATGAATTTTCCGGTGATGTTGTGGAAGTCTCTGACCCTTCAGAAGAGCATCTTCTGGGTAAGAAAGTCGCGGTCATTGTGTATGACACATGCAAAATCTGTGATTTCTGCCGTCATGGCCGTATGAATCTCTGCAAGGATACCGCCCATATAGGTCATGGAGCCGGCTGGGAGGAGATGGAGTACTATCCGGGCGGCATGGCGGAATATTGCCAGGTATGGAGTGATAAGGTATACCCGTTTGAGAACATCTCATATGAAGAGGCATCCACGTTAGACTTTGTGGCGGTAGCACTTGCCTCAATCCGGAAAGTGCCGAAGATTTTTGCAGAAGACGCAGTTGTAATCGGCGCAGGCCCGGTTGGGCTTATGATCATGCAGCTTTTGAAGTTGAACGGTGCGAGACGGGTTTATTGTGTCGATGTTTTGGACTATTCATTTAAAGCAGCAAGGGAATGCGGAGCGGATGAGTGTTTCCTGATGAATGAAGACACTGTTTCCGAAGTGCTTGAGAGGACAGAGGAGATGGGAGCCGCCGCGGTGTTTGATACAGTCGGGGCGTCGGAGTCTCAAAAGCTTGCTTTTAAAATCTGCAAGGTCAAAGGAACAATTGTGAATGTTGCCAGCAATGAAAATACGGTACAGATACAATTGTCCGACCTGTACGGAGAAAAGAGCATCGTATCGGTGGCGAATGCGAAAGATTCATATTTCTATGATTGTTTAAAAATGCTGGAATCAGGAAGAATAAATGTAGAGCCGCTGATTACGGACAGAATTCCGCTGAGTCAGGCAAAAACCGGATTTGAGCGTCTGATGGCGCGAAACAAGACGGGAGCCATAAAGGTTATTTTAATTCCGTAAAGGAGACTGGCGATGAAGATTATTGATACACATATACACTTGTATGATTTCAAAAAAGGAAGACCGGGAGCCTCTCACATGCAGCCGCTGGGTTATGGGAAAGTCTGCCGAAGTGAAAAGCAAGGGAGAATCGCACCGCCGTCTTTTGCGGATTGTACAAGCAGTCCGGAGATTCTTCTGGAATATATGGACTGGTGCGGGGTTGAAAAAGGCATTCTCATGTCTAATCCATATTATGGTTATTTTAATGGATATGTAAAAGAGGCTGTGATGAAAAACCCGGACCGGTTGAGGGGAGTTGCCCTGGTTGACGTACTGAAAGGAAGGGCTGCGGCGGATGAGCTTGAAAAGATTTATCAGGAGGGCGTCTTATTCGGAATGGCTTTTGAAACTGCCAACACTTTTATGGCAAAACCGGAAATGCATCTTGGCGATTCGTTCCTGGAGCCTCTGTGGCAATGCATGAATGCTTATAAGCAGCCGGCTTTCATCCATATGTTCACGGGAACTGATATAGAAGATGTAGAAATCCTGTCGGAGGATTACCCGGACATTAAGTTTATCTTATGCCATCTGGGAGCAGATGCAGTCTGGGGTGCGAATGCGGGTCCGGATGGTCTTGCAAAGCTTTACGAAATCGCGGCGGGCAGAGAAAATGTGTTTGTCGACCTGTCCAGCATACCTGATTATCTGGATGAAGAATATCCTTTCCCAACTGCTGTCCGGCGTATACAGGATGCATGGAACAAAATAGGCGCACAGAAGATGCTGTGGGCATCGGACTATCCGGGAATGCTTACGCAGGCAACCTATAAACAGTTGATTAATCTGGTTTTAAAAGAATGCCGGGAAATACCGATGAGAGATAAAGAGCTTATCATGGGGTTAAATGCGGAACATTTGCTTTTTGAACAAAATGAAAAGGAGGAAAAACTATGAAGAAAAGATTCATGGCAACATTATTATGTGCAGTGACGGCACTCGCATTATTGGCGGGATGTAAAGGAGCGTCAGAGGAAAACGCGTCAAATGACAGCGGAAAGAAGGAGGCAAAGGAAGAGAGCTTTAAGGTTGGGTATGCCACAAAAACATTGTCCGGGGGATATTTTGTGAAATTGAATGAAGGCCTTGAGGCTAGCTGCAAAGAACTTGGATGGGAGTTTGTATCCATGAATGCGGACAGAAATGCAGATACGGAGAGGGCGAATCTGGAGGCAATGGTATCCCAGGGGTGTGACCTGATATTTCTGAACTGCGTGGATCCAGATTCTGCCGTGGCAAATGTCAAATACTGCGTGGACAATAACGTGCCGGTCATCGCGGTTGACGGAGGATGTGCAGAGGATGCGGACCTGATCACAACCGTTTATTCGGATAATAAGCAGAATGGCCGCATGGTGGGGCTTGCCTATGCGGAATACATGAAAGACAGAGATATCAAAGCTCTTATGATCAGCGGCTCCAAAGGTGATGTGGCAGGATACGAAAGAAGAATGGGGCTCTTCTGCGGAATTATAGAAGGAAAATCCGGGGTCAGTGAAGAAGACGCGTGGAAAGCGGCAGATGTGATCGAACAGGCACTAATTGATACCGGAAGAGCGGCGGATGAGGATGCAAAATTTTATATCCTGGGACAGGGATGGTCAGGATGGTCGGAAGACGGCGGCCTTCAGGCGGCTGAAGACCTGATCACTGCCAATCAGGACATTACAACAATTCTCGGGGAGAATGATGACATGGTGATTGGAGCCGGCGTCGGCGTTTCAAATGCGAAACTTGAAAATGTTGATCTCGTAGCGGCTGCGGACGGGTCGCAAAAGGCGTACGACCTCATTAAAGAGGGGAAATATTTTGCCACAGGGGAAAACAGCCCGATTTTAGTCGGAGAGCTTGCCATCGATATTGCAAAACAGGTTCTTGTTGAAGGCAAGACAAAGGATGATTTTGAAAGCGTTACGATGACATCCGCACTTGCCGTGACAAAAGACAACGTAGAAGAAAGATACGATTACGGATTTTAAATGTATGTATAAATCCGGCAAATGATCTGTTAAATGATTGAAAGAAAATATCAGAAAGCAATTTGTATCCCAAGGTTACATATGCTCTGAATGACTTCGGAACTATGAGACTTCCTCATAGCTTGTGAAGGACATTCAGAGCATATTTCGTGTAAAACTTCGTGTACAATACAAATTATAGTTGACATAAATTGGTCATATGATATAATACCAATATACAATATATTTTTTGAGGAAAATGGTCATATAGTTAAATACCATTCTGCATCGAAAAGGGGAGGTGAACGGCATGGCTTTAAAGATTTTCCAAAAGGGCTTTAACTATTCCCAGGACGGTCAGGGCAACCGTCTTGTCTATCATCTGCAAGGCTGCAACATGAGCTGCAAGTGGTGTGCCAATCCCGAGGGGATGAAGATGGATGGCGTTATCTGCACGGATAAGGACTGGCTTGCCGACGGGCTGTGTCCCAAAGGAGCCGTGAAGGAGGGAATCCTTGACCGGAGACTCTGCAACAGATGCAGGGACAGAGAATGCCTGTCCCCAAAGCACAGGAGCAAGGGGATACGTCTTTCTTTCGAGGAAAAGACAGTGGATGAAGTATATGAGGAAATCATAAGGAGCAGCCCTATGTTCTATGACGGAGGAGGCGTGACCTTTACCGGCGGGGAGGCGACGATGCAGTTTGAGCCCCTTAAGGAGCTGCTTATACGACTTAAGGAGGCAGGAATCCATACTGCGCTTGAGACGAACGGCAGTCATCCGAGGCTCCCCGAGCTTTTCCCGTATATCAGCCAGCTTATTATGGACTGCAAGCACTGGAACGGGGAAAAGCATAAAAAATATACAGGTGTTTCTATAGACGCGGTGCTTAAAAACCTTAAGGCGGCGGTCAGGGAGCACGGGCAGCTTGACGTGCGGATACCCTTAGTCGGCGGGGTAAATGACAGCGAGGAAGACATGGAAAGGTTTGCAGAGCTTTTTGAGACATTGCGGGGCGATGAGGTGACATTTGAAGTCCTTAAATACCATGAATTTGGGAAGGGCAAATGGGAGCAGTGCGGATGGGTTTATGAGATGGACGAAAAAGCCCATGTGACGGCAGAGCAGGTCAGGCATTTCAGAGAGCTGATAAAAGTTCGGGGATTAAATGTAAAAAAAAGTTAAAAGATAAGGAAGGAGAGAGAAGGATGGAATTGAAAGCATTTTTAAACGCACAGGAGATTACGGAGCTGGCAAAGAAACGTTTTCAGGAGGAAAGAAATCTTGACCACCTGGAGGGGTGGTTTCTGGCGAAAGAAATCCAGAGGGAGTGCGATGAGAAGTTTAAGGGGGAGAAGGACTGTATCCGTATTGCCAGGACGCAGGTGGAGGTTATGAAGAATATTCCTTTGCATATCGGAGATTACCATGTGTTTGCCGGAACCCAGGATGATTCTTTTGCCCGTTCCTATGCGCTTATTAATCCTGCGTTTACGGTGGATTCTTTCAGCGGTTACTGTGACCCGGTGGCGGTGTTCGGCGATATTGACCCTATCGGGGATATCACGCAGGAGCGGATTGATGCGTTAAAGGAATACAATAACCAGACCCCTTATGCAGATGCCCTCAGAAAAGCGTATGACATCGCGGGAGACAGCACCAGTGAGGCTATCTTTTTCATCGAGCAGGTAACCGGGCATCTGATTCCGAATGTGAGGGGGCTTTTGGCTCACGGAACAAAAGGTGTTAAAGAAGAGATAAGCAGGAATCAGGCGAAGTGCGGGGATGACAGAAAAGATTATTTTGAGGCTATGAAGATATCCCTTGATGCGCTGGAAGTGCTGGCGGATAGGTACGCGGCGCTGGCGGAGGAAAAGGAGCGGACATCCGGCGGGAAGGACAGGGAGCGTTACCGGCTTATGAAGGATACCCTTAAAAAAGTTCCGGGAGAGGGCGCTGAGAATCTTTTCGAGGCAATCCAGGCGTTTATCCTGATCTGGCAGACCATGTGCTTAGAGCAGACGCCGAATCCATTTGCTTTCTCGGTGGGAAATGCAGACCGCATCTTCGAGCCTTACCGGGCAAAGACGGATATGAGCAGGGAAGTGTCGGCGTCGCTTTTCAAGCATCTCCTTGTGTTCTTCAATGTGGCGGACCGCAGTTGGGCGATTTCCCAGAACTTGATTGTGGGAGGGAAGTCAAGTGACGGAAAAGACCTTACGAACTTAAGTTCCTATGCGCTTTTGGACGCGTACTATGACATGAATCTTCCCCAGCCGATCCTGTCGGTGAAGTTACATAAAGATACGCCGAAGGAGCTTTATGAGAGCCTCGGGAGATTCTTTTTTACGCCGGGCTGTCTTACCCCTTCGCTGTTTAATGACGACAGCCTGTTTCGGATTTTAGAGGCGCATGGAGTGGAACATGAGGATTTGCAGGATTATTCGGTGGCGGGCTGCCAGGAACCCCTCATTATGGGAAAGGACAATGGCAATACCACCAATAGCTGGCTCAATCTGGGGAAAATCCTAGAGCTTTGCGTAAACGGCGGGGTTTCTGCGATTACCGGGAAGAGGCTTGGAAAGACGGACGAGGAGAACGGCTGCAAGAGCAAGTTAGAAGTCCTTCGGAATATCCGGGAGATTTTTTATAAAAATGTTGACGAGTATGCAGATAAGATGGCTGCGTCGGCAAATGCGGCCTCGGAGGCGGTGGGTCTCCTTCAGGTTCCTTTCCTGTCGGTGATGATGGGAGGCGCAGAATCCGGGATTGATACCCGGGATACGAAAAGGCAGGGAACAAAATATAACGGGAGCGGCTGCCTGATCCATGGGCTTTCCGTGGTTGCGGATTCCTTTATCGCCATTGATACGCTCCTTGAGGAAAGGCCGGAAGACGCAGACCGCTTAGTGGAGGCGCTGCGGACGAATTTTGAAAATGACCCGGAGATGCACCAGTACCTTCTCAGTTGTAAGAAATATGGAAATAATATCGAAACCGTAGACCTGGAGGCAAAAGAGATTGCAAACAGGGTCAGTGATATTGTATCATCTAAGAAGAATTATCTGGGCAATCCGTTCCGGAGTGATTTTTCCACGCCGTCCACCCATCTTCTGTACGGCTACTGGGTGGGAGCGACGCCGGACGGAAGGAAATCCAGGGATATGCTGGGGTACGGCGTAGACCCGCTGTACGGGGAGGCACATTCCGGGCTTGGATTTAGGGTGCTTTCCGGGATGCATCTGCCTTATGAGAAGATGAACGGGGGTTATGCGTCTCATTTCGGCATCAATCCGGGGTACTTTAAGGCGGATACCTTTGAAGGGAAAGGCGTAGAATTCCGGGATAAGATTATCAATCCGCTGTTTTATAATCCGTCAAATGATACCCGCAGGGCATTCCATAATTCATGCGCCTGCGGCGCGGGCGGACATAGTCCGTCGAGGAACAGGATACAGCCATTTTACCTGTATGTGAATGTGACGACGCCGGATATGCTCAGAAAAGTGCTGGCGAATCCGAAAAAATATGCGCCAGGCGGGGTGTATATCATGAGGATTCATGGGACGTTTGTAAATTTTCTGGATCTGTCGCCGGCGATACAGGAAGATATCATCATGCGGCTGGATATGGAGTCTACAAGTATTGAGTGTTAGGGTGTTGTGAGGTGAGGACGGCGGGATTCCCTTGTATCCTTCGCTCCGAGGCTGCGCTTAGCCTACGCTCCGGACACAAGGGAATCCCGCCTGTGTACACCGCACATGTATCGCACTGCAATACTTTTGGGGTGAGCGAGGGTGGCGGGTGCCGTAGTGTTTTGGAGGTACGGAAGGTAGGTTTGTTTTGGTGGATATGGATTGAGGTTGGACATGGAGAGGGGGAGAGATTATGGGTGCGGGAATGTCGGAGCTTAGGTATCTGGAGCTTAAGAATAGGATTTGTTATCAGATTTATATGGGGGTGTATCGGGATGGGGAGAAGATTCCTTCGGAGAGGCAGTTGGCGGTGGATTATGATGTGAGCCGGATTACGGTGAGGAAGGCGCTTGAGCTTTTGGAGGAGGAGAACCTGATTGCTCGGGAGGTTGGCAGCGGTACCCATGTGACGTACCGGAACTGGGGGAACGATACGGCGCTTGATATGGCGGCGCTTGTGGCTCCGTCGAAGAATCCCTTCTTTGCGGAGTTTATCACGAAGTTTCAGAAGACGGCGTGGGAGCATGACACGTTGCTTTTGTATGTGGAGGTTCCGGAGAAGACGGGGCTTGAGGACTGCCTGTACCGGCTTTACAGCAAGAATATTAAAAATGCGGTCGTCTGGCCGGATGATAAGCAGGTGGATGCGGAAAAGTTATTAAGGCTCCGCAGCATTGGGATGAATCTTGTGTTTTTTGATACGGACGATGCGTTTCCCTATGCGGACTGCGTGTATCTGGACAATGAAGACGCGGTGAAGACGCTGGTCTGGGGGCAGAAAAAGGTGTACGGCAGGTATCTGGACATCGGATGGGATAAGCTTTCTGTCAGCAATGTGAGTAAAAGGGAAGAGGCATTCCGGAAGTTCTGTCCGGGCGGCGAGGTAATCAGAGTTTCGTGGAGGCGTGACAGAAGTGTGGGTGAGCCGGATATTCGGCGCATCGAGGAGGCTGTCCGGAAGATGGGAGAGGGTCTTATCGTATGCAATGACCGGGAACTGGGGCAGCGCACGGCAAGGCTCCTTAGGGAAACGGGCATGTCAACGGCGGCAGCTCTGGCGGTTGTGGATGATTTTGAAGGAGCGGAAAACTATCCGGTCTCGGTATACAGGCAGGATTTAAAAAAGGATGCCGAGTGTATCTACAGGCAGCTTAAGGAACAGGCGGAAAAAGGAAAGGACTGGAAAGCGAAAAAAAGAACGGTGAAAGGGATTTATGAGGTTTTCAGGGAAGGAGAAGATTGATATGGAATGTTTTGTGGGTATTGATATCGGTACGTCCAGCGTCCGTGCGGTGGCGGTTGACACGGCAGGGCGGACACTGGCGGCAGGTCAGTGTGAGTATGACATTTTGAAACCGGAGCTTAATCAGGCGGAGCAGGATATGGAGATGATGTGGGACGCTACAGTCCGGGCAATCCGGCAGATGCTTGAAAAGGAACCGGCGCTTAGGGAAGGGATTAAGGGCATCGGGTATTCCGGGCAGATGCACGGGCTTGTCATGCTGGACAAAAAAGGGCAGCCAATCCGCAATGCGATTATCTGGGCAGACCAGCGCTCGGCGGAGGAGATTGCGCGCATCTATGAGGCGGTGCCGAGGGAGGAATTCGGTGCTGTGTACTGCAACCGCTTAAGTACAGGCTTTGCGTTGCCGTCTCTGATGTGGGTGAGGGAGCACGAGCCGGAAAATTACGAAAAGATTGATAAGATCATGTGTCCGAAGGACTATATCCGGTACCGGATGTGCGGCGCACTGGGAACGGATTCTTCGGATGCAAGCTCTACCGGCATGTGGGATATGAAAAAACGGACGTGGGCTTATGAGATACTTAAAAAACTGGATATACCATTTTCATTTCTGCCGGAAAGCCATGAGGCTTACGAGAGGGCAGGGGAAGTGACTGCCGGATGTGCAGCCCTCACAGGGCTTAAAGAGGGAACAGTAATCGCATATGGCGGAGGGGATTCCCTGATGATGGAGCTTGGAAACGGAATGATTAAAAATGGTTTCGTGGCATCTACCATCGGCACGGCATGTCATCTTACCTGTGCTCTTGACGCGCCCCTTTACGACCCGGAACTCCGAACCAATACCTGGTGCCATGCAAATGAGCATCTCTGGAGCATCATGGGGGCGCACTTAAGCGGCGGGGTGGCTCTTAAGTGGCTGAAAAATAATATTCTCGGCATGGGAACTTTTGATGAGATGAACGAGTATGCCGCGAAAGTTCCGGCGGGCAGCGAGGGGCTTTTATTTCTCCCTTACCTGAACGGCGAGAGGACTCCCCACAACGACCCGGAGGCAAAAGCGGTGTATGTGGGAATGACTTTAAAGCATGAAAAAGCGCATATGATACGCAGCACGATGGAAGGAATCGTATACAGCATGAAAGAGTCCATGGCAATCTTAGAGTCGCTGGGAATCAAAGCCGACCGGGTAATCGCGTCTGGCGGAGGGGCGAAGAGCCCGCTGTTTCGACAGATTCAGGCGGATATGTACAACTGCCCGGTCTACATCAACAGGGAGAAGGAGCAGGCGTCGCTGGGGGCGGCGATAACGGCAGCGGCAGGATGCGGGTATT